>ERZ772818.327-NODE-327-length-51198-cov-6.423440_pt1 | contig 51198 bp, 48 predicted proteins | sample MGYA00580837_ERZ772818 | MGnify/ENA primary metagenome ERZ772818 (study PRJEB29015, sample SAMEA2737671) | human gut metagenome | biome: human gut; feature: human-associated habitat; material: faeces | place: China | collected 2012 ...
ATTTCTGTGAAAATCAGGCTGTTGACAGTGTTTTCGGATATTATTCCACCCTTGCCCAAAAAGAAAATATTCCTTTTCATGCACTGGTTTCCCTGCCCACTGATCTTTCCATAGATGAGATTAATCTGTGCCTTGTATTTTCCAATCTACTGGAAAATGCCATCCAGGCAAGTGTGAAAACAGAGCCCGCCCGCAGAAAGATTAATGCAGAGGTTTATCCCCACCATAATCACCTGCTTCTGATTCATGTGGAGAATACCTTCGATGGTAAAATACAGCAAGAAAACAATATTTTCCAATCCTCCAAACGCTCCGGAAACGGCATAGGAATCGAATCTGTCCGCCACATTACCGCCAAAAACGGCGGTGCCTGTGACTTTACCTATGAAGATGGTATTTTTTCTGCCAAAATAATGCTCCGGATATAATCAGTTAATGATTATACCCGGGCAAATGCCTGCCAACCAATACCGCCGCAACCGGCATCACCACCACACAGGCAATCGCACCAAATATCATAGATACACAGTTCTGAAATAATATTTTCGAATTTAATAATGTTTCCAGTGTATAATCCTGCATCTTCAGATAAGAAAATAATAATAGTGATTCTCCAAGATACGCAAATAGCAATGTATTCACCGTTGTCCCGATTACTTCTCTTCCAATCTGCATTCCACTTTCTACAAGTTCTGTCAGTTTCATCTCCGGTTTGTGAATACTGACCTCGTAAACGGAAGTTGTAACCGTAAGTGCCATATCTAACACAGCTCCCAACGTACTGAGTATGATCACGGCTGTCGCAACATTTCTCATATTAATGTCCAGATTCATATTATAATATAATACATCATCTTCCGCAGCCTGGATTTCATTCAGTCCTCCTGTCTCACTTCTCCACACCACCATATAGATAAAGAAAAACAGGACCGTCATTGTAATCAATACTGCTGCAAATGCACTCTTCGTCTTTTCATTGGTACCATTTTGATAAAATAATGTTACACATGAAATGATGATTCCCATTCCGATCGTAACCAGAAGTACCGGTGCTCCCGCTGCCATCAGCCAGATAGCCAGGCTAAGCAGCAACATATTTCCAACCAGTGCTATCAATGATATCACACCTCTGTCCCCGCCAATAATCATGATCAAAAATAACAGAATCAATCCCAGTATCATCAACATGTCTTCTTCACCTTCCTTATCGTTAATTTCATCATCACAGATGTGATCAGTATAGATACTGGTATTGCCAGTACAATTCCAATACTCTCTATGAAGAATCTGCATAATTCACACGGAATATGTAATTTTATAATCGTCATAAACCGGACGCTGTTATTCATCCTGATCACGCACATCGGAATCAAGCCACAGCCAAACACGAACAATAATACATTGATCATCGTTCCCATAATATCATATCCTATCTCTCTTCCGGACCGGAATAACTCCCGAAATGTAACTTCTGGCCGCTTCGTAACAATTTCACTCAATGCGACAGCAATTGCCACTGCAACATCCATGATTGCTCCAAGTCCTGATAGCAAAATCTCTGCATGAAAAATCTCATCCGGATTATCAATGCTCCCCAAATATTCCATAGTAGAATAATCCAATTCAGCACTATGACTGATCACCACATCAAATATTCCCATGATCATTGCCAATACACATATAGTTGACAATAATGCCGCCCATGTTTTCCTGTGAATTCCATTTAATCCGATCAATGTAGCAATTGCAAAAAAGATTACCATTTTATTACAGATTGCTACAACATCCGCATCATCACCGCTTTTTAGGAATCCCACTGTAAATATCACAATATTGATCCCTACTGTCACAATTGTAAGCAAGCCCTTCTTTCCCGCAATCATCATCAATACCAATATTAAAAGACCAAGCAAAATAATAAGTTCCGTATCTCTTTTTACACACTGTATACTGGATCCCACATTATTTTCAGACCCGTTCAGCAATACCTTATCCCCTTTGTGATAGTTCTGCTTTAACATTCCTGTATAGGTATATTCATTAGAAAAATCAACGATTTTCCCTTTATTCGTTCCATTTAATATCACCCCCCGGATCTTTTGCTTATATTTGATTTCTTGTGTTCCACGGGTACTTTTGCTTTCTCCTGCCACGCTTGTCTCTACTTTTGTCAGCTTTGCAATTGGTGTCTGATACAGCCATGCGTCATTCATGACAAATATGACTGCAATCAAATATATCAGACCAAATACTCCATATAGCTTTGCTCTTTTACTTTTCTTTACATATTCCGTTATCTTCTTTGCAATCTGTTTCATTTTTATCTTCTTTTCTTTTTTTATTTTACCTGCAGCTCCGAATCCACACGGTGACAGTATAATGGATCGTCTCCCGGTTCCTTATACGTTTCAAATGTTCCCTTTACCTCTATCTCTGTCTCATCTTTGGGATATTCATCCGGATATACATGTGACCCATCTCCCCAGACAAACTCCAGTCCCTGTGAACAGCAGGCCAGTGCATCTTTTATAATGCTATAATGATAGTATGTTCCAGTTTTTTCGTTTTGTCCAGTATAATATAAGCCATCGATGCAAAGTGTCTTTCCAATATATTTATCTGGTTCTACCATCAGCTGATAAACAGTAGCATAGACCATATCTTTCTTCATATTTGCAAGGTCATAATCAACATCACTGCCTGGTGTCTGTTGCCCTCCCTGTTCCTTCGATTCCTGGCTGTTCTCTTCCTGCTGTTTTTTCGTTTCTTTACGTTTTGTATTCTGAGTTTCTTGTTTTTCTGTCTTTTTCTTTACGATTTTATCCACGGAAGAGCCTGTAGTAATCTTCTTGCTTTCTTTTTTTTACACATCCAGCTATATTTATCATGCAAAAGAGCATACAAACGCCAAGAATAATCCATTTTTTCTTCTCATATCATCTTCTCCCCATCATCCGTCCTGCTACACAACTGATAAAGAATGCTGCCATATCTGCAGCCACGATAGTCGAGCCAACCGGTGTTCCGGCAAGTATGGATAACAAAATTCCTATAACCGCACAGATAACGGACAATATCACCGAGCACAAAGTTACACAAAAAAAGTCTTAAACACACGCACAGACAGGACAGTCTTCTCCTGTGCATTTATGATTTTCTTCTTTGACAATATAGAAAAGAGAAGCCAATGTCACGAATATAAAGATAATGCTAAACCATGCTGCAAGATGTTTTCTTTTTTCCGTAGTCATATCCTTCTCCTTTCTCATTAACGTTCTTATTTTGGTTTAAGTGTTTTTTCTACACTCATTACAGATTCCATAGAAGACAGTACGTTTGGGATCTAATTGAAAATCATGATGTTCTGTCATGTGTCTGCTCAGGCATTCAATCTCATCACATTGAATATGAATCAGTTTTCCACATTTTTCACACTTGCAATGATAGCAGCTCTCATAATCAGATGTTTCACTCTCTCCTATGTACTCAAAGCAGGCACTGTTTGTACCTTCTACCACATATTTCTCAACCAGACCTTCTTTTACCATCTTTTCCAGCTGCCGGTATATTGTTATCGTTCCAACTGCAATTTCACGGTCTTTGAAGTATTCTCTGATTTCCTGTACAGTAACATGCTGTCCCTGCACGGATTGCAGAAAAGTATGTAACTCAGTCATCTGTTTTGTCTTATATCTGGCTTTTGCCATTTTGACCTCTCCTTTTCAATTTGGAAATCATTTTCAAATTATCTTCATTAGCCCCGGATACTTTTCTGTCCCCAGAGATCTATCTGCACTCCATAATAACCGCTTCACATCTGCCATATCCAAGCCGTGAACTATTCAGGCACAATGTGTAATTGCTGGCATTTCCCCACTTCTGCCCGGTATAAAAGTTATAATTTGTCATACGCCTTTTATCTGTATCTGCTATCAGCTTTACAGCCTCCTGCTCATTGACATGATATAACCGGCTGATACGCTGTATCTTTTCCGGCATATTCCCATGGATAAACACATTCAGCACATCATCCCTGTCTTTTAGTATAAAATCTGCATTCCTTCCTATGATAACACAAGATTCTTTATCCACAAGTTCCAGAATCACCTTTCTCTGTGCTTCATATACCATATCTTCCAAAGATTTTCCCGTGATATCCCGTCCGGCAAATGCATAGGCAAACAGTCCTTTCTTTGGCGATAATTCGGCACTTTCCTGAATATAATCCGGTGACAGACCAGATTTTTCCGCTATCTGATTGATGATTTTTTTATCGTAATACCCAATTCCAAGCTTCTTTGCTACTTCTTCACCAATGAAACGTCCGCCGCTTCCAAATTCTCTGCTGATCGTAATGATTCGTTTTGCCATTCCTGTTTCCTCCTTACTTCAAGACATCGACCTTGTTTTTTCTGATTCTCTTTAAGAATATATATCCCACCAGACGTGAGATCACTTCTGTAATCGGAAATGCCCACCAGATTAATGGAACTCCCATCTGAGCATTCCTGACAAACACAGCAAAGATTCCTGCCAGAGGTAAGATGATTACAAGCTGTCTCAAAAGTGAAATAATCAGCGATTCCACACCGCCGTTCAATGCCTGATAAATTCCCTGATAAGCAACATTGATTCCGGCAAACAGGAAGCTTAAAGAAATCACTCTCATTGCACTTATAAAATATTCTCTTGACTGTCCTGCATTAAACAGCGTTGCAAATGCTCCTGGAAAAATCTCTGTAATTGCAATCCCTAGAATCATCAATGTGATGGTATACATAAGTCCATATTTGATCCCATCCTGGATTCTCTTCTTACTTCTCATTCCATAAGCAAATGCAATGATCGGTGTGATTGCATCTCTGAGTCCAAATGCAAGGAACAGCACAAACTGCTGAACTTTATAGAACAATCCATAAGCCGTCTGTGCAGGTGGATTAAATTTCAGAATCAGATTCATTACATACACCATAATAGACATCAATGCCTGTGCAATGATGGCCGGAAGGCCGATCGCATAGATTTCTTTTATAATTCCTGCATCTGGCTTCATGTATTTCACACCATGTTCAAATTCTTTATTCAGCTTTATATGAAAAATAAACAGTAAAACTGCAGACGCTATCTGACCAATTACGGTAGCATATGCAGCACCTTTTACCCCCATTTCCGGAACCGGTCCGATGCCATAGATCATAATCGGATCAAGGATAATATTTACAACGGCACCAACCACCTGGCCGATTGTGGAATAAAGTGACCGTCCTGTTGCCTGTAACAGTTTTTCAAATAAAGAAAAGAAGATGATTCCAAAAGAAATTACACAGCATATCCTCAGATAACTGGTTCCCATCTCAAGTACTTCTGCATCTACTGTCTGTGATGAAATATAGGCTTTTACTCCAAAAATTCCAAATAACAGACATACCACATAAATAATTACACCAAGAAACAAACTGTTTCCCGCTACCTTTGCGGCTTTCTTACTGTTTCCCTGTCCCAGTGTTCTTGCAAGAAGTGCATTGGTTCCTACACCGGTTCCGATTCCCACAGCAACCATAAGCATCTGCACCGGGAATACCAGAGTCAGTGCATTTAATGCCGCTTCACTGCCGACTCTCATATTTCCTACAAATGCACTGTCTACAATGTTGTAAACCGCCTGTAATGCCATGGATAAGATCATCGGAATCCCCATCTGGATCATCAGCTTATTCACCGGCATATCTTTCATCTTGTTACTTTCTTCCATTTTGTTTTAACTCCTCCTTTTTACTCATCTGCATGATCTTTTGCAATCAAAAAAGTGTGCAGTTTATCGCATAAGTTGGACTTACGCTGACAGGCTACACACTTTTTCACGGCAAATATTATATTTTAACAAAAGGAAACGAGTAACAGGTAAACTGGATTTACGCTTACTTGCTACTCGTCTGCAATTATTATATTTCCTGTTTTCCAAAAGTCAAACAGCTTTTTTCAAAATGCTTAACTAAAAAATACCGGACATACATCCCACAGTATACTATATTGACCTTCTACAAATACTGGCTGAACTCTATCTTCTCCTTATTCGGTCCCTCTATCGTAAAAAATCTCACACCATTTTCCCAGAAAGGCAGGAAATGAATCTCATCATTCGTTGTATTCATCTGCTTTTCTTCTATATAATGATACACTTCTTCAATGTCCTTTACATTGATTGCTATATGATCGATCGCACCACTTGTAAGCTTTGCCTGCTTATTTTCATACGTTTCAATTACCAGAGTTTTCAACTTCAGGAATGCAACCTTTTCCCCTGCCTCTTCATTGATTGTCTGAAGCGCAATTTCGAATCCAAGCGTTTTATAAAATTCAATCGTCTTTTCAATATCATTTGTTGGAATTCCTATATGCTGGATTCCCGTTGTATATGTCTGCAGATTCATCTTAACTTTCCATCCTTTCTTTTACCTTCTCTAGCTCCGGCATTGCCGGTATTGCACCCTTCTTTTCTACGCAAAGACTTGCAACCGCATTTCCAAATCTTACATAATCTTTCAATTCTTCCATCGTAAACTGCTCCGGACTTTTTCCAGACTTACTGATACAGTATAAGAATCCTCCCCAGAAGGAATCTCCTGCTCCATTCGTATCAACAGCTTTACTTACAAATCCTGAGATATGCGCTCCGCCTTCTTTGCAGTAAAGATAGGCTCCTTTGCTTCCGAGCGTAACCACTGCAATCTTAATTCCTTTCTGGAACAATACTGCTGCCGCTTCCTCAGGGCTTCCCTTTCCTGTCAACAGTTCCGTTTCTTCATCTGAAATCTTCATAATATCCGCATACGGAATCAGGCTGCGCATCTGTGTCTTTGCTGTCTCTTCATCTTTCCAAAGAGACGCTCTGTAATTCGGATCGTAGGAAATGATGCTCCCTTTTTCTTTCACACGCCGGATTGCATACAGTATTGTATCCCTTGCCGGTTGTTCTGTCAATGACAAAGACCCCACATGAAAGATCTGCGTTCTGTCCAAAATTTCGATATCGATCTCTTCTTTTTCGATTCTGGTATCAGCCCCCGGCTTTCTTGCAAACGAGAAAGATCGTTCCCCATCTTCTCCTACATTTACAAAAGCAAGCGTTGTAAAATATGCATCATCCAGAAGCATTCCCTTAGTCTCAACCTTTTCTTTTTCCAGTACTGATTTCAAAAAGTTCCCATGCATGTCATTTCCGGCTTTCCCAACAAAAGCCGTATGACTGCCAAGCTTTGCAGCCGCAACTGCTACATTAGCAGGTGCACCTCCCGGATTCTGGGCAAATAATGTCTGCCCTTCTACATTCATTCCCTGCCAGGTAAAGTCAATCAGAATTTCCCCAAATGTTGTAATATCATACAAAGATTTCTTCGCTGCATCTGATGTATCTGCAAGAAGTCCAGTCTCAAGCAGTTGTTCCAGAATCCGGTTACATTCCGTTTCTTCATCTGTATGGATGTGCAGTTCTCCCACTTTAAATCCAGGCAGACTAAGCACCCCCAGCATAGACTTGGCATCTACGACATATCTTCCACTGCAAAGTTCCACATCACACGAGATATGCTCTGCGATATTTACCAGTTTCTTGGCATTCTGCATTGTTCCTAATATTACTTTCGCAACCATTTCGTTTCCTCCTAGGCAAATAAGCTGATAACCAGTGCACAGAGCAGTCCGGTAAATCCGATGATCGTCTCCATCATGGTCCATGATTTCAGGGTCGTCTTTTCATCGATTTCAAGCAGTGAACTCACCAGCCAGAATCCTGAATCATTCACGTGACTGAATGCAGTCGCACCACCCGTAATCGCACATACCATTGCCGCAAGATACAACGGTGAAAGTCCCGCTACTGCAGGCATGGACGCCATGATCCCGGCTGCCATTGTCATTGCTACGACTGCCGCACCTACCGAAGCTCTGACCAGTGCCGCGATCAGGAATGCAACCAGAATTAACGGCAGTCCGCTCTTTTCCAGTGCCGGTCCGATGATGTCTCCCATTCCACAGTCCTGAAGCACCCAGCGGATAATTCCGCCTCCGGTAATTACCAGAAGGATCTGTCCGGTCGGACGGAGTGAACGATCCATGATCTTCTTAAGCTGTTCTCCGTCGTATCCCTGTTTCTTTCCAAGGAAATACATGGCACACAGAACTGCAATGATCAGTGCAACAAACGGAGTTCCTACGAATTCCAGTACCGGACGGATTCCTTTCAATGCCGGAATGTACTCAGAAAGTGTACTGCACAGGATCAGTACCAGCGGAACCAGAATGATCTCAATAACAGTTGAGAATTTTGGAAGATTGGCTTCGTTTTCTTCTCTCACCTCTGACACTGTTGCCGGAAGTCCGGTATGTATCTTCGTTCCGATGAATTTGGACCACAGAATTCCTGCAAAGATCAGAGACAGGATTCCGGTCGGAACACCGACTGCGATCATAACACCAAGATCTACACCAAGCATATTCGCTACCAGTACCGATCCTGCTGATGGTGGAATGAATGCGAATCCGGTTGCCAGTCCTGCCAGAAGCGGGATAACATAATATAGTGTAGACTTCTTCGTCTTCTTTGCAAGTCCGAACGCAAGTGGAATCAGAATTACCACACCTGCCTCAAAGAAAACCGTCGTTCCGACCACAAGTCCTGTAATTCCAAGTGCAATTCCCGCCTTTTTCTCTCCAAAACGGTTCACCAACGTCTGCGCAACACACTGTGCTCCGCCCGATACTTCCAGGATACCACCGAATAATGATCCCAGACCAATCAGCAGTACAATTCCCTGCAGTGTCTTTCCCGCTCCCTTTTCCACCGTATCGACCAGTGTCGGGACCGGCATACCAGCTCCAAGACCGATTACCAGTGCACTGATCAGTAAGGAAAGCACAGGATGAAATTTGAATTTGATAATCAACAATAATAGTAATAGAATTCCCGCCGCTGCTGCAATCAAAAGTCTTGCCGGATCTGCCGCAAATACTGCATCTGTCATATTACTTTTCCTCCTCTTTCTTTTTTTATTTCTGTACGTATTTGTGGATGGTTGCCTGTACTGCACCCGTTCCGGCGATCATCTCGCGGAACATATCTTCAATCTTCTCACCAACACCGGCTTTATAAAGATCCGTAAAGAACAGACGCTCATTCGATAAGATTGGTTTCAGCTGGTCTTTTAATGTCTCCGGTTTTCCGATCGCGATATCACTCAGCTGATCCTGAATCTCTTCATTCATCGGGTCTGGTGCAAGCTCATATACCTTTCCTTCATCATCTATGGCCAGCATATATCTGAGCCATCCGGCAATTCCAAGTGGGATTGCTGTAAGTGCAGAAGCATCTCCGAATCTTTCTACATAAGCTTTTACGGTCTCTCCGAAGCGGATTCCTACCATCTGGGATACATCGACTGCCAGACGAAGATTCGTATCTCCCAGATATTCATTCGGGAAGCGATCATTGAAAAGTTCATCTACGAAAGCCTGTGGTGACAGAATCTTCGGATCTGCAACAACCGGAAGACCTTCATCATATGCCACCATACGTGCCATCTTCATCATGTCTTCATTTGTATTCAGCATGTGAGCGAACAGATCATATCCGAGTACCACTCCTAACGGTCCGGTTGCTGAGTGAACCGGATTCAGGCATACCGTAACTTTCATTCTTTCGGACAGATTGACGGTATCTCTGTCTGCAAGATAGACACCAAATCCTTTCTCCAGTGCCGGACGTCCGTTCGGGAAATGATCTTCGATTACAAGATACTGTGGTTTTTCAGCATTTACAAATGGTGCGATGTATGTCTTCTTTCCAGTAATTACCGGCTGCATATCCTCTACGCCGAGAGTTTCAAGGTCTGCTGCGATCTGTTCGCTCGGACGAGGTGTGATCTTATCGATCATTGTCCATGGGAATGCTACCACATCTTCATCACTTACATATGTAAAGAATTCCTCATCCACAAATCCTTCTTTCTTCCACTCTTCTGCCATTGTCAGTACAGATTCGCGCAGTTTTGCACCATTCTGGGAGCAGTTATCCATAGAAACCAGTGCTAATGGATATCTTCCTGCTTTGAATCTCTCATACAGCATTGCTACTACAACTGCCATTGCTCCTGTTGCTTTGTCCGGACCATTTTTAATATCTGCTTCTACGAATGGAAACCAGGTTCCGTCAGCTTTCTGCAGTGCATATCCTTTTTCTGTAATGGTGAATGATAGCATCTGAAGAGACTTGCTTGTAAAGATCTCTTTCATGCGGTTCCACTGTGCCTGATCGGATGACTGCGCTTTCACTGCTTCTGCCAGAGATCCCAGTACTTTATGCTCACGGGTTCCGTCTCCGTGCAGGATAACGCTCAGTCCGAGATTGTCATATGGATCATAGATCTTATCTACCACATCATAGTCAAATGTCTCCACGCAGGTAATTCCTCTGTCCAGCACACCCTCTTCCAGAAGTCCATCTGCAATTCCGCCAATGAAGACACGGAAGATGTTTCCAATTCCAAAGTGTACCCATCCTGGTTCTTCTTTTGCTTTCTGCGATACCTTCTCTACATCATATCCCGGAAGAGCAATTCCGGCTTTCTTCCATGCTTCCTGATTCTTGATTCCTTCCACTGTTAATTTCATGTTTTCTTCCTCCCTGATTCGTTTTTTTGATTCTTTTTTGTTCCAGTTGCGTTTTTGACTTACGTTTATATCTAAGTTGTAAGTGTAGTATAAATCTTGTATAAAGCTTTTGTCTATTGACAAAAAATACAATTTTTGCATTCTATTTTTGTTCATTCCTCATAAAACGCCTGTAAATTCTTGTGTTGTGAACTTATTTATATTAAAATAAATGCAGATCTTGTGCGTATGATTCACGCATAAGTAGATAAGGAGAATAGTATGAGAGAAAAAGGAATGACGACGATTGCTCTGAAAAAGATTAATCGCGATAAGGTTTACCAATATATTTATCAGCAAAAAGAAACTTCCAAGCTCCAGATTGTTCAGGACCTCCAGATGGGACTTTCCACTGTCAGTCAGAATCTGAATGAACTGGAAGCCGACGGACTGATCAGCCGGAACGGATATTTCGAATCCACCGGCGGACGTAAAGCCCAGATCATAAGAATTGTAGATGATTTTCGTATTTCTATCGGTGTGGGAATTTTAAAAGATATGTTCCATATGGTAGCAGTGAATCTGTACGGCGATGCCATTGCCACAGAAACGGTTGAACTGCCTTATGAGAACAGTGATGATTATTATAATGTTCTTTCTGAAAATATCGAACGATTTATCACAGAGCAGAACTATGCTACTGAAAAAATTGAAGGAATATCCATAGCCACCCAGGGAATCATCTCTCCCGACGGAACTTCGGTTACCTATGGAGACATTATGGGCAATACACAGATGCAGCTTTCTGATTTTTCAAAGAGGCTTCCTTATCCGTGTCATCTGGAGCATGATTCCAAGGCTGCTGCCGATCTGGAACTCTGGAATCATCCGCAATTTGACAGTGCGCTGATCTTCCTCCTGAATCCGAACCTTGGCGGTGCGATCATCACGAACCATGAAGTACATCAGGGAAGTCATATGCGAAGCGGACTGATCGAACACATCTGTATTGATCCGAACGGACCGGAATGTTACTGTGGCAGCCACGGCTGTCTGGAAACTTATTGTTCTGCCAATGCTCTGAAAGAAGCGGCTGGAATGCCTGTGAAAGAATTCTTTCAGATACTCCACAATTCGCCGACTCCGACATTGGTACAAATCTGGCAGGATTACCTTTCGCATCTTGCGTTTGCAATCCGTAATCTGAATCTCGTGATCGACAGCCCGGTGATCATAAGCGGCTATCTTGCTCCTTATTTCCGCGAGGAAGATATGCAGGAACTTTTGAAGCAGATCAATACCGGTTCCTTATTCCAGATGACGGAAGACCAGCTTCTGGTCGGGAATCATGGGCAGTATACTCCGGCGGTTGGAGCAGCGCTTTATTATGTCAAGAACTTTCTAACTCCGGTGGGAGCATAGAAGAAAGGGGCTGTTGCAAAATAGATAAGTAATTATCTATGAAGCATAGCCCCTTTTCTTTTTAAACATGTAATGATTTATAAAGCGTTACTTTTTTTCTCTGCACGGTCAAGATAAATATAAAATCCAACATTTAGCACGATTCCCACCATTGTCGATACCGGCGCCGCAAGACCAATCTTCGTCAGGCTTGCATTCGGCTGAATACTCATCACATAGGCAAATGGAAGACGTACCAGCAATGTCTGGATCAATCCCTGTGTCATTACCCATACCGTCTTGTTATTACCATTGAAATATCCGACCATACTGAACAGAATTGCTGTCACGATTGTTTCCAGTGCGAATCCTTTCAGATATGCATACCCTTTCTGGATAACGGCTACATCCGTTGTGAAGAATCCTGCCAGTATATCGCCTCCAAACATCACCAATAAAAATACTATACATCCCACAACCAGGCCAACACCGATTCCGGTAAACATGGATTTCTTCGCACGCTTTGCCTTGCCTGCTCCGATGTTCTGAGATACAAAGGATGCCATCGACTGCATCAGCGCACTTGGGACCAGCATCGCAAAGTTGACAATCTTACATGCAACACCGTAACCCGAAGAAGCTTCCAGGCCAAGCCGGTTCACAAATGCACAAAGTGCCAGGAAGGACATCTGTGTCAGGAACTCCTGCAGTGCAAGCGGAAGTCCGATCTTTATGAATTTCTTACACTGACTATTCAACCCGAAATCTTTTCTGGCAATCTTAAATGGAAGTTCCTTTTTGATCAGAATAACAATAGCAAATACTACGCTGAGTGCCTGCGCTGTAACAGTTGCAATCGCCGCACCTGCTGCGTCCATATGAAATCCTGCCACAAGCACCATATCTCCGATCACATTTACAATACATGCAACAAATACAAATAGCAACGGTGATTTACTGTCCCCCAGTCCACGGAAAATTGCTGATAAAAGATTGTATGCAACAATAAAGAAAATACCGCCTCCGCAGATACGCACATATACCGAGGTCAGCTCAACCGCCTCTTTCGGAGCCTGCATCAGGACTGAGATTGGATGTGCAAATCCAACCATAACGATAAATAATCCGACTGCAATCATCGTAAATACAACTGCTGATCCGCCAATGACCGATCCAATCTGCTCTGGTCTCTTTTCACCGAGATATCTCGCAATCAGTACCGTAATACCCATTGCAAACTGTGTCACTACAAAAGTTACAAGATTCAATACCTGACTTCCCGTAGAAACTGCTGAAAGCCCGGATGTAGAACCGAATCTTCCAACTACCAGAAGATCCACTGCACCGTATGCCGCCTGCAGGATCAATGCTCCCAGCACCGGCATCATAAATGCAATCAGTTTCTTAAGTATGCTTCCTTGTGTAAAATCTGCCTTATCATTCATCGTAATGTTTTCTCCTTTCGCACATGATCTGATAAAATTTCTCTATCGTCCGTATCATACATTCTGCATCTTCGTCCGAGATTTCTTCCATGTAAGGGAGCAGACTTTTAAAATATTGTTCGTCATATTTCTGCGAAAGATTTGTTCCCTTTCTTGTAACAGCTATGTATGTGACACGTCCATCTGCTTCAGAAGCCATTTTCTTAAGGTATCCTTTTTCTTCCATCTCTTTGACAGTTCTTGTAACTCCCGGTCTTGGAAGCTCCATTGCATCGCTGATATCCGACACCTTTACCTGTACGCCCTGTCCTTCCAAAGACTGTATCGTATCCAGATATTGAATAAAGGATGAACGAACACCTTCGGGCAACGGTGGGAGCATCTCCCGGGTCCGCTTTGCCTGATAACATGCATCGAACATCCTTTTTATTATTTCACTCGTCATATTCTGTCCTCCTTATATATTATCAGTAAAATCACCACTTATACTTTCTTTTGCATTCATGGCGCTTCTAGTAATTACCATAGTTAATTACCTTTGATAATTATATAAAAATTTAGAAATTTGTCAAGCTTTTATTCCATTGTTAACAGCTGATCCGCTGAAAATTTATCATCTTCCACCGGTTAAAGAGAGAAAACCATTTCCCCGTCCCCATCTAATCCTACTCATCTTATCCTACATGGCGTTCAAATCTCTGGAATCCAAGAATCTTCTCAATCCGTTCCATCGCATCATTCGGAATCTCCAGATCAACAGCTTTGAGGTTATTCTCAAGCTGCGACGGCTTGCTTGCCCCTGCGATCACGCAGCTGATCTCCGGGTGTTTCAGAATCCATGCCAGTGACAGGATTGCTACATTTGTTCCCAGATCATCTGCCACTTTGGAAAGTTCATCCACAATTGCAAGATTTTCATCCGTCAGCAGATTATTGATCTGTTTGTCTGCCTGATGTGTTGCACGGGATCCTCCCGGATATGGCTGTCCTTTTTTATATTTACCGGTCAGAAGTCCCTGCGACAACGGTGAAAATGAAGTGATACCGATTCCGTATTTTCTGCAAGTTCCCATGATCTCATGCTCAATATAGCGGTCTACCATATTGTACTGTGGCTGGATTACAGTAATCGGATACAAACCACGCTTGTCGATGATCTTCTGTGCTTCTTCGATCCTTGCACTTCCCCATTCTTCACTTACACCGTAATACAGCACCTTTCCCTGTGCAACCAGATCACTCATTGCACGAAGTGTCTCTTCCAGATCTGTGTTCTCATCATAACGATGGCAATAATATAGATCCAGATAATCTAATTTCATATTTTTCAAAGATTGCTCACAGTTTTCCATAATGTGCTTTCTGGAAAGACCTCTGTCATTCACGCCGTCTCCTGTCGGGAAATAAACCTTGCTCGAGATCACCAGGTCTTTTCTTGGAAATTCTTTTAAGACTTCTCCAAAGAACTTTTCCGCTGCTCCTCCGGAATATGCATCTGCACAGTCGAAGAAATTAATTCCATTCTCATAAGCAAGTTTTACGACTTCTTTTGCTACATCTTCCTGCGAACTTCCTTTTAAGTCCGTCATCCAGCTTCCAAGCGCAATCTCACTGACTTTGATTCCTGCTTTTCCAACGTTACGATATTTCATGTGTATATCCTCCTTTGAGTAAATTAGTTAAACGTTTTCATATTATTTTAAAAATGTGTTTTCACACATTTTTGTTCTTTCTACACAGTTCCCCTCTCCATAATCTCATACGGAAGAATCCTGTCTGTAAGTGGAATTTCCTGATCTATATATCTGATCAGCATTCCTGCAGCCTGTCTTCCCATCTCATACGCATCCTGTCTGACTGTTGTGAGTTCCGGATTCAGATATTTTGAAATGTAAATATCGTCAAATCCCATGATTTTAATGTCTTCCGGTATTTTTTTACCAAGTTTTTCACAGACACTGACTGCTCCGATTGCCATCAGATCATTTCCACATACAATGCAATCTATCTCCGGATTTCTCTGTAGCAGTGTCATCGCTCCAATCTGACCGGTTTCTACGGAAAATGTCCCTGCATAATGCAGTCTCTTATTGAACGATATTCCATTCTTTCCAAGCCCTTCCACAAAGCCTTCATAACGTTCTTTGCTTGGCGATATCGAAATATCGGCTGTAATATATGCCGGCTGTCTGCAGCCTTTTCCGGCAATATATGCCGCTACATCCTTCATTGCAGAAAAATTATCGATCAGAACACTTCCCATATTTCTTCTTTTCTTTATCTTTCTGTCCATAAAAACCACCGGAATCGTCATGTTTTCCAGAAGTTTTTCACTTGTTACAGGATCGGAACTGACGTATATAATCCCTTCCACCATCTTTGCTTTTAATACATCCAAAAACTTTTCTTCCTGTATATAGTTATTGTCAGTACTCCCAAATAATACGGTATAACCATGCAGAAAAGCCTCATCCTGAGCACCTTTTGCCATCTCCGGGAAAGCATTATCAATATCCGGAATTACCAAACCCAATGTTCTGGTATTGGATTCCTTCAGACCTTTTGCCATACTGTTCTGTACATACCCCAGTTCTTCAATTACTTCCAAAACTCTCTGTCTGGTTCCATCCGAAATATGTTCATCTTTTCCATTCATAATCTTGGATACTGTCGCAATGGATACTCCTGCATATCCGGCCACATCTTTGATCGTAATACGGCGCTTGTTTGTCTGTCTCATTCTATCACCTTTAAGTAAACGTTTACCTTATTTTATCAATACCTACTCTCTTTGTCAATTATATTCCGTATTTTTCCAGATCTACTCTTCCGTTTATCACTTCGATTCCATCCGCCCGAAGAAGTTCTGCCTGCACATGCTCTCCACCAAACGCAAATGCCCCGGCCAGCTCGCCTTTCGCATTGACCACTCTGAAGCACGGAATATGATCTGGATCCGGATTCTTATGCAGTGCATTGCCTACGGCTCTTGCCATCCGGGGTTCTCCTGCCATCTCTGCAATCTTCCCATAAGTTGCCACATGCCCTTTAGGAATACGCTTTACTGCTTCATAGATTCTCTTTGTCGGACTGTCTGTAACCAGATCATAGCTTTCTGCGATCATTCTTTTGATCTCTTCTTCCGGAATTGTTCCATCCAGAATGATTGTATTCCAGTGTTCTTTATTCAGATGGTATCCGGCCGTCACAGACTCATACGCCGAACGCCAGAAGTCTCTCCACTCCGGATTCACTTTGACATTCAGATTGATATGCCCCTCCCGTTCATAGATCCACAGGAATGTTTTTTTACTTCCTTTTATCCGCACCAGCTGCCAGTTTGGATCACGAAATGGCTTTTCTTCATATACATTATCAAAAGACATTCCGTATGCTAATGCTTCCTTTCTTGTCATCATATGATTCTCATTCCTCCTATTTTATACTTTCAGCATTAATAAATATAACTAATCAATATACGATATTCTCTTTTTCAGAAGTTCTTCACATATTCCAATATATTTTTCTGTATAAATACTGCCCTTTTCCCAGATAAAATCAAAATCGTGCTGCATTCTAAAATCTGAAAGTCTGATTTCTTTCAACGTTCCTCTCTCAAGTTCATCTGCTACCGCAATCTTATACATAAATGATATTCCACAATCTCTTTTTAAAAGCCCGATAATTGTATGCATATTTTCCACTTCTGTATAGTGGAGAAAATCTTTTATCCCCATTCCTCTTGCCAGAAGTAATTCCTCTAAAATATTTCTTGTTCCGGATCCCGGTTCACGTACAAGCAGACGCTCCTTCACCAGTTCCTGCATTGTTTCTGGAAATTTTTCTTTGAATGTGTGATCTTTGGCACAAACTGCTATATACTCTTCCGTACTGTAATTTTTATGTTCATAATTTTCCTTCGGATAATTGCCCTCTACAAGCGCCAGATTAATGATTCCTTCATCCAACAATGTTAATAGCTGTGTCGTATTCCCATAATGTATGTGCAGATTCATCTCCGGATGACCGATTAGAAAATCCGCTATTTTATCTACAATTGCATATTCTCCGATCGTCATCGTAACCCCTATAGAAAGGGATTCCATCTTATGGGATTCATTTCTTATCTCATTCATAATTGCCAGCTGATCATTTTTCATTGTCATCAGACGTTTTCTAAGTATCTCCCCTGCCTGAGTCAGATACAACTGTTTATTACAATAAGAAAACAATTTGACATCGTATTCCTTTTCAAAGAAATGAATATGTTGCGAAACTGCCGGTTGCGTAATATGTAACCTTCTTGCTGCCTCTGTGAAATTCATTGTATCACATACCGCAAGGAATGTATCTGTTCTAAAATCCAGCATAATCTTTTTCCTTTCATTGTCAATTTGATTTTTTAATAATTTTTTATTATCATTCGATAATATTATATAATTATTTATTATTGTTATCCAGTGTTATAATCTCTAGTGGAAACCCGTATGAACCAATAAAAGAATGAGAAAGAGGAAAAAACATGAATTTTTTTAACAAAAACCTAAACGGTATACTGGTTTGTTTTGTGATTGCGATTCCATCATGGCTTCTTGGAAAGGCTTTCCCGGTTATCGGCGGACCTGTCATCGCGATCCTGGCCGGAATGCTGATTACACTAGTATGGACCAATAAAGGAAAAGCCGAATCAGGTATCAAATGGACTTCTAAGATTATTTTACAGACAGCTGTTGTACTGCTTGGATTTGGAATGAATCTTGGTGTTATTCTACAGACTGGAAAGCAATCCCTTCCGATCATCGTATGTACGATAAGTACTTCTCTGATCATTGCGTGGGTTCTCCGCAAGATCATGAATGTCCCATCGAATACTTCGATTCTCGTAGGGGTCGGCTCGTCCATCTGCGGAGGATCTGCGATCGCTGCCACTGCACCAGTCATCGATGCAGATGATACTGAAGTTGCACAGGCAATCTCTGTAATCTTCTTCTTTAATGTTATCGCTGCCGTACTTTTCCCTGTACTTGGAAGTGCACTTGGCTTTGACACTACAAGTGGAAGCTCCTTCGGATTATTTGCCGGAACCGCTATTAATGATACTTCTTCGGTCACCGCTGCCGCCTCTACCTGGGACAGTATGTGGAAGCTCGGAAGTGAAACACTGAATACAGCCGTGACCGTAAAGCTTACACGTACACTGGCAATTATTCCGATCACACTGGTATTATCCCTGATCCGTGCAAAATCTGCTGCAAAATCCGGAAATGCTGACTCAGCATCAAACAAATTCAGCTTAAAGAGAGCATTTCCTATGTTCATCTTATACTTCATCATTGCAGCTGTGATCACAACTGTATGTATGACTATGGGGGTCAGTGCAGACGTATTTGCTCCGTTAAAAGAATTGTCGAAATTCTTTATCATTATGGCTATGGCTGCGATCGGACTTAACAGCAATGTTGTGAAATTGATTAAATCCGGCGGAAAACCACTTATGCTCGGTGGATGCTGCTGGATCGGAATTACCATCGTAAGTCTCGGAATGCAGCATATCATGGGAATCTGGTAATTATTTCATCCAGACAGACGCTTTGGTGATCTCTTTGAGACTCGTTACCCCGCACATTTTCATCGTGTCTTCCAGCTCTGTTCCAATCTTATCTATATAAGACTTTACGCCTTCTTCCGCACCTCCATAAACGGCAGTCACAAATGGTCTTGCAATGATGACTGCATCTGCTCCGAGTGCCAGGGCCTTGAATACGTCTACACCACTCCGGATTCCGCCATCTACAAATATCTTCATGGAATCCCCTACTGCCCTGGCGATCTCTTCCAGCACCTCTGCTGTCGCCGGGCACTGATCCAGCACACGTCCTCCATGATTCGATACTACAATTGCAGATGCCCCGGCCTCTTTTGCCTTCAGGGCTCCTCTGACTGTCATAACACCTTTTACAATAAATGGTATTCCTGCAATCTTTGCGATCTCTCCAAGTTCCTCCACTGTCTTACTTCCTGCCGGCGGCTCCATGTTCTTAAGAAATGGAAGTCCTGCTGCATCAACATCCATTGCCACTGCAAATGCCTTTGATTCCTGAACCATCTTCATCTTTTCTGCAACGGTATCTATGTTCCATGGTTTCACGGTCGGGATTCCGATTCCGTCTGTTTTCCCGATTGCTTTTGTCGCAGCAACCATCACATTACTGTCGAGACCATCTCCTGTAAATGCGGCAATCCCGTATTTTGCACATGCTGACACAAGAATATCATTATATCTCACATCATCCAGACAGTCGCCGTAATGTAATCCCACTGCACCAACCGGTCCTGCAAAAAATGGATATAAAAACTTCTTTCCGAAGAGCTCCAGGGATGTATCCACCGGTTTGTTTTCTGCAATTGTGTCCATCTGAACACGGATTTCTTTCCATTTATCATAATTACGGATAGCTGTATCTCCGATTCCCTTTGCCCCAGGTCCAGGCATCTGATTCTTGCAGGCGCGTCCATTACACTCCGGACAGGCCTTACAATAATTTCCAATACGTGTTCTTGCATTTTCTATACATTCTGAATAATTCATATTTTTCCTCTTTTCTTTCGCTTTCTAACATCTTCCACAGTTTCTGCAAGGATTACATCTTAATTTTTTCAGTTTTAAATTCCAGTCTTGAATTTCCGGTAACTTTTCCCCGGTTATCCACTTTTTCATCCCATAATGATCTGAAACCGTAACTTTATCCCCATTCCACTCAATTTCCAGTGGATATAGTGTAATATTTTCAGGATTCATACAGTTCTGATGAAGTCTTGGTGAATACACTTCTTCTCCCCAGGATACGGCCTGATCTATTGTCAGAATCCTTATATGCGTCTCACTGATACGTAAAATCTTCGGTTCCACTACACAATGATATCTTTCAGGTATTTCATTCTTGAAAACAGAAATAATTCCTAACGGCGTCCTGATCTTTTCATTCTTTTTCATCTTAATATCCGATTTCCTCCAGAATCCTCTCAACAAGTCTCGCATTTTTCAGCGAAAATTCTTCCGTAACCGCCGGAATCTCATTTTCATCGATGCATCTGCCGAATTGTTCTACCTCCAGGCGATAATTCTGTGGAACTTCTACCGTCTTTACTTCTTCCTGCCCCTCAGCCGTACGAATCGTATAGCTTAATTCTCCATCACCATTGAATGCAAATTTGGTTCCGGTAATACTTCCCTTCGTTCCATCTATCTCCAGACAGTCCAGTCTCCTGTCCTGATTCGTTGCAAGCGTCATGCCACAGGTAAATGCTGCTTTCTTTCCATCTGCGAATTCCATGACTACAGAAGTCAGCTTATCGATCTTTTCTTCCGAAAAGATTGCGGAAGCCTCGACTTTTTCTGGTTCTTCATTCAGAAGTCCTAACGTCAGGCTTGTGTTGTATACTCCAAGATCGTATGTACACCCTCCAAGAGTCTCCCGTCTCATCCGGATATTTTCCTTATTATAATCCGATGTGATAAATGCGGAATCTATATAACAAACTTCTCCTATCGTTCCATCTTCTATCTCTTTCTTAATTGCAGTGATATATGGACTGTGCTGATACGCAAAAGCTTCCATAAGATATACATGATTCTCTTTTGCTGTTTCAAATAATTCTTTTACCTGCTTTTCACACGGTGCAAGCGGCTTTTCACACAGTACATGTTTGCCGCTTTTCATAGCTTTCACGGCCCACTCATAATGTAAAGTATTTGGCAGCGCAATATATACCGCTTCCACTTCCGGATCATCCAGCAATTCTTTATAACTTCCATAGGCTTTCTCAAATCCGAATTTTTCTTTAAATTGTTCAGCTTTGTCTATGCTTCTTCCGGCAATTGCATATAATTCACAGTTGTATGCCTGTATCATTCCCGGAATGGTACAACTTCTGGCAATTCCGGCAGTTCCTATAACGCCCCACTTGATTTTTTTCATTGTTTTACGCCTCGCTTATGTATGATAATTTTATTTTAGCACTTTTGGAAACATTATCCTACTAAAAAAATGTACCTTTTATCCTTATTACTCTGGCACTGAAATTTACTTTTTCAAATCAGCCGTTTTCATATTTTGGGGATACTTTGTGCTGTACATAAGGCCCCATACCCCACTTCCTCATTCGGATACTCGTCAAATCCCGGTACTTTTTTCGCTCCACGTCTCAGATACGCCTTCACTTTTTCCCCATATAGATATGGATCGTTTCCTCTCACAATCCCCCATTCCATCAAAAGCGCTGCACTTCCTGTCACAAATGGCGTGGCAAAGGATGTTCCTGTAAATGCCGCATATCCTCCACCCACTGTTGTTGTCATAACTTCCACTCCCGGTGCCACAAGATCCGGTTTCACCATATTTGTAAGTCTGGTAAATCCTCTTCCCGAAAAATCCGCATATGCAAATGTCCTTGCGTCATACGCTCCTACGGATATTGCACGGCTGGCAGAAGATGGAATTGTGAGCGTCGTAGCATCTGTTGGAAACAAGAATCCTGTTCCACGGTTCAATACATTGTCGCTTGGAAGCCACATTTCATATTGTCCTGTCACGATTTTCCCGGCACTTAGAACAATTCTCCATATTCCTTCTGTCAGATAACTTTCTACCGGAAGCAGATCTATATAGATTTCCTGGGAAATGCTGTAAGGACTTGGTTCCCCATAATAAAGCAATATTTCTGTCTGACCGATTCGGAAGCGATGTGGTCCCAATATCTCCGGTACCGGTCCGACCCGCACTCCCGATGGATTGATGATCGAAATCTCTATTTGATCCGTATATTCTTTCCATATCTGGATACTGATCGATGACTGTCTGCTCTGAATTGCAAGCTGGATTGTCTCTTCTCCTTCTGAAATAATTCTACCGGAAGTATGCCCGGCACTTGCCGCTTCATTTCCGGTTCCGATGCAAAATACACTCTTCCATATATTAGACACATCATCGATATAGCGCTCCAGAAGTGTCGTCCCGTCATGTCCGCCGTATGTATTTCCAAAACTGATATTCACAGCTACAGGCATCCGAAGCTCCAGTGCCTTTCTTATTATATAATCGATCCCCATCATTAGCTCTGTCGTTCTTGGGAATCCTTCCTGTATGGGATTACCAAGTTTTACAACGATCAATTCACTCTGCATGGCAACTCCGGCATAACGTCCTCCACTGTTGCTTCCATTTCCTGCTGCTACTCCCGCCACTGCCGTACCGTGTCCGGAAATGTCCTGGCTTCTCACAAGCCTTCTCTGTTCTGATACAGTTTGTGCATTTAATGCTTCATCTATTTGTCCTTTCGTATACTCCACACCGATGCTGTATCCAACCGGTGCTGTTTCCCCATCTGCCGGATTCAGAGACTGATCCCACAGATATCGAATCCTCGTGCTTCCGTCCGCATTTCGAAAATCTATATTCGCATAATCGATTCCCGAATCTATGATTGCAACCAATATTCCCTGTCCATACAGAGAAAGGCGTGTATCCTGTACCGCATTGATACAAGACACACGCCTTCCTTCTGCTGCCTGAAAGAACAGCCGTTTTGGTTTTTCTACATATTCAACTTCCGGAATTCCCGATAAGATGTCGATTCTGGATTCTGTAATTCGGATGACTGCATATTCATTTTGAAGTTCTGTTACTTTGGATGCTATCTTCCTGACTCGGTCCAGATTTACGGAATATTTGATGATAAGATCCCATTCCCGGTCAAGCGGATCATATCCAACATTTAAATTCAAGGATTTTTCCCGCTCATCTTCCGCGGAATTCAGTGCAAGATTTAAAAGATTTTCTAGTTTCTGACTGGTCATACATTAACTCCAGATGCTTTTATTATTAATATATGTGCTTTGTAAGCCATAGGGGACACTGAAAAAGCCACTTTTTCACGTCCCCATTGGCATCTATTCTATTCTACTATATAATAAAAAACAAGAAAACTATTACATAGGAGGAATCGCCGATTATGTCGACAAAAAAAGCCAATCTGATTCTTACAACCTGCTCTATGGCATGGGGAACTTCTTATATATTTATGAAACTTGGAATTGAGGGACTTTCCCCTCTGATGCTGATGGCTCTGCGTACAGGAATCGCATTTCTGATTCTGGTACTTATATTTTTCAAAAGATTACTGAACGTTAATAAAAGACTTTTACTCTACAGTGCCATCACCGGCTTTCTGCTTTTTACAAACCTTACGCCAATCCTTTACGGATTAAATACGATCACTGCTTCTCAGAGTGGATTCATCCTCAGCACCACCGTTGTGCTTGTTCCGGTCATTCATGCAGTTATTTCCCGGAGACTTCCGGAGCATCATGTCAGGCTTGGAATCATTATCGTATTAATCGGAATGGTACTGATCAACGGCGGTGATATATTTGCTGTCAAGCCCGGAACGCTGCTTTGTATGCTTTCGGCTTTCAGTTATTCAATCAATATTGTATTAAACAGCTATTTTACCAGACAGGTAGATCCACTTGCACTCGGAGTCTACCAGCAGGGCTTTACCTGTCTTTATTCCATAATCGGTCTGCTGGTGTTCGGATCCCCGATATTTCCGAGCACCACGTTGGACTGGATCTCCGTTCTTGGACTTGCTCTCTTGTCCTCAGCTTACGGATTCGTTGTACAAACTGTTGTGCAGCAATATACAACACCGGAGAATACTGGATTCCTGTTCTCCCTGGAACCGATCTTTGCAGCGATTTTTTCCTTCATCTTCTTGCATGAGAAGCTCACGGAGATGGGATATCTCGGGGCCATTTTCATTCTTGCAGGAGTGTTTACCGCTATCGATGCCAAAAGTACGGTAATGGAATTAATCACCGGGAAATCCGTTGCAGAAGTTACATCCAAAAGATAGCAGAAAATCCGTTGTCTTATCCTGATATGTTCCCTTTACCGGAACTCCAGTAAAACAGGACATACCATTGACTGACAACGGATTTTTATCTTTTCTATAAAATCTCTGCTTCTAATTTTCTATAAATCGCATCTGCAAGAATCTTATGACTCTGTCCATCCATATGCTCCTGATCTGCTTCCGACGGACTCGCATAATCTGCTGCCCGCATGAATCGTTTGCCATACTTTCCGGCCACTTTTTCATATACCAGTTCTAATTTCTTTGATACTTCTACGGATTCTGGCGAAAATTCCTGATCATATCCGTCTTGCCATACCTTTTTTCCCAGATAGATCGGAGATATCACAAGAACCTTCATCTTATCTGCATACTGATTAATCTGTTCAAGTAGCCTGGCAATTCCTTTTCCGATGATTTCTGCTGACGCTCCGAATATGGTTTTGCAGTCATTCGTTCCAAGCATCAATACGACTGCATCCGGCGTGTGCGTCTCCAATAATGTCGGAAGCAATTCTGTTCCCCGTCTTCCCAGGCGAAGCGGATCTTCAAATATGGTCGTTCTTCCACACAGACCTTCCTCAACAATTCTAATATCTCGGTCCGCCAGTTTTTCCCATGGAAAGCGCTTTCCGGTCTCTCCGTCTAACCCCCACGTATTCGAATCCCCAAAGCATAATATCTGTTTCATTACTTCCTGCACCTGCCTTCTGAGCTTTTCTCTCTTTTATCTTTTAATAACTGGAGTTTAACACCTTTTCCCTATTAACTCAATATGTTTTATATGTTTTATGTGTTTTCTATGTTTTTGCTTTTCATTATGCTTTCTTTTATGTTATACTATCTTATAGTTTATTCGTACTGAACGCACAAGGAGGAATTATCATGGAGGAAAGATTAAAACAACAACTTGATTTCATTCTCGAAATTGATAAAGAAAAGAATATATTACGACAGACCCACCTCTCCGGACACGGAAGGCGCGAAAATGATGCAGAGCATGCCTGGCATATGGCAATCATGGCATACCTGTTAAAAGATTATGCCAATGAACCCGTCGATATCGCAAAAGTTATGATCATGTGCCTGATCCATGACATTGTGGAAATTGACGCCGGAGATACTTATGCCTACGATACAGAAGGATTAAAGACGCAGAAAGCACGTGAAGATGCTGCCAAAGAACGGATCTTCTCACTGTTACCAGAAGATCAGAAAAAAGAACTGACTGCACTCTTTGATGAATTCGAAAATTACCGGACACCGGAATCCAAATTTGCACATTCCCTGGATAACCTGCAGCCATTGCTTCTCAATAACAGTAACGGCGGTGGCGACTGGCGTGAGCATCAGGTTTCTTCCGAACAGGTATACGGAAGACAACGGAAAACGCAGTTGGGATCTGAGACTTTATATAAAGTAACAGACCAGATACTCAAAGAAAATATAGAAAATGGAAATATTAAAGAATCATAAGCAATGTTTTTCTTTCTACAGGACCTGCCACCGGCAGTCCCTGTAGAATGCATAATAAACAAAACATCATATTATTTTTCTATTAATACCTTTTATTCTCTCCTATAATATTAATTTCTTCCTGCTCTCTATTAATTTAAAATAGAAAACGCCATAACCACAATCCCAAGAACCACTAATATCACACCCGTCGTCCGGTTCAATGTCTTCGGTGTTGCCTTATTCGCAAATACTGCCGCAATCCTTGCCCACAATAGTGTGAACACAATACATAAGATCCACACCGCTATATTCGGCATTCCCCCGATTGCAAAATGCGAAACTGCACCGGTAAAGGCAGTAAATGTCATGATGAACACACTCGTTCCTACCGCCGTCTTAAGCTCATAGCCCAGGACAGAGGTCAGGATCAAAAGCATCATCATACCGCCTCCGGCACCGATAAATCCACAGATAAATCCGATCATGACACCACAGATTAACGACTGCACTGCACGTTTCTTCGGCGATACTTTTTCCATGGCTTCTTTTGTTGTCATGACAGGTTTTACGATGAACTTAATGCCGAGCAAGAATGTCATAAATACCGAGAAATTTCCCATCGTTGTAGATGGTACCAGACTGGACACATAACTTCCCACAACGGTAAAGGCAAGTACGCTGACCATCATGATCAGACCATTCTTCACATCCAGATTCTTATTCTTTCCATATGTATAGGCAGATACTGCGCTTGCAAGTACATCTGATGAAAGTGCAATTCCGACTGCCATATATGGATCCATTCCAAGAAATGTGATCAGCATCGGACTGATCACTGCCGCCGCACTCATTCCTGCAAATCCGGTTCCGAGTCCAGCTCCCATCCCCGCGAAAAATGTTACGATAATCATTAATATTGTATTCATCTAGTTCTTTTCCTCCAACATCTTCTCTATATTCGCTTCCATATGCGCCATTCCTTTTTGAAGTGCTTTTCTTGTATCTTCATCCATTCCTTCAAATAGTTTTTCAACGAACGACTGCTGAAGTTTCTGTCCTTCTTGGATAATCTCTTTTGACTTTTCTGTACAGATCAGATTGACTTTTCTTCGGTCACCTTCTACACTTTTCCGCTCCAGATAGCCTTCATTCACGAGTTTATCCACATTTACCGATACAAGATTGGCTTTAATTTTTCGTATTTCTACGATGTCTCTGGCAGTTTTGTATTCTGGGTTGTTCGCCAGGAAAAGTAAGATGTCAAATGCGGTCTGTGGAATATTCAGTTCATGGCATAACGGTTTGCAGGTCTCACTGTATGCCTTTGACAGCTTTTCTGCAAATTCGATTCCTGTGTTCATATATGTAGGTCTCCTTTTTATTTCAATTTCGAACTATTCATTTTTGTATTAATATAACACTTAGAAATAATTTTGTAAAGTACTATCTGATATGCACTTATATGCCAGTGCAAAGCAAAAGCCTTCCGAGTACCGACTCAGAAGGCTTTCCTGCTCTTTTAAAAATGAGCTGTTTTATTTCGATTACTATATTTCCATCATTCCGGACATAACACATCCTCCAACTGCTCCACATTTTTTCATATCATTCCACTGTTCTTCATCGAACTTTATTCCGCCTATTCCATACACCGGAATGCTGACTTCCCGGCAAACTTCTTTTAAGAATCCCAATCCTCTTGGCGGTAATCCCCTCTTACAATCTGTCGCATAGATATGCCCTACCGTAAGATAGGAAGCTCCCAATTGCTCTGCTTCTTTCGCTTCTTCTACAGAATGTATAGAAATTCCAATCTTTGTAAATTTTTTCTTTTCTTCATCAGCTATTTTTTGCAAAATCGGAAGTGGCAGATGTACAGATGTACATCCCAGTTCTAGTGCAGTCCTCCAGAAATTATGAAGAATACAAGACACCTGATAACGGCTGCAAATATTCATTACTTCTTTTGCCAATGTCCCATATTCCTCTTCTGTCAGATCTTTTTCTCTTAAGATCACAGCTTCCGGATGTATCTTGCAGACTCTTTCTATCTGCTCTAAAAACGGGCGGTTGCATAATTTCCGATTGCTGACTGCAATGATTTTAAAGTTCTGATTGTTTACAGATTTTATCACTGACAACTCCTTTCAGCTGTATTCGGCATGTTTTTAACACAAGATGCTCCCTGTTACACATAGATATAATCACTCATCACCGGTTGAAGATTGTGTTTCAGAAGTGCCTGATAGACCTCATCCACTGAACGTCCATCCGAGATTTCAAACTGATCGTCACCCTTGTCTTCGATATCTTCTACATGACTTCCGATACCGGTACTTACACCAGCAGATATCTTCGTTGCTGCAATACTTACCAGATTATCGCGGACTCTTTCACACTCTCGTGTCGAAACCGTGATGCTTGCAAATGGCATAAACAGGCGGTATGCACACACTACCTGCAGAAGTTGCGGCTCATGCACATCCATCGGATTGATCCTGTCATTGTTGATGATCGGACGAAGTCTCGGACAGGAAAATGCGATTTCCGCATGTGGGTATTTTCTCTGTAACAGATAAGCATGATATCCGGTCGCAAATGCATCTTTTCTGAAATCATCCAGCCCCAGAAGTGCACCGAATCCGACTCCACGCATGCCGCCTTTCAATGCTCTTTCCTGTGCATTGACACGATATGGATAAATTCTCTTATGTCCCGCAAGATGAAGTGTCTCATATTTATCCGAATTGTATGTCTCCTGAAATACCGTTACATAATCTGCCCCACATTCATGCAGATATGCGTATTCGTCTGAATTTACCGGATAAACCTCCAGACCAATAACTTTAAAATATTTTCTGGCGATCTTACATGCTTCACCGATGTATTCTACTGTAGATTTGTTACGGCTTTCTCCTGTCAGAATCAGGATTTCCTGCAGACCTGTCTCAGCGATCGCCGCCATCTCTTTTTCGATCTCTTCCGCATTTAACTGTGCACGGTTGATTTTGTTATGGCAATTAAAACCACAGTAAATGCAATAGTTCTCGCAATAATTTGCGATATAGATTGGTGTGAACATATAGACACTGTTACCAAAATGTTTTCTCGTCTCGATCTGCGCTGCCTGCGCTATTTCCTCCAGAAATGGCAGTGCTGCTGGTGACAATAACGCCTGAAAATCTTCCGGTGTGCGCTCTGCATGTGCCAGTGCACGTTTTACATCTTCTGCTGTATATGTATTATAATCGTAAGCTTCCATCGCTGTTACGACCTGGTCGAGGATCTCTGATCCGATATCCTCCATACCCGGAAGATAAGTCATGTGATCAATCCGGTTCTTCTTCTGGTCTTCCAGAATCTCCTCGCTTAAAATACTTTCATTAATATGTGTATCTTCATGATTTGTTTCCATTAGTCATTCCTCCTAATCCTGCAAAAATCCTGTCAGAGGTGACGAAGCACTTGCACCGCGCTCGATCGTTCTTCCAAGTCCGGAAAGGTATGCACTTCTGCCCGCTTCGATTGCTTTCTTAAATGCTTCTGCCATCGCCGGTACATCTCCTGCTGTTGCGATTGCCGTATTTGCCATCACTGCGGCTGCCCCCATCTCCATTGCCTCGCATGCCTGGGACGGACGTCCGATTCCGGCATCTACGATGATCGGCAGATCAATCTCATCGATCAGGATCTGAATAAAGTCTTTTGTGCTAAGCCCTTTATTTGATCCGATCGGTGCGCCAAGCGGCATGATACATGCTGCACCGGCATTTGCAAGATCTCTTGCAGCATTCAGATCTGGATACATGTACGGCATAACCACGAATCCTTCTTTTGCAAGAATTTCTGTAGCTTTGATCGTCTCATAATTATCCGGAAGGAGATATTTCGAATCTCTTACCACTTCCACTTTGACGAAATTGCCACATCCGACTTCTCTGGAAAGTCTGGCAATACGTACCGCTTCTTCTGCATTTCTGGCTCCTGATGTATTCGGAAGAAGTGTCACATCTTCCGGAATATAATCCAGAATATTTGCCAGACCGCCTTCATTTGCACGACGGAGTGCCAGTGTGATAATCTGTGCCCCTGCTTTTTCCACACATGCTTTCACCAAATCCAGTGAAAATTTTCCTGAACCAAGTATAAAACGGGACGTAAATTCTTTTCCTCCAAGGGTAAATGTATCCGCTTTCTTTATTTCTGTGTTGTCCATAATCCAATCCTTCTTTCTTACTATTTGTCTTTTCTATATGTTTTTTTACACATCCTCTTCCCCAAGAATCAGACGTGTGATCATATTTGCTTCATGCGCTGCACAGATGGCCACTCTTGGTGCCATCAGGCCATTTCCATACGTTGGTGCCGTCTCGCGGTCTCCGCACAGGTAAAAGTTCTTCATTAACTTCTGTGTGCGAATCGTATTACTGCTTCCGTATCCTGCCATACCGGTTGCCGATACCAGTTTCTTTTCCGGAAAATGTTCCAGTATTCCATTTACCAGCATTGCTTTCGCTTCTGGATTATCGAATGCTTCACACACAATCGGTTCGTCACAAAATAATTTCGTAAGATTTTCTTCTGTGACTTTTACGCAATCTGTATCGATATCCAGATATGGATTGATCTTTAACAATAATGATTTCAGCGCATCTGTCTTATACATCCCGATATGCTCCATAAAATACTGCTGCCGGTTCAGATTCGTGATATCCACCACATCAAAATCAATCAGATGCAGATGGCCGACTCCGATTCTTGCAAGTGCATATGCCACGTTTGACCCCAATCCGCCAAGCCCGGCGATTGCAACCCTCCCCGCTGACAGAAGTTTCTGTTTCTCCGGAGAATGTCTCTCATTTAATGCTGCCACAATCGCTTCTTTACTAAGTACTTTTTCTTTCTCTGTATTCTCCGTCATATTTTCTAATCCGGTTTCTTCCATGAATGTTAGCCTCCTCCCACGAATGTCACAACTTCCAGACGGTCGCCGTCTTTTAACATGGTATCGGAATAGCTGTATTTCGGAAGAATATCTCCATTTAACTCTACAGCGATTCTTTTTACCTGATACTGATTCTGTTCCAGATATTCTGCAACAGTCGTATCCTCTGTCAAATTGATTTCTTTTCCATTTACGATAATCATGCGTTCTCCTTTCCCGGATCATACTTTCAAAAGTACTTGTCAGATAAAAAAAGAGTTCACGAAGTAAATACACCCGTGGTGGTGCACCCCTTCGTGAACTCTCGTTCACTCTCAACTTATCCGATATTCTATTGTTCCTGATTTACGTCACATAGCAACAAAAAAGAGAGATACCAACTCAATGCATCTCTCCTAAAATCTACGTCATACATTCCTACGTTGGCATTATCCAAATCAGGTATATGGGTCGAAGTTCTTAACTTCCTCTCAGCCTGGTACACAAGCTCCCCGTGTTTTATCTACATGTTTAAGTATAGAAACACTTGCACGAAATGTCAACTCATTTTTACTGATTTCTGACTTTTTTCGAAACAACTATTTTTATTCATTCTATTTATTATCAAAAGTAATATTCCGTACCATATTTCTGTTAATCAGCTGTGTTCCCTTCTTGGTATCAACCTTTACCCACTGTATATCTGCGTCCATGAGTTTTCCTTTGATTGCTCCTACTTCGTTGAACAGACTTACCGTACAATCTTTTCCCATATACTGATCTAACATTGAACCATCCATATCTTCTTCCATCCTTTCTCCATTTACGATCGTGATTACATTATTTGCCGCCTGTACTGCCATCACTGTAACCATATTCAGGTTATTAATCGCTACCATCGTTGCAACATCCATGTAGTCCACCTCCATCTTTTTTTGCAGGTCTTGTTATCAGTATATCATACTTCCAGATGACAGAACGATTTTTATTGTCTCCATAACGAATTGTACGTTTATGGCATCAGACCTTCTGTTCTGATAAATTCCAGAAATTTTCCTGCCGGCGGAACCTTCACCGGTACTTATAACGGACTTGGGAAAATGGTTCTGACGTTAGCCGGAAGTACGCTCCAGATTGCACTTCGCGTAATCTTAACCTGGTTCTTCTTCCCTCATTTCGGGCTGGCAGCCCCTGCCATTGCTACCAGTATCGGCTGGCTTATGGCCAATCTGTTCTGGCTTATCTGTCTGACCAGACTTCGTCGGCAATCTCTTTTACAAGCTTAAGCTTTGCCCACTGTTCTTCTTCTGTCAGCTTATTACCGATCTCGCAGGATGCAAATCCGCACTGCGGGCTTAAGTATAAGCGGTCAAGCGGAACATATTTTGCTGCTTCGTGGATTCTTGCGATTACTTTTTCTTTGTCTTCCAGTTCCGGTGTCTTGGTTGTTATAAGTCCAAGTACGACCTTCTTATCGCCGGATACCTTTGCAAGTGGTGCAAATCCGCCGGATCTCTTGTCGTCATATTCCAGATAATATGCATTTACATTTTCTTCTCCGAATAACAAATCCGCTACGGAATCATATGCTCCGGAACTGAAGAATGTAGAATGATAATTTCCACGGCATACATGTGTATTGATCACCAGATCTTCCGGTGCCTGTGCTACTACCTGGTTATTCAGTTCCAGAAGGAGTTTCTTGTAATCTTCCAGTCTCTGTCCTGTTCTTCCGGTCAATGCAATTGCCATCTTTGCATCTACCATTCCGCCCCATACGCAGTCATCAAACTGAATGTTACGGCAGCCTGCTGCATAGATTTCCTGCACGAATTCACTATATGCCTTGATCACATCTTCTGCAAATGCTTCTTCCGATCCATAGATTTCCAATGTTGTATTCAGAAGCTGTACCCCGGTAAAGTATGCATAGAACTGTCCAGGTGACGGGATGGTCTGTTTTGCGACAGTATTTTCATCTTCTAATGCTTTGATGAATTTGAAATGCTCTACGAAAGGATGATTCTTTACTGAAATCTTTCCCGTCATGTATGTATCATCAATCATTGCAGCTTCTGCGTCAAATGTTGTATTCCCCTCTACTGTCTTCTGATGCTCGATACCTTCAAATCCCCACATGAAATCCAGATGCCATGTCGATCTTCTGAATTCTCCGTCCGTGATCACATGATATCCAAGTTCCTTAATCTTTGCCACCAGTTCCAGGATGCACTCATCTTCTACTGCGGTCAGTTTTTCCTGTGAGATTGTCCCTTCTTCGAAATTCTTTCTTGCGTCTTTTAATTTCTGTGGGCGTAAAAAACTTCCTACAAAGTCGTAACGAAATGGTGTGTTCATGATTATTTCCTCCTTGCCGCCAGGGACTTATGTTTTCTGTCTTTTTTGTTGTCCTTGATGGCTTTCTTTTATATTTTTCATATTCTTGATGATGTTCTCAATCGATAGATTTATTATAATTTGTATTGATAAACTTGTATAATACAAAAAAATGTGTATTTGTCATAGTTTTAAACTATATCAAATATCCCTTTCAAATCATCAACCAACTATCTACAGAAGCTGCCACCGATAACTTCTCTGGCATACCATAATCATATATCCATTATATCAATTATAGTTTTCACTTATCTTTATCACAGTTGTATAATTTATTCGGATGAAAATATGAAAGGAAGCGCTTTATTATGGAGGAAAAAACACTTTTTCCCAGAGAAGAAAAATCAGAAATCTTATTTAAGAAAATATCCGAAGATAAATGGGCATGTGAAAAACTGATGGAAACATTCTGCAGTTATCTGTTCAGTAATGATGGTGTCGATCTTCCCGATTCTCCGTCTTCTACAGAATTTGCACAGGCTCTTTTTAATTCTTATCGCAATCGGGATTTATCTGCGTTTCTGATGGCTATCTGTCAGAATACAGTCTTTGATCTTTTAAGAAATGCATTCCTGATTCCCTATCGGTTCAATGCGGACGGAAAACAGAATCCGATGATCATGACAGATGAAAACGGAATGTTACTTCCTGAATATAAGAGATCGATTCATGAACGGGAATACCGTCATTTCCATGAGGTATATACAGATCTCGGAGCTCCAAAGAATATTTTTCTGGCACAGGCATACCGCTACAGCCATTCTTATACATCTGACGATATGGAACCGGAACAAAACATTCTGGAAAAGAATAACGGTGTACTGTTGATCCGTGAATTACCGGATACCGTAAAATTAAAAGAAACCGAAGCAGAAGCTTATTCTGCTATTCTGGATATTGTCATAAAACTTCAGAAAGAGCTTCCTATGTCCTATGTATTCTATGGACAGGATTCTCTTGTTGAAGATAATACCCGTTATGATGAGATCGGAGTTTTCCTTCCGAATTCACATTTCTTAAAAAATCTGGAACGCCACGTTTCCAAAGCAGAGGCGATCATTTATGCAGACAACTAATTCTGACTTTATTGATATTATGGAAAAAAATCATATGGAGATTCCATGGCATGACTACGCCAATGATGACAGTAATGTGCTGATTGCAGAAGCCGGACTGATCGAGAAAGCTTCCGTCATCGGCCGTGTTGGGTTAATCATGCTCTCCTGTGGAACCGGTGCATGGCGTGTACGGACTTCCATGAACCGGCTTTCCAAAGAGCTTGGTGTAACCTGTACGGTAGACGTGGGATTGATGTCCATTGTATTTAACTGTTTCGATGGAAACGATTGTATTTCCCAGTCGTTGAGTATTGCCAATACGGGAGTGAATACCTCCAAGCTTTACCGCATGGAACAGTTTGTAGATCATTTTCCGGAAGAAGAAGCACATATGACCGGTGAAGATATCCATAAACGACTGGATGAAATTGAAGAAATCCATGCTCTTTATTCACCTGCAAAGCTGGGGCTTGCCGCAGCTCTTGCCTGCTGCGGTTTTACTTTTTTACTCGGAGGCGGACCGGTTGAGATGGCTCTTGCTTTTATTGCCGCCGGGATTGGTAATTTGATCCGGACGAAACTGATCAAACACAATTACACACTGTTTTTGAATATAGCAGTCTCTGTTTCAGCAGCATGTTTTACCTATGCAGTCTTTCTGAAACTTGCGGAACTTGTCTTTCACATTCCAGAATTTCATGAAGCTGGTTATATCTGCTCGATGCTGTTCATCATCCCGGGATTTCCATTTATTACAAGCGGGATTGACCTTGCAAAGCTGGATCTGCGTTCGGGACTGGAGCGGCTTACTTATGCAATCATTATCGTTATGGTTGCCACTTTATTTGCATGGATCATGGCTTTACTTCTGCATCTGGAACCGGCCGATTTTACGGCACTGCATCTAAGTGCTGCTGCCCGTCTGATTTTCCGTGTGATTGCAAGCTTTTGCGGAGTATTCGGTTTCTCGATCATGTTCAACAGTTCTCATTCGATGGCGGCAACGGCTGCATTTATTGGTGCCATTGCCAATACACTCCGGCTTGAACTTGTTGATTTCACACATATGCCTCCGGCCGCCGCCGCATTTATCGGGGCTCTGACTGCCGGATTGCTTGCTTCTTTTATTAAAAAGAGTAATGGATATCCAAGAATCTCGCTTACCGTGCCTTCTATCGTGATCATGGTTCCGGGACTTTACCTGTACCGTGCGATTTATAATTTCGGGATTATGTCCCTGACGGATGCGGTTTCATGGTTTACTTCTGCGATTATGATTATTGTGATGTTGCCGCTTGGACTGATATTTGCGAGAATTCTGACCGATCGTACGTTTCGGTATTGTACGTAAAAGCTCTCATTTTAGATAGCTTCTTTCTTTTACTAAAAGCACTCTCCGCCTTATCAAAACTTTACGAGGAATTTCACATTACATTTTCTTATGGAAATATTGTCAAAGACCCGCAAAATCATCATCCGTAGTTTCTACAAAATCAGGCACCGGAAACGAGTTTTCATTTCGCCTCCGATGCCTGATTTTTTTACTTCTGCTCCTTATATTCCATCACAACATTAATAGTCTACGATAGAACTTGTATACATTTTTATTAATTATCTCTTACAACATATGTGCTCTTAACTCTTCCGGTGTCATCTGAGACAGCATAGCCGGTGCGATATCGAATACGCTTCTTGCTCCTGATTCACCTTTCTTAGAAAGTCTGTGTGCAGCACGTGCATAAGCTACCAGAACACTTCCTGTAAATTCCGGGTTGGAATCCAGTTTCAGAGAATATTCGATCACATGCTTGTTGCCTTCGCATCCAGTCTCACCGGTACGGATCACGAATCCACCGTGAGGCATCTTGCTGTGGTTTTCTTTTAATTCTTCTTCTGTGATAAATGTTACCGTTGTATCATATTCATCAAAGTAGTTCGGCATTGTCTTGATTGCCTCTTCAATGGCTGCTTTATCTGCTCCTTCTTCTGCTACTACATAACACTCTCTTAAATGTTTCTGTCTTGTTGTCAACTCCGGTTCGCTTCCGCTTCTTACCTGGTCAACCGCTGCTTCGATCGGTACCGTATACTGGATTCCGTTCTTCACACCTTCGATACGGCGGATTGCATCAGAGTGTCCCTGGCTGACCCCTTTTCCCCAGAATGTATAAGTGCTTCCCTGTACCAGGATAGACTCTGCATACAGACGATTCAGAGAGAACATTCCCGGATCCCAGCCTACTGAGATAATACTTACATTCTTTCCTTCTTTTGCTGCTTTATCTACATTTGCAAAATACTCAGGGATCTTAGCATGTGTATCAAAGCTGTCAATGGTATTGAATGATGCTGCTACCTTCGGTCCGATTACCGGAAGGTCTGTTGCTGATCCGCCGCAGAGGATCATTACATCGATATCATCTTTCATAGCTTCCATATCATCAAAGTGCTTTACTTCTGCCCCTTCTGTCTGGATCTTTACACTTGCAGGATCTCTTCTTGTAAATACTGCTTTTAATTCCATATCATCATTACGCTTGATAGACTGCTCTACTCCGCGTCCGATGTTACCGTATCCAACGATACCAATTCTGATTTTTCCCATAATTCTACCTCTGTTTCTTATGATTTGCCGCCTTATTCTGTGGCCGTTTTTATTCACTGATATCAATCATTTCTACTGTTCCTTTACAGTTTTGCACTGTCTTTTCTGCCGCTGATATCTTTGTAAATTATATCATATATTCTTTTCACGACAATCTTTTTCTTTTGCAAATTTCTTTATTGATAATTTTTATGTTTCTACTCACAGCGCAACTTCCGTTTTTCTTATCTTCTGCCTATCCCATCTCATTATAATGCGCATAGATTCCGCCCTGTTTTAACAGTTCTTCATGTGTTCCACGCTCTGCGATTCCATTATCTGCCACTACAAGGATCTCATCCGCATTGCGGATTGTTGATAATCGATGCGCGATCGTAATCGTTGTCCGGTTCTTTGCAAGCTCTTCCAGACTCTTCTGGATCCAGCGTTCGCTCTCATTATCCAGTGCACTTGTCGCCTCATCCAGAATCAGGATTGACGGATTCTTAAGAAATACTCTTGCAATCGAGATTCTCTGTTTCTGTCCGCCGGAAAGTCTTGTTCCACGTTCACCAACAAATGTATCATATCCGTCCGGCAGTTCCATAATAAAATCATGAATGTTCGCTTTCCTTGCTGCGTCTTCAATCTCTTCCATAGATGCTCCCGGCTTCCCATATGCGATATTCTCTTTAATACTTCCACAGAACAGATACACATCCTGCTGTACCAGTCCGATCTGATTACGCAGACTTTCCAGTGTCAGATCCCGGACATCTTTTCCGTCGATCCTAACACGTCCGCCTGTTACATCATAGAATCTCGGAAGCAGAGAGCAGATCGTCGTCTTACCACTTCCCGAAGGTCCGACTAAAGCCACGGATTTTCCTGCCGGAATGTCGAATGTAACATTAGAAAGCACCGGTGTATCATCGTCGCTATAATGAAACGATACATTTTCATAAGAAACGTGTCCGTTTACTTCATCTATTGATTCTGCGTCCGGTGCATTCACGATCTCCGGCTCGGTCTCTACCACATCCAGAAATCTGCGGAATCCGGACAGTCCTTTCTGCATCATCTCAGTAAGCTCGACCAGAATCTGTATCGGGCTGATAAAGATCCCAATATAGAGTGCGTACATCGCAAGATCCGCTGCCTCCATCTTCCCATGTGCGATCAGCCATCCTCCGAATACCAGCGTTACCAGATACATCATCCCCTGAAAGAACAGGTTGCCGCTCATAAAGCTTCCCATACATTTATAATTGGCATCCTTGGAACGCAGAAATCCCTGGTTGCTTTTTCGGAACTTCTCCCGTTCAATCTCTTCATTTGCAAAGGACTGTACAACACGGATCCCGGCCAGCGTATCCTGAAGACTCGAATTAACATCCCCGATCTTACGCCGGTTGTCCATGAATGTCGCCTGCATCTTCTTATTCTGCCCGTACGAGAAGAACAACATGAACACTACCAGAACCAGAAGCGGTATTGCCAGTCTCCAGTTAATCAGAAACAGGAATATGAACGAACCGATAATTTTGATCAGCGAAATAAATAAGTTCTCCGGTCCGTGATGTGCAAACTCTGAGATATCAAAAAGGTCCGATACCAGCTTGCTCATCATCTGCCCGGAATTATTCTGGTCATAATATGAGAATGACAGTTTTTCATAGTGATCAAAAAGCTGCTGCCTCATATCGCGTTCCATATTGGCTCCCATCATATGTCCCTGATAGCTTACATAATATTTACAAAGCGCCTGTAATATATAAATTGCAAGCAATCCTGCCCCAATCGGAAGCAAGGCATGCAGTATGTGATCTGCTGATTCTGTAAACAACGTCTTCGTAAGCGTACGTAAAATCTGTGGAAATGCGAGATCCACCAGACTTATGACTGCCGCACAGATCAGATCCAGAAAGAATACCGCCTTATACGGGGCATAATACCGAATGAATTTTTTCATTGTATGCATTGTATATTCCTACCTTTTCCTCTAAACTCAATCCTTTATATTATAAGATATCCCAGATGAATTTGAAACCATTAAACACCTTTATAAGAAATTTTCTCTATCTCATCATACTCCAAGTAATTTCAAAAGCTCTGTATGCGGATATTTCTGATATACATCCACATAATTCATGGCCGCCCCGCCGTCCATATATGCCGGAAATAAGAATCCACATTCCGGTTCTCCCGGTTCGTAATCTCCACTTACCGGACAGATGGCACAGATTAAGTATTCAAACATTTCTTCAGATTCACCCTGACGGACATGATCTTTCCCTTTTGCCGGAATATCGTATCGGTCATGAAATACGAAAATGGCATAGTCTCCCTCTGACTGATATCGTTCACCAACAATTTCATAAAAAGTCTCCATCAGTGCATCATTTTTCAGACCGCACGCACGCATTCCCATTAACAGTTTCCACATACTGTCGCCTTTCGTCTTCTCATCGGAAAATGCATATTCTTTCAGATTTTTATTCGTATCTGCAAATGGAATGAATTTTGCTATCTGTAAATTTTTTTCTTTCTCATCCGGACTCAATTTCAAAAATCCGGTATTAAATGTTCCGTCTATATATCCATCCCGGTCCAGATATCCTCCGGCAATTCTTGTCATGGATGTTCGCTTTACTGTCATTCTTCTGGTCAGTGCCAGCATATCTTCTCTGTTAATCATTTTATTTTCCACCGCAATTAATCATTTAATTCTATTCTTACAAGATCCTGATGTGGATTGGTCTTCGCCAGCCCGATCTCCGATACCGTAACTTCCATCGGTACGAATTGTTCCTGCATAACTGCAAATGCTTCCTGCATCTGCTCTTTTGAAAGCTTCTTTCCCAGTGTGATATGAGGAAGCCACTGCATTGGCTGATAATACCGGCTCATCCTGACTTCCGGAATATTCTTTACCATATCATGTACCTGTTCAACCATATCTTCCAGATATAGATTCAGAACCGGTGTCACATACAGTACATATGGCAATAACACTCCGACAGAGACCAATTGGATCTGCCCTTTGGTCAGGGACCTATCCAGCTGTTCCATCACCTCTGTCAATTTTTCTTCCTCTCTTGCCTCTACAGACATAATTGTCAGATGAGGTGGAACGTGATTGTCCGTCATAAAAGTATTTCCTGTCTTTTGTGCAATCTTATTGATATAATCAGAAATTATTTTATTACTTTTATCATCAAAATACACCGATACCAGATACATTTTATCTTTCACCTCTTATTTCGAAGTTATTTTTTCATAATATAGTTTACAACATATATTTTAAAATGTAAAATGCTTATGCTCGATAGTAAGATATAGTTAAAACATATATTCTTACCTCCATTTGTAACCTTTCCATATCTTCATTTGTATTATAAGTGAAAGGCCTTAAGAAATGAACATCTGTTTTCCCGCTAACACCAAAAAGGAGTACTCATGAAACCAGCAACACAAGTTTTAATCGAACGATATCAAAAGCATCTGTATGCGATTGCATTTAATATATGCAGAAACCAACAAGATGCAGAAGATGTCGTTCAGGATACATTTATTCAGTATCACACATATAAAAAAGAGTTTGATACAGAAGAACATATCCGTGCCTGGCTGATCCGGGTTGCGATCAATAAAGCAAAGAATATCACCCGCTCATTCTGGCACAGAAATAAATGCAACTTAGAAGAATATATGGAAACATTAACCTTCGAAACACCGGAATCAGAAACTCTGTTTGACACAGTAATGAAACTTCCTGAAAAATACCGAATTGTCCTGCATCTCTTTTACTATGAAGATTATACAACACAAGAGATCAGTGATATCCTGCATCTTTCTGTCAGCAATGTAAAGACCCGGCTTTCCCGCGGACGTGCTCTTCTCAAAGAAACCTTAAAGGAGGAATGGAACGATGACGAATAAAGAAAAATACAAGCAGGCTTTTGATACACTTTCCGCCTCCGACAATTTTTCCCTGGAGGTAGATAAAATGAGTATCTTAAATAGAAAGCACAAATTAAAAACAATAGCAGCCGCAGTTGCCGCATGCCTGATCGTAACAGCCGGAACCGGAACAGCCTACGCATCCGATCTTGGCGGAATTCAACGTAAAGTCCAGCTCTGGATCCACGGAGATCAGACAACTGCTACTTTAAAGATCAGTTCTGATGGTTCTTATAATGGAACTTATGCCGATAAAGATGGCAAACAAAAAGAATTTGGCGGAGGCGGCGTTGCATTTAACCCGGATGGATCCGAGCGCAGCCTTACAGAAGAAGAAATTATGGAAGAACTAAATGCTCCGGATATAGAATATGAAAAAGATGGTTCCGTCATCCTGTATTACAAAAATCAGTCCATCGATATCACACACAAATTCAACAAAGATAATATCTGCTATGTGAAACTGGTTGATGGTGATGATTCTTTATATGTTACGGTGAAATACAATAATGGATGTGCTTATTCTCCTAATAAATATATTTCTCCGCTGGAGTTCAATTAACTTGCTCTTCCACCTGAAATACTTTATATTAATATACGGATTGCCCTCCGGCTGTCCGTATATTTTTTATACCAAAGTATGCAAGAAAAGCTGCCAATAACAGTTTTTCTGTACCCATTATTTATATAGAAAGGATTTTGTACATCATGACTGAACATACACATACCGACAAAACTTTACAGGGCAATGACAAGATTGAATCAGCCATTGCAGCTCTTCAACAGGAACCGTCTCAGGAAATGCTGGCTCACGTTCTGACGGTCATCCGCAGACGCATGAATGAACATGGCGAACTGATCATTGCAGTAGATCCCTCTTCCGCTGCCTCCGGCCTCCAGGTACAGGCAATCCAGACCGATGACGGCCGCAAATGGTGGGCGGCATTTACCAGCTTCGATGAAGAACTCAAAGGTTCCGGAAGCGTAATGTCTACATTTCTTACTGACATGAAACAGTTATTTAATTCTGCCATTACAGCTGATAACATTCAGGGCATCATCATCAATCCTTGGAACCGGACGATTATGTTGGATAAAGTACTATTGAGAATTACTTTAGGGGAGATTTCTATTTAATTCACTAAGCCAAATCCCCGAACCGTAATAAAAGATTACAGTTCTCCATTTAATTATTATGGCATGCGAAACCGCAGGAATAAACTTACAAGGTCCTATCCTGTGCATACGGACCTTGTAAGTTTATTCCGATCGGTGATAGCCGCCATAATGTATTAAATAGAAAATTAATTAAACCCGATCAGACGTCTTGCAACTGTATACACCAGCGATGATATCTTACGTCCGGATTTTCCCGGAATATTCATAGTCTGTCCGAGAATTCCATAGCGGATCTTTATAAAACTGCGCAGATCTTTCTTCTTCAGATACCGCCATAATTCCTTTTTCTTCTCCAGATTTTCTTTATTCTTGGAACGGATACAAAGAATAGAAGAAACTGTCATCATGATTGCCAGATAATTCAACATATACTGTCTTAATTTCTTACTCCCGATGTTTTTCAACTGATACATATCAATCATTGTCTTTGTGACAAATATCTGCTGATCCAGCCTTTTGATCATTACTTTCTCATTAACCGACTGATCCTCGCGTCCGATAAAATACCTGTAAAAATCTACATCCATATAGTAAATCTTTCGCACATGTGGAAGTGGATAATATACATAAATATTGTCCACATAGAATGTATGCTTCGGCAGATGAAGCTGGATTAATTTCAACATATCGGTGCGATAGATAACTGAATGCATCAGAATATACTGATCCAGATGAAAATGTCCCATATCATCCCAACGGAAAATCTCATCCTGCGGCAGTACATTACGGTAATGGATTACTTTCTTGTGTGCTGCTCCAACTTTCTCATATACGTAGTTGGCAATCAGCATATCTAATTCCATGGCATCTTCTTCCATATGACGCAATACTTCCAGAATTTTATGAAGTGCATCTTCATCCACCCAGTCATCACTGTCTACAACCTTAAAATATTTGCCGGTGGCATGTGTCAGTCCTGAGTTTACAGCATCTCCATGTCCACCATTTTCCTTGTCTACTACTTTAACAATTGTAGGATATTTTTCCATATATTCGTGAGCAATCTCTGATGTTCTGTCTTTTGATCCGTCATTTACGATAATAATTTCAACGTCTTCTCCACCCGGAAGAATACTTTCTATCGCATGCGCCATATAGTCCTGTGAATTGTAACACGGAATGGCAAAAGAAATATATTTCATTCTTCTTTTCTCCTCTTTCTTCAAAATTGACTTCTATTAGTATAATCTATTTTCCTCTGTTTTCCAACAAAATCTTTGTAAAATCCCGTGTTCACAATTTGTTCATTTATCCTTCAAAATTCTTTCACTACTTTAACATTCTTTCTTCATAGGTCTTTTTTATACTATAATCATCAAAGAAATACAAAAGACATTATCTAGTATGTAAATACTATTTGGAATAAACTTTTTCATAATACATGCCGGGAATCGCGAAAGCGGTTACCCGGCATCCTCCCTTTTATGGAAAGATTCTACTTGTTTTTGTTGTCTGGCTGCATTTTTTTCAATATATTCCCCAATCTTTCTCTCTTCCAGAAGCCAATTCCCGTTAACATACCCGTGAGCATAATACCTGAACATAATATACTTTTACCATTTCTTTTGTTCATCTGTTCTTCTTTTAACTGCTCTTCTTTTTTTACCGCTTTCTCATTTCCATAAAAAATATATTTCTTTACAGGCTCTGTTATCTTCTGTAATAATGTTTTTTCCTGCTCTATCTGAAATCCAATCCGTGAGATCTGTTCATTGCCCGCAAAATCTTTTGCCTTTACTTCAACTTCATATGCTTTTGCTTCATCTACTTTACATTCATAAAGTCCCTTTTGCTTTTCACTCTTTTGCTTCGCTCCATTAATCTTAATGTATTCAATCTGATCTTCTGGATTTTCCGTTCGGATATAAAATTTTCTTTCCTTTTCATAGCTTTCTCCTTCTCTGATATTTTCAAATCTGATCACCGGCGGAGTATGATCAATTGTAAACCTTGCCTTTGCATCACTCTTATTGCCTGCAGAATCTACCGCTTCCACAACCAGTGTATGCATGCCTTCTTTCTCGATCTTCTCTCCCGGACGGTATACTGTATCATCTAATTTCATGGTGTACGTATAACTGGTAAAATCTTTGACCGATTCTCCGGCCGAATAATCCCATCGGAAGTATTTTAAATATTTTCCATCGAGTTCATCCACATGAACAATCACCGGATTTTCTTTGTCAATAATCACCTGTCGCTCCACCTGCTTTTCATGTCCTGCCATATCAGCTGCATTCATTCTCAGTTTATATATTCCGTCTTCTGTAAGTGTCTGACTGCTTTCTTTTCTCATCTTTCCTGACTCATCCGACTTTCCTATCCGCCACTCTGTGATCTCTGTTTCTTCTTTTCTTCCGGTGATATCTTCCTTCGAAATATGTGCCTGCACAACCTGAAATATATTTTCCTCTTCTGCCAGATAGTTCACTTTAACCGGTTTACTGGTGATCATATAATCCTGCACTCCTTGTATAGCTGCCTCCGGAACATTCCTGTCAATATAGACCTTATCTGTCACTATCGTCTTATTTCCTGCAACATCTTTTACAATAAAAGTTACAGGAATTCCTTCACCATTCTTCGATTCTTCTTCCATTCGAAATATTTCTGTTTCTTTATTGCTTTTTCCAATTACTTTTTCTCCTGTTTTACAGATAATTTCCGCAATCTGACTTCCATTTAGCCCATCGGAAGATTCTACCCGGACTTCCGCAATATCTTTGTGCCATATCTCCGAACCTCCTGTTATTTCATAATGTACTACAGGTTTACTGCTATCCAGCCAGAATTCTTTTTGACTTTCTGAATTTTCTACCCGGTGTCCTTTTTCATCTTCCATCCATATCTTCAATTCATTTCCGCCGTCTGTAAAATTCAATTGTTTCAACAGGAAGCTTTCATTTTGTCTGTCCAATATTCCTTCCTGCTGTTCATTATTTCCATTTTTGAAGAGATATCTTGTTGTCCCTCTTTTGCTCATATGTGTAATTCTTCCATCCGGACGATGAATATAGTATCCGTTTTCCCCATCTGGTTCGTTATATACAATCTGATAAGGTTTTATCGCTTCTTTTTCAAAGTCTTCTTCCGGATCTTTATCCTCTTTTTCAGAGTCTTTATCCGGATCCTTATTCTCATCCTTGTCTTCTTCCGGATCCTTGTCTTCTTCCGGATCCTTGTCTTCTTCCGGATTTTTATTCTCATCTTTGTCTTCTTCCGGATCCGTTTCTTTTTCTGCTTCTCTGTGATCTCCAGCCTCTGCCTGTACACTGCTTCCAACTGCTGACATATCTGCAAATTGTGAGCCTATGATCATTCCTGCTATTACAACCGTGATTGCTTTTTTTATCTTCCTACCCATACCTCTTCTCCTTCCATCTTGATCGCATATTCTTTCTGCAGCTTTTTAAATTCCTCCTGATCCGACAGTTGTCCGTCATCTCTTACATACTCTTTGATCTTCATGGAACATTCTTCCCTGCTGACGGACGGATCTGCACACATGAATCGGATATGCATCAGTTTTAACTCCTGAGATTCCTTCAATTCTCCGATTCCCTGAATACAGATATCCATTGCCATATCGCACCTGCCTGCTGCTTCATATAATTGTGCAATTTTTTTATACAACATTTCTCTGTTTCCGTCCTCCTGCTCCATCTCCAATAGCTCTGTATATATCTTTGCCGCTTCCTCCTCCGTCTTCTTTTTTTCACAGGCGGCCGCCTGGTATTCTAACATTTCTTTTTTTACCGGATCATTCAAATAATCCGTCTGCATCCCCCTCTTTACCAGTTCTAATACCTTTTCTACACTGTCCTCGTCATCCAGAAGTCCATATCCTCTGATCAGGCACTGGATTTCCTGTTTTTGCTTCTCCTCGGATATCTTGCTCCTTTTTTTCCATACCTTTTCCAGATATGCAAGACTCTCTTTATATTTTCTTACATCTTCCGGACATTCCTGTTTTTCATATGCGCCGATCAACATTTTCAGATTCTCCGCAAGTTCTTTATTGGTCAGTTCATTCAAACAAATACGGCTTTTCTCCACATTCCCGACATTTAAGAAATACGCAAGTGCCAGTTCCAGATATTCTTCGTCCCGTTTCTCATTCTCCTGACTGTCTGTGCGTAATTCTGTATTGGAATTACTGGTTGCTTTCTGTTGTTCCTTTATGATTCCGTCAGGTACATTTTTTCTTTGCTGTATCAACATGTACCCTGCCGCCACCACTGCGAAAAATAATGCGATATATATCTTCCACCTGCGTTTTCCTTTGTCTCCCGAACTTTCTTTATTAACTTTTTCTTTCCATTTTGGGATTTGTTTTTGAATTTCTGAAACGCTTTGATAATAAGACCCTTTTGTTCCCATTGTTTTTGAAATGATACTCTGAAGTCTGTGTTCTTCCCACCGGTTCAGATGCGGTTCTGTTTCTGACGAAGCGAGAATATATTGAAATGTCTTTCCCAATCCATATATGTCCAGCTCTTTACTGGCATTTTGATAATAATTCTCTTCCGGAGGGAGAAAATATTCCCGCATGTCCCTCCTTTGCATAAATACTACCTGTTTCCTGTTTGTCTCGGCTTTCATATCCAGAAAATAAACCCTGCCGTCCTCCGCCAGAATAATACTGTATGGATTCACATACTGATAGCATGGATTCCCTCTGCATCTGTGGATCAGTTCCAGCTGTTCTGCAATTGCCTTTAACAACAGGAACATTTCCTTCTTCTCCATTACCGGATGATACTTCAAATATCTGGCAAGTGTTCTTCCCTGTACATTTTCAGAACTGATATAACAGATCTGTCCATGTTCGATCAGACGCAGTACATCATAGCTTTCCTTTTGCTGCAATGCATTCCACCTCAATTCTATTCTTCAGTTTTTTTACAAATGGTAATTTTTTGAACCCTCACACAGGTTATAGAATCTTTATAGATTGATTAACCGAATCTATCTTGAAAATATAGATTAAGCATATACTACCTGATTATTTTCAAAATTTCAAGACTTTTTTTACTTTTCATGCACTTTTTTATCGCAGAAGATCAGACGTCCCGATAAAAAAACGTCCTGACATGAGATATCCTCATGACAAGACGTTCTTTTATCTTCTCTCTGATTTTAAATGGATTATCTGTGGCTGAGTTCTTTCGGTGTATACAAATGTCTTGGAATTCCATCTACCATAACCGGTGATACATCTCCCTGGATCAACGGACGTACATATGAAATAAACTCATTTGTTACATAAGTGCCTTCTTTGTTTACCCAGCTTCTTGGAACCAGCTTCTCATCATTGGCAATCTTATGTACATCTTTCACTTCCGTTCCGCACTGATACGGATCATCGGACAGACGTTTTAAGACAACCATCTTTCCGGTATCTCCTTCGTCTGCTGCTTTTACTGCAGCTCCTCCAACCTGATATGCCTCCAGAATATCTACTCTTGAAGCCGCATGCGATGCAGCTCTCTGCAATGTACTTAATTCAATCGCGCGTGTCTTACATCCAATCTCACCTGCAATATAACTCGCCAGATAAGATGCAGTTCCTGATAACTGTTTGTGTCCGAATGCATCCACAAAATCAATACTGTTGCCAAGTTCACATACATATGTACCATCTGCTGTACGGATCCCTTCTGATACCGCAACTACGATGGATGTCTTTTCCTGTAATAACTGCCTGATCTTTTCCCCGAATAACTGAAGATCAAACGGCAGCTCCGGCAGATAAATAAGATCCGGACCTTCGCAATCCTCTCCCTGTGACAGTGCTGTGGAACCTGTCAGCCATCCTGCATTTCTTCCCATGATCTCTACAATAGATACTACGCCCTTTTCATATTCCAGGCAGAAGCTGTCACGGATAATCTCTTTCATCGATGTTCCGATATATTTTGCCGCACTTCCGTATCCCGGTGTATGATCTGTCAACGCAAGATCATTATCAATTGTCTTCGGACATCCTATGAACCGGATGGAATGTCCAAACACAATTGCATAATCCGATAACTTTTTAATCGTGTCCATAGAATCATTTCCGCCGATATAAATAAATGCTTCAATATCCAGTTTATCCAGAATTTCAAAAATCTTATCATAAACTTCCCGGTTCTCATGTATCTCCGGAAGTTTATACCGGCAGGAACCTAAGAATGCAGCCGGTGTTCTCTTTAATAACTCTGCATCCAGCTCTGTCTTGATGTGATCTGACAGATCAATATATTTTTCCTTTAATAATCCCTGAATTCCATGAAGCATTCCGTACACTTTATTCGCTCCACGGTCTTTTGCTGTCCGGTATACACCGGCAAGACTCGCGTTGATCGCTGCAGTTGGTCCCCCAGATTGTCCTACTATTACATTTCCTTTCATTCGCTTGTTTCCTTCCTGTTTTTATTACATTTTGCTGTTGATTTAATATTAGTATATTTTAACATAAAAGTCTAGTAAATATTATATTTTTTATGCATTTTCACCATTGCAAATAAATAAAAAAATCTCTTATCCTTCACATATACACTTTGTATAATAATATGAAAGACAAGAGATTTTATGATCAATTGATATTTATTCAGCTTTTACAGGATTGGAAACACTTACTTTATGATTATACCACTTTCCTTTTGTTCCGATCAGTGCCAGATCAAATTCTTCGTCCAGTGCCGGCACCGGAACATCGAAACCATAGACTTCTTTCGGCTTACCATCTATACCTATTACAGCATTGCCATTTTCATCTGTTATGGTATCCGTCGTTGGCTGTAAAAGTTTCGCTCCTTTTTTCTTGGCATCTTTTATTGTACCAGGAAACAGATTTACAATATTTTTTGATACAAGACTGATATGAATCGTCATCTTTCCGTCTTTTACCGTCAATGTCCCCTTATCATCATATGCATCATTTACATGAAACATGGAACTGTCCGTTTTAAACTCTGCTGTATAGGTTCCATCTTCAATCGGAGCTTTTGTCTCTTCCTTTTCTGCTGCTTTCTCTTTTTTCGCATCAGACTTCTGCTGTTCTGTCTTTTTGCTCTCTGACCTAGATGTCTTACTGTCATCTTTACTGCCGCATCCTGTAAATACAGACACGGTCATCACTACCGCTAATGCAAGCGTCATCAGTCTTTTTCTTAACATTGTTCTCTCCCTTTAATATTTTTTTACTGTGCATCCATGGCTGCTTTTGTATGAGCTGCATATAACTGCTGGATTGCATCGATTTCTCCAAGACCTGCGATCTGTGTCTTCACACTGTCAAAGTTCTTAGATGCCTCGAACTGGCTCAGCCATGAATCATCATCATCTCCGGCCATGTCATTGTTCGCATGATCACCTGCCACAACCATCAGTGGACGAAGAATGACATTCTTATATCCGGCATCTTTTACTTTTGCGATAACAGATTCACACGAAGTTTCCTCCGGTTCTCCTTCTACTGTTCCGATAAATACATTCTTATATCCCAGCTTTTCCATCTGTGTCTGCATCTGGGAATAGCTGATCTTTGCTTCATCTGATGTTCCGTGTCCCATGAATACAAATGCTGTACTGTCTGCTGCGGCTGCATCAAGGCTGTCATATTCTGCTGTCTTAACAGCTTCTGCTGTAATTGTTTCTGCTACTGCTGCTTTATCTGCATTGATCACTGTCGCATCCGATCCGACTTCTCCGAGAAGCGGTTCTGCGATCTTGACAGATTCAAATTTATCTTTGTAACTCTCCACTGCTTCTGTTAACTCTTTATATTCTGCACCATGCATTAAGTGTGTTGGCTGTATAACCAGTTGCTTGACACCGTTTTTTACAGCACGCTCTAAAGCCTGATCCACATTATCAATCTTCTCGCCATCTCTTGCCTGTACATGATTAATGATGATCTGAGCTGTAAATGCTCTTCTTACAGACCAGTCCGGATTTGCTGCCTGGAGTGCTTTCTCTACTCCACCGATATCGGCTGCACGGCTCGCATTAAAAGAAGTACCGAAACTTACTACCAGAAGTTCCTTTTCTCCGATATCATCTCCATTTAACGGGTCATCCTGGGAAGCATCTCCTGTATCTCTTCCGAAGTAATCCGGATCTGCATTGTCTCCTTCTACCAGTTCTTTCTGCGCATCTGTCAATTTATCCCACGCTTCTTTTGCTTCTTTACACTGTTCATCCGTCTTGTCTGTTCTTTCCTGAACGTAGATCGCATCAATCTTTTTTGCAACTGCATCCGCTGCTTTCTGATCTTCCTTTTTTGAAGAAGTCTCTGTCTTCTTGTTACTGCTGCTGTCGGAGCTGTCTGATTTTGCTCCACATCCGCCAAATGCCGCTACACACATAGCTGCTGATAATAATACTACTACCAGTTTCTTTTTCATTTCTTTCTACCTCCTGTTTTTTGATTGTCAATACATGAGATACAAGATCTCTGCCACCGGCGGTTCCTTTCGGACACATAATATCAAAAAAAGCCTCCGCCAGGAAACGAAGACAACGAAAATAAAACTGTATTACATAATATCTACATATCACATACAGTTCTGTGACTTATTTCGTACTGCCAATTCCTCGTGGCCTGAACTTTTACGTTCCTGTACTGCGAAAGGCAGGTCTCCCGGCTCATTGCTTCAGGATTTGACTCCAGCGCATCGGTCTCCTTCCCGGTTTCCCAGTGGATCATTCCCCTGCTTGCAAAATACGGTGACGAGTTCGTGCAGGATTCACACCTGCTTCCCTTTTCACCGGACACGTATGTCCGACACCTTACACATCGATATTTAATTGTCTTTTCTTTAACGACTGTTAGTGTAGCACATCGTCTTTTCTCTGTCAAGTGCTGTAAAATCAGGAAATCCGGCCATTTTCCATTTCATATACCACATCCGCGACGTTCATCGTGGACACAATACAAATTATATTTTTATACTTATACAATAATGTAAAGTTTACATTGTTGTATAACATAAATACTAAAATAAAAAGCACTAGAATATTTTCTAATGCTTTTTGTCTAACACTTATCCAAAAATGTTTTTCAACTCACAGACCTAAGTCTGAACTCGCAGAATATCCTCGGTATTTGTATCCTGCCCTTTTATCTTACCATAAATTCCGCCAACGTCAATTAGTTATTCCTCCCTTCAAATCCTCTATTTATTTTGTATATCTAAAATCCGTATATTTTTATTCTGCATTTCAATCATATTTTTGTTGAAT
>ERZ772818.328-NODE-328-length-51196-cov-12.280343_pt1 | contig 51196 bp, 43 predicted proteins | sample MGYA00580837_ERZ772818 | MGnify/ENA primary metagenome ERZ772818 (study PRJEB29015, sample SAMEA2737671) | human gut metagenome | biome: human gut; feature: human-associated habitat; material: faeces | place: China | collected 2012 ...
TGCCGGTGTTCCTTCGGTTTTTATACGCTTCTCCGGATGCAATCTCCGGTGTCCTTTCTGCGACACCGACCATGCCGCTTACGCCCTGATGACCAACGAGGAAATAGCCGCCGAAGCCTGCCGTTATAACGCTCCTTGGGTGATACTCACCGGGGGAGAGCCGAGCCTTCAGGCCGAGCAGGAACTGGTGGATCTGCTGCATCAGAACGGCAAAAAAGTGGCCATAGAAACCAATGGCACCCATCCTTTGCCGCCGGGCATGGACTGGATTACCCTGTCGCCGAAAACCGGCATCTGCGGTGAAGCGGATTTGCCTCTGCGCATAGACAGGGCCGATGAGATAAAAGTGGTGGATACTGGTCAGCCCCTGGATCCATATTTCAGTCTTGGCTGCCGCACACCGCGCACCCTGATGTATCTTCAGCCCTGTTTCGTGGCTGATGAGAAGGAACGGCAGGCCAACATCCGCCGCACTGTGGAGAGGGTGATTGCCGACCCGCGCTGGACACTCTCGGCTCAGCTTCACCGCTTCCTCAACATTCCCTGACCGCAGATATCCGGGCGCTTTGACACAGCTGACCGGAGTTTTGCAAAGACGTGGATTATTGTTAACTTTGCAGACCAAAAGAAGATACCATGGAACATCCCGAAAATGATTCGCAATATAAAGGATTACAAGTTAACAGCGGCGTAATAAGCCAGCCCTCCGTTAATCCTTATCGTCGCCCTCGCGCCGCAGTGCGTCAGCTTACCGCCGCCGAGTATGTGGAAGGCATCCGCAAAGGCGATGTCAGCATATTGGGCAGAGCCGTTACGTTGGTAGAGTCGACGGCTGACCGCCATCAGGCCCTGGCGCAGGAAGTTATTGAGAAGTGTCTGCCCTATACCGGTAATTCGCGCCGCATAGGCATCACGGGTGTTCCTGGCGCCGGCAAATCTACGAGTATCGATGCTTTCGGCATGCACGTTTTAGGCCAGGGACACAAACTGGCTGTTTTGGCCATTGACCCGAGCAGCGAACGTACGCAAGGCTCTATCTTGGGCGACAAAACGCGCATGGAACGACTTTCGCAACAGAAAGATGCCTTCATACGCCCTTCCCCCACAGCCGGCTCATTAGGTGGCGTGGCCAGGAAGACGCGCGAGACAATCGTGCTGTGTGAGGCGGCTGGCTACGACACGGTGTTCGTGGAGACGGTGGGAGTAGGGCAGAGCGAGACGGCAGCCCACTCCATGGTCGATTTCTTCCTGCTGATTCAGTTGGCCGGTACCGGCGATGAGCTGCAGGGCATAAAGCGCGGCATCATGGAGATGGCCGACGGCATTGTCATTAACAAAGCCGACGGCGACAATATAAAACGGGCCGAGCTGGCAGCCGGTCAATTCCGTTCGGCGCTGCATCTGTTTCCGCCTACACCGTCGGGCTGGGTGCCTGAGGTGATGACTTATTCCGGATATTATGAGCTGAACATAGACAAGGTCTGGGATATGATTGACCGCTATTTTGAGTTCACCCGCGCAAACGGCTATTTCGAACGTCAGCGCAACGAGCAGGCCAAATACTGGATGGTGGAAAGCATCAACGAGCAGCTGAAGGCCAATTTCTACCGCCGCCCCGACGTACGCGCGTTGCTTGAGCAGAAAGAGATTCGCGTGCTCAACAACGAGCAGTCGAGCTTCACCGCAGCGCATCAGGTACTCGATTATTACTTCTCAAAGCTGAGAGAGGAGAAATAAAAGAAATAATTCAGACCCCCGGAAACAAAGGGGGTCTTAGAACAAGCATCTCACCAACGCGTTAATAATAATATGGGAAACAAATTGGTGAAAATGATAGAACGGCAGGCTTTGCGTTACGGCGACCGCGAAGCCTACCGTTTCTGTTGGCGAAAAGAGGGGGAGTGGCTTCCTACTTCCTGGGAAGAATTCAGAGTCCAGATAGATGTGGCCGGCAGGGCGTTGTGTGCCATGGGTCTGAAACCGGGCGAGCGAATAGCCATCTGTTCGCCCAACACGCCTCAGGTGCTGATTACCGAGTTCGGCGCCTTTCGCAACCGGGCTGCCGCCATACCCGTCTATTCCGGCTCGTCGCAGGAGCAGTTCGACTTTATTGCCGCCAACGGTAATGCCCGAATCATTTTTGTGGGCGACAAGGGGCAATATCCGCTGGCTTACAGCTTCTGGAAAACGCATCCCGCACAGCTGTTGCGCATTGTGGTGTTCAAGAACGTTGACCTGGAGTTGCAACCCGACGATGACATCAGCATCTCGTGGGATGACTTTGTGCGCACAGGCATTCATGCCTCCGAGCAGGTGCGCTATGAGGTGGAACAGAGAGCCATGAGCGGACAGCCCGACGACCTGGCAACCCTGATTTACACTTCCGGCACCACAGGCGAGCCTAAAGGTGTGGAGATTACTCATGCCAATTACGATGCCGCCGTGGAAGCGCATTTCAAGATTCTGCACACGGTGACGGACAGCGATTTGAGCATGAGCTTCCTGCCCATGAGCCATATCCTGGAAAAGGCCTGGTGTTATTTCTGCCTCAGCCGAGGCATTCGCATTGCCGTCAACTACGACCCCCGCATCATCCAGGACACCATACATCATGTTCATCCCAACCTGATGTGCTGTGTGCCGCGTTTCTGGGAAAAAGTGTATTTTGCCGTGCGGTCGAAGCTGTCAGAGATGAACCGGCTTCAGTGCGTCATGGTGTCGCATGCCCTTCGCATCGGCCACCGGCGTAACCTGCATTATCGGCGCCTGGGTCTCAAGGTGCCCCGTCTGCTCGAGATGCGTTACCGCTTCTGGGACCGCAGGCTCTTTGCCGTGGTGAAGCGCAACATAGGCATCCCGAATCCGAATATGTTCCCTACCGCCGGCGCCCCCCTCAGCGACCGCATAGCCGAGTTCTTTCTCTCCATTGGCATAGACATAAAGATTGGTTACGGACTGTCGGAGACCACCGCCACCGTGAGCTGCTTCCCCGATGTGGGGTATGAGATTGGCACGGTGGGTGTGCCGCTGCCGGGTCTCGACGTGAAGATAAGCGACGAAGGGGAGATTCTGGTGAAGGGACCCACAGTGACGCGCGGCTATTACAAAAATGCGGAAGCCAACGCGCAGGCCTTCACCCCCGACGGTTATTTCCGCACCGGCGACGCCGGTTATCTCACTCCTTCAGGCGCGTTGGTGCTTACCGAGCGCATCAAGGACCTCTTCAAAACGGCCAACGGCAAATACATAGCGCCGCAGGCCTTGGAGTCGCATCTGGCTGAAAACAAATATATCGACGAGGTGGCCGTGATAGGCGAGGGCCGCAAATACGTCAGCGCGCTGATTGTGCCCAACTTCCCCAACTTGCGCCGCTGGGCCGACAGTCATCACATCAGCTACGCCGATACGGCCGAGTTGCTCGCCAGCCCCAAGGTGCAGGATTTCATGATGAGCTGCGTGGAGGAGAATCAGCAGCGTTTCGCTCCCTACGAACGCATCAAGCGCATCGCACTGCTGCCGCATCACTTCTCAGTGATGAACGGCGAGGTTACCAATACCCTCAAAGTGCGCCGTCCGGTGGTGGCCAAGCGCTATGCCGCCGAAATAGAGTCGATGTATCCGCAGGAATAACTTCAGCAATTTGTGCGCTGCTTCGGATTAATTTCATTAACTTTGCAGCCGGATGGGAGGTTTGGCCTCAGAAAGACAGACATCAATGACAAGCCGCAGAAGAATCCATAACTTAAAAGGCATTGCAGACACGTTGCCCGACAAATCGAAAGTGCGGGTGCTGTTTGTCTGCTTGGGCAATATATGCCGGTCGACGGCCGCTCAGGGCGTGCTGGAGTCGCTGGCTCAGCAACAGGGTGTGTCCGTAGAGGTCGATTCTGCAGGTACTTACGGCGGCCATGCCGGTCAGGGCGCCGACCCGCGCATGAAGGTTCATGCCCGTCGTCGCGGATATGAGCTTACTCACAGGGCCAGAAGGGTGCGTGAGAGCGATTTCAGCGATTTCGACATTATTATCGGCATGGACGACGCCAATATCAGCGACTTGCGACGGCTGGCGCCTACCCTTGAGGATGAGGCCAAGATTTTCAGTATGGCCGGATTCCTGCGTCAGCATCCCGGTTGGGACTATGTGCCTGACCCGTATTATGAAGGCTCCGAAGGCTTCGAGCTGGTGCTCGACCTGCTTGAAGATGCCTGCCAATGTTTGATTGACCAAATAAAAGATATGCAATGAAACGCACTCTTGTAACCTTATTGCTTCTCATAGCAACCGTGGCGCTCTATGCAGCCGACAAACCCTCGTTCCCCGGCGGCGATCAGGCGCTGAACAAGTACCTCGCCGAAAATCTGCATTACCCCAAACAGGCTCAGGACAACGGCATTGAGGGCAATGTGCCTATTCAGTTTATTGTGAAGGCCGACGGCACCATCTCTTCAATCAAGGTTACGCGAATGATTGACCCTGATTTGGAGGCAGAGGCCATACGCCTGGTGCGCGAAATGCCCAAGTGGATTCCGGCCGACAACAACGGCGCTCCTGTGGATGCCACTGCCAATGTAGTGATAAGTTTCCGCCTGCCTGAATAAGACCCGTTCAACATGGCCGACAATTCGTTGCGCAGACCCTATACCTTCGACCGGGTAGTCCGCATCTTCTTCTCGATATGCGGGCTGGCTTTGGCCTTGTTTGTGATTGATATGCTGCAGGGCGTGCTGCTGCCCTTCTTGGTGGCGTGCCTCATAGCGTATATCCTTGAGCCTGTGGTGGGATGGAACAAAAAGCTGCTGCATACCAAAAAGCGTTTCCTGCCCGTGGTCATGACCCTGCTCGAGGCTGCAGTGTTGGGCGCGGTCTTCTGCCTTGTGGTGGTGCCTTATCTCATCGACGAGGTCTCGGACATGGCCGACATTGTGAAGAAATATGCCTCAACGCAGCTGAAAATTCCCTTCCTGTCGGAGGATATTCACAAATTCCTGCGCGAGAATATCGACTGGAACGCGGTGGGTCGTATGCTCTCGCGCGACGAGTGGGTGGAGTTGGGCAAGAAGGCCATCAGCTCTTCGTGGTCGTTCCTCTCGTCGGGTATCGCGCTGATTGCCGGCATACTCAGCTGGCTCATCGTGGTGCTCTACGTCATCTTCATCATGCTCGACTATGAGCGCCTCATGCTCAGCTTCCGCCAGTTGGTGCCTTATCAATACCGCCACCGGGTCTTTAAGGTGTCGCGCGACGTCAAGAATGCCATGAACCGCTATTTCCGCGGTCAGTTTATAGTGTCGATGCTGGTGGGAATACTCTTCTGCATAGGCTTCGTCATCATCAAACTGCCCATGGCCGTGGCTTTAGGTCTCTTCATCGGCATACTCAACATGGTGCCTTATCTGCAGCTTATCTCGCTGCCCCTCTGCGCGTTGCTCTGCGTAGTGGGTTCGGTGAGCATGGGCACACCCTTCTGGGGCCTCTTCTGGGAGGCGATGGCAGTCTATGTTGTGGTGCAGTGTATTCAGGACCTCTATCTCACGCCGCGCATCATGGGTAAGGTCATGGGTCTGAACCCCGCCATTATCCTGTTGTCGCTGTCCGTTTGGGGCAGCCTGCTCGGCTTCATCGGATTAATAATCGCCTTGCCGCTGACCACACTGCTGCTCTCGTATTACGACCAGTATATTGTGAACCGGCATAAAAAGGAGACCGACAGCCACCTCATTCTGCCCGACGATTTCAAAGATAAAGAGTAGCGGAAGTTAGATGGGGTCTTAGATGGGGCCTTACCACTTCAGTCGCATTATCCTGAGGAGGAAAGCCGGATACACAGGCTTGCAAAGGTGCAAAAGTTTGTAGAAACCGTACGCCACGCCTCCCCCTATGGTCATGCCTGCTAAAATGTCGCTGGGATAATGCACCCCTAAATAGACCCTCGAGAGAGAGACCAGGAGGCACCAGGCGCATAATGCTGCGAAAAGAGCCTTGCTGCGCAGCCATAGCGACAGATAGACAGCCACCACAGCCGTGTTGGCGGCATGGCACGACGGAAAGCCATATTTGCCGCCGCGGTAGCCGTCAACAATCTGAATCCAGGCGCTGAGCGGATTGTCGGGGTTCGACGGGCGCATTCTGCCTACCATGCCGCGCAACACCGAGCCGCAAACCTGGTCAACCAAAGTTACCGCCATTATCGTAGTCAGCAGACAGACCGCGGCACCGCGCCATCCGTAGCGCCCCCATACCATTGTCAGCAGAATTATGTATAACGGAGCCCACACCAGCCGCATGCTGACGATGTCCATTACGCAGTCGAGAAAGGCCGTATGATGCCCGTTGAGCCCGAGCAGCAATGCCGTATCGCAGAAATTAAAAAACTCTATTGAGTGGTTTATGAGGTTTTCCAAATCATGAGGCAGCGTAACGTTTTGATTTATAGCCGGTTACACGCTGCTATATAGAAAACGCATATTACGGCACCATATTGTGGAGACGACCCCGGAAGAGTTAAAAACCGCGCTTGCGAGAGCTACTTTTTATAATGAAGCTTCCCTCATATATTAATATTGTGTGGCGCGAGATTTATACCGCGATTTATACCTGAGCAGATTGTAGAGCGTGATGCGGCCTGTGCCCGTAACGGCCACCACATCCGTGAGAAAACCGAAGAAGAGAGCCAGCTGATTCTCAGCCGAGAAGTCGGCCACGCCACCATTATAATATGCGTAGTTGATGAGCGAGGCCACCGTGAGGAGCGACAGGCATAGCGCCGCATAGCGTCCCATGATGCCGAATCCCATCATCAGCCCCAAGACAAACGCCGCTATGCCGAACAGCAAAGCCGGCAGATTGGCTGAGACATCGGAACTCAGCCACTCATTGGCATAGCTGATATGCGACACTCCGAAGATTGAGATACTTCCGTTCATCTGCATCAGCGCTGCAGTGCAAACAGCTACCATAGCCACCAGACGAACCACCAGACGGCTGAAGGAGTTGCTGAAGGAGTCGGCTGAAGATATCCCGAACCACTGTTGGAAACGGTCGCTGACCGGCACAATGATTCTCTCGGGCTTCTTGGAGGCCGTGAAACTCGGAATGTGCTCTCTGGCACCCGGGTTTATTGAGAGTATCTTGATGTCGTTCATTTGAGTGTGATATAATGCCTTGCAGCTTACCGAATTTTACAACGTCAGACAGACGTTTATAAAATTAACATTGCAAAGCCCTAAAAAGTTTCATTTTTAAAACATGAAAAGCGTTATAGTTGCTTTTTCTGTCCCTGTTTTTTAGAAAATACGCTTTAGGCACCGCTAATCGGCTCGGCTGAGGCTTGGCTGTGGCTCAGTGTGGTGGTTCCAAATGTTAAATTACAAATCCATTTAACTAAAAATCATGAACTTTGAGGGCGTGAATAATATTTAACGCTAATGATGTAAAAAATTCGGTAGGCTGAGATGATGGGACGCGAGGAGGGAAAGGGGAGTGTCTGAGCATGTCAAAAAGTATTTATATTGCTTATTTTCAGGTGTTTAGGTGTGATTGGCATAGGGCTTGCTCAAGCCGGTGGAATAGCCCGGCAGGCGAGGGCTTAGCCATCATCTCTCCCGTCGTTGAACCTCCGGAAGTGAATTTTATGTTAAAATTTTTGCAGCAGTGTGAAAGATTGGGAAAAAAGTATTAAATTTGCAAGTGCAACTTTTTTGACTTTAACTACAACCGCGAAACTAACATGACATTGAAGTGGCCTTGCATGGAAAAAGCGATTCCGAATAAGCTCACTGCACTCTCTGATAGAGGTTATCGGGCTGTTCACCTTACGGCAGCAGGTGCGGAGAGGTTTGTTCGCAGACCACTTTGAAACCAATGACAAAGAAAAAAACACAATTCATTATCTAAAAAAACAAGTATGAGAAAACTGTTTCTAATTCTGATGGCGGTGCTGGCCTGCAGCTGGTCCTTGTCTGCACAGACTAAGACCATAACAGGTACAGTGCTCGACGCAGCGAACAACGAGCCCCTATTCGGCGCTACCGTTATGCCTATCGGCGGCGGCCAGGGTACCTCGTGCGACATGGACGGTAAATTCAAACTCACCGTTCCGTCATCCGTCACCAAGGTGAAGGTTTCCTATGTGGGCTACACAGCTCAGACAGTTAACCTGACTCCCGGCATGACCGTTTATCTGGCATCTTCAGCCACTAACCTCGAAGACGTGGTTGTTGTTGCTTATGGTACCGCCAACAAAGAGTCTCTGACAGGCTCTGTTGCTGTTGTAGGTTCCAAAGAGATCGAAGACCGTCCTATCACCACCGCCACCTCGGCTCTGGAAGGTAATGCTCCCGGCGTACGTGTGAACAACACCGTAGGCACCCCGGGTAGCGAGCCTAAGATCAGCATCCGTGGCTTCAGCTCCGTAACGGGTAACAACAACCCCCTTTACGTTGTCGACGGTATGCCTTGGGACACCGGTATCAACGACCTTAACCCCAACGACATCGAATCTATCTCCGTACTGAAAGACGCTGCTTCCTGCGCACTCTACGGTAACAAAGGTTCTAACGGTGTCATCCTTATCACCACCAAGCGTGCTAAGAAAGTTGGCAAAGTTGACGTAAACCTCACCATCAGCCAGGGTATGTACAACCGTGGTCTGCCCAAATACGAAACTCTGGGCTCAAACCAGTGGATGGAACAGGTTTGGACAGGTGTTTACAACCAGTTGCTGTCAACAACTGACTGGACTCCCGAATATGCAGCCAACTACTTGGTTGGCAGCATCATGTCGTCAACCTACATCCCCTCCAACATTTACGGCGGAGATCCGGAAACGGTATTCGACACAAACGGTAAGCTGACCCGCTCAGTACTGCCTCAGTACAACGACCTCGACTGGTGGGATGTAGTTTCCCGCACAGGTCACCGTCAGGAATACACCCTCAACGCCACCGGTGCAACCGAAAACTTCAACACCTTCGCTTCTGTCGGTTACCTGAAAGAGAAAGGTTATCTGTTGCAGACCGACTTCGAGCGTTACACCGGCCGTATCAACTCCAACCTCGTAGCTAACAAATACCTCAAAGTTGGTGTAAACCTCTCAGGTACAATCCAGAAAGGCAACCAGAACGACAACGCAGGTACTTCCTACACCTCCAACCCGTTCTACACCGACCAGTACTCACCCATCTTCCCGTACTACAAGCACAACGAAGAAACAGGTGAACTCCAGTACACTGCAGAAGGCAAACCCGAATGGAATGACGCCAACTACCTCGGCGGTCAGAACATCGGCCAGTATCTGCGTCTGAACTATCAGGAATACACATACTACAACATCAACGCCACCGCTTACGCAACCGCAGTTCTTCCTTACGGTTTCGAAGCTACTGTTCGCGGCAACATCAACCGTGCCAAGACACAGTATAACAGCTACACCAACAACGTTACCGGTAACGGCGTGAACATGAACGGTATCTTCCAGCAGCAAGCTCAGGACAACCGCTTCTCCACATTCATGCAGAACATCAACTGGTCAAAGAACTACGATCTGAACCACATCGACGTTATCCTGGGTCATGAGAACTATCAGACTCATCATGACTACTTCGGCGGCAGCAAGTATGACCAGAGCTTCAACGGCATCTACACCATGACCAACTTCGTTGACCTGGTAAGCCTCGACGGCAGCGCACAGGAGTATAAGAGCGAATCTTACTACGGACGCGCACGCTACGACTACAATCAGAAGTACTTCGGTGAAGTCAGCTTCCGTCGCGACGGTAGCTCACGCTTCTCCAAAGACAACCGTTGGGGTAACTTCTGGTCATTAGGCGGCAGCTGGATTATCACCAAAGAGAAATTCATGGAAGAACTTCCCTGGGTAAGCTACCTGAAACTCCGTGCCGCTTACGGTACTGTAGGTAACGACATCTCAGCCGGTCTCTATGGCTACTACACCAACTATGGTCTGGGCAACTACTTCGGAACATCACTGGTAATTCCTACCAACTATCCCAGCGACAAGCTCAAATGGGAGACCACCAAGAGCTTCGACATCGCATTGGAAGGCAGCCTCTTCGACGACCGCTTCAACTTCACCATCGGTTACTTCGACAAGCGTTCTACCGACCTTATCTTCAACGTGGCTCAGCCCCGTTCAGCCGGTTCAAACACCAGCTGGCTCAATCCTACGATTCCTACCAACATCGGTACGATGCTCAACACCGGTTGGGAACTTCAGTTCGGCGTAGACATTCTCCGCACTCAGGACTTCACCTGGAACCTCAGCTTAGACGCTTCGTTCATCGACAACACCATTAAGAAACTCCCCGGCGGAAACGACATCGACAACGGCTCACAGCGTATTTCTGAAGGCCACTCAATCTACGAATGGTACACATATCATTACGCAGGTGTTGACCAGATGGACGGCCACGCTCTCTATGAACTCGACCCCAACGCTTACGAATTCAGAAGCTCAGCCAACGGCGAAAAGAATTTCCAGACCAAACTGGAAAATGCACGTTCAGCCGGCCAGCTTCGTGAAATCAACGGCAAATATTATGTAACCACCACCAACAACGCATCTCGCGACTGGCGTGGCACAGCCCTTCCCACCGTTTACGGTTCGTTCGGCACCAACTTCAACTGGAAAGGCATCACCCTGGGTATGCTCTTCACCTACAGCCTCGGCGGCAAAACTTGGGACAGCAACTACAGCTCTCTGATGAGTGTTTCTCAGCCCAACAGCCTCACCTCAGCTCTCCACAAAGACGTGCTCAAAGCATGGACAGCAGCTCCGGAAGGCATGACAGCTGAAAGCCCCAACCGTATCGACCCCAACGGAACTCCGGTATTCAACTTCGCTCAGCAGGTTGACAACAACGGCGGTTCAGACCGTTGGCTCACCTCTTCCGACTATCTGGTATTCAAGAACCTGAACGTCAGCTACGCTCTGCCGCAGAAGTGGGTTCGCGCTCTCGACATGAACCAGCTTTCTATCGGCTTCTCGGTTGACAACCTCTTCACCATCACTGCACGTAAGGGTATGAACCCGCAGTACAGCTTCAGCGGTGGTCAGTCGCTCAACTTCGTTACCGCACGCGTATTCTCGTTCCAGATTAACGCCAAGTTCTAAGTAACAACAAAAAAAGTACAAGATGAAAAGAAACATCATAATCAACGGCGCCCTTGGCTTACTGCTTATCGGCTCAATGGCGTCATGTGCCTCCGACTATCTGGACACCGAGCCGATAGCCAGCGTAACAAACGCACAGGTAGGCAAATCAACAGAAGATCTGATGAAGGCCGTAAACGGCATCGGCTGGTTCATGAACTATCCTCAGGTAGTCAACGGTGAAGTAAACGGCGGCGGTTATCCCTGCGGTACAACCGGTGAACCCTACATGATGACGTACTTCGGCGACTGCTACGGCCAGGATACATATCAGAATCACTTCGCCGTCTTCCAGGGCGGCGATATGATCCGTATGCTTTATGTAGCCAACAACAGCTACTATTCGCAGGCTAAAGCATGGGGCTTCTACTACACTCTCATCCGTCAGGCCAATGCCATCCTCGACATGGTTGACGGCGCAGAAGAATCCATCGAAGGACAGCGCAACCAGATCAAGGCTCAGGCTCTTACGTTCCGCGCTCACGCATACGTACGTCTGCTCCAAATCTTTGGTCCGCGCTGGCAGGACAGCAACAACGGCGAGCGCAAATGCATCGTTCTCCGTCTGCATCAGGGCACCGAGGCTTTACCCCTCGTAACCATGAACGAGGTGCTGAATCAGATATACGCTGACTGCACCGAGGCCACAACTCTGTTCGCTGACCCCGCTACTTACAACGAGCGTCCGAACTGGTCAGTTCCTACTTATGAGGTAGCATGTGGTACCTTCGCACGCGCAGCCCTTCTGAAACAGGACTGGGCAACTGCCGAGAAATGGGCTGCCGAGGCTCAGAAAGGCCACCAAATCATGACCAACGCACAGTGGTGCGGCGGCTTCATGGAGGCTTGCGACGATTACCTCTGGACAAACTCCGTAAACCAGGACGACCGTCTTACCAACGTCTCCTGGGCAGCTTACAATGCCTGCAACGGTAACTATCCTAACTACTGGCAGATTGGCTCCGGCAACATCAATATCGACCTCTATGAGCAGATGGACCCGAAAGACATCCGTCGTACCCGTTTCCTGATGCCCGACCAGATCAATATTGACAAAGCTCAATTCTACAAAGCTACTGTCTTTAACCCGACAACTATGTTCTTTGAAGGCAGCAACAAGAGGAACCGTCAGATCTTAGCTGCCATCACAACTTTCATGGAGCAGGCAACTCCTCCCACACCCTCAAGTGGTCTTGAAGTAGCTACCGCTTACACCGACATAGGTGGCCGTGGCACCGCTCCTACATACGTATTCGGTGCTCAGGTTAAGTTCTATGCAATGGGCGGCTCCATGCAGCTTTGCCAGTATCCGTTTATGCGTGCCACCGAGATGCTTCTCACCCAGGCCGAGGCTTGCGCAATGCAGGGCAAGACCGGTGACGCTCAGGCACTCATCAGCAAACTGACTCAGATGCGTGTTCCGGGTTCAGCAGCCGTTACTCTGACCGGCGACGAACTCATCGAGTTCATCCGCACTCAGCGTCGTATAGAGCTCTGGGGCGAAGGCACAACCTTCTTCGACCTCAAACGCTGGAACAAGCATAACGTACGTCGTGCTTGGGTTGAGAACGATCCTACCTCAGGCAACTGCCCGGCAACTTACGCCATTGACATCGCTCCCGATGAGGTTAACCACTGGGTATTCATGCTCCCGCGCGTAGAATCTGACTACAACAAAGCCATCGACGTCAGCGAACTCCTCTGGTAATCTACCACCGGTGTTCTGACAACAGATAACACCTTCGACGGCGATATGCTGGAAGCATATCGCCGTCTTACAATTTCTAAACAGGCGGTTAAGACCGTAATATTAGCTTTTGAAACGAAGAGGCGTGCAGATGACAAAATGAAGCGCTGAGAAGATTCCAAAATGAAGCGCTGAAAATGCGGATTTGGTTAATTGAAGGTTTAATTGTAAATTTGCAAATTAAACCGCATTGCAACGGTTTGAGATTCATTTGTGAGGCTTAATTATGGAGAGAGCACCGTTAGGACCCTTATTTTATGAAAGCGGACGTCAGGGAACGAGGTTCGGCATACTCTTTACATGTATGTCGGCTTGCCTGCTTTACAGTCTTCAGATAGGAGCTCTGAGTCTTTTGTTGGTGATTTTGGGCTCTTTGGCAATGTTGTATCTGCCCTTTGCGCTGGCAAAAGTGGCACGGGTGAATCAGGCCTATTCAGGCTTTGCAGCCCTGTGGATGAGCGGCATTGTAATGTACATTTGCGGCGCTTTGATTTGCTCGCTGCTGACCCTGATTTTCCTGCTCTTCTTAGAGCCGGGTTATCTCGACGGATATGTAAGGAATTTAGTTGAACAGATTATGGCTCAGCCCAACGCTCCGAAACCGGACCTGAAGGATTTAGTGATTCCAACCCCGATGGAGTTTGTAAGCTCCATGTTTTGGGCCACAGGCTTCTTCGGCTCGCTGCTGAGCCTTGTTTTAGCGCTGATTTTGCCCCATACTGGCTTTTTCCGACGCATTGTAGTTAAGCTTCAGTGATAAATTGTAAACGGATGAATAACGAAAAAATCGACATATCGGTAGTTGTGCCTCTCTTTAATGAAGAGGAATCGCTGCCCGAACTTTTTGCCTGGATAAAACGCGTGATGGAGGCCAACGGCTTCTCTTACGAGGTGATGTTCATAGACGACGGCTCTACGGATAATTCGTGGAGCGTTGTGAAGTCGCTGGCAAAAGAGAGCGACCGGGTAAGGGGCATTTCCTTCATGCGCAATTATGGCAAATCACCGGCTCTGCACACCGGTTTCCAGGCTGCCCGCGGCGATGTGGTGATAACCATGGATGCTGACCTGCAGGATTCGCCCGACGAGATTCCCGACCTTTATCGCATGATAACGCAGGAGGGTTATGACCTTGTGAGCGGCTGGAAGCAGAAACGTTACGACCCTCTGAGCAAGACTATACCCACAAAGCTATTCAACGCCACCACACGCCGGGTGAGCGGCATCCACAATCTGCACGATTTCAACTGCGGGCTTAAGGCTTATCGCCAGAATGTGGTGAAGAGTATTGAGGTATATGGCGATATGCACCGTTATATCCCTTATCTGGCCAAGAATGCCGGTTTCCACAAGATTGGCGAGAAGGTGGTGCATCATCAGGCACGCAAGTACGGTAAATCGAAGTTCGGCCTGAGTCGCTTTGTAAACGGCTACCTTGACCTGGGCACCCTGTGGTTCCAGACCAAGTTCGGCAAAAAGCCTATGCATTTTTTCGGCTTGTTAGGCTCAATAATGTTCGTAATAGGCTTCCTGGCAATCCTTGCGGTGCTCGTGCTCAAGATTGTGAGTATGTGCAACGGAGATTTCAACTTCTATGTTACTAAGTCGGTATATTTCTATCTGAGTATGCTGTGTCTGGTGCTTGGACTGCAGTTCTTCACCACCGGTTTCATAGGCGAGCTTCTTTTGCGCAATTCTTCAGAGCGTAACGTATACGGCATAGCGGAGGTAATAGGCGAATGAAAAGACTGACGTTGGCAGCGATATTTGTCGGAGGGTTTCTGTTAGCGGCATGCGCCGGCAAGGAGTGTTATGAGAATCAGAATACCTTGCCGCTGGCCGGTTTCCGTGATATGGCAACACACCGCGCTGTTACCCTTTCGCATCTCACCGTGGCGGGCATAGGCGCTCCCGGAGATTCTCTGCTGACCGATTCCGCGGCTGTAGAGCAGGTTTATCTGCCCTTCAGGCCGCAAAGCCCGAGCACATCGTTTGAGTTCCGTTACGGCGACACCGGAGTGGCCGATACGCTGACTTTCTACTACGCCACTCAGCCGTGGTTCGCCTCCGAGCAATGTGGGGTTGTGTATCATTTCCGCGTTGACAGCATCCGCCATACGCGTTATCTGATGGACTCTGTGGCAGTGCCCGGCGGCGTCATCACCAACGTCAATGGCCAAAATATTGAAATCTATTTCAGAGAGGAGGCGGAACAATGAGGCTGACGATGCTTTTCTTAGCCCTTGTGGCGCCTGTGGTGATGTGGTGTCAGGCGCTAACCGATACGATTGACACAGCGGCGCGCAAGATGCCGCAGCGCACCGTGACGCCCATAGAAAACCGCGATAACCTAACGGCAAAACCTCAGCTGCATTATTACGACAAGCACGGCAAACCGCTCGACGAACCAGTGGCGGTATGGATTGACGAAGATACGGTGAAGGTGAGCCGCGCTCCGAAAATGCCTTTGTACAACGGCGTTACGGTGGGCGTGAATTTCTTCGACGGCATTCTGCAGATGGCAGGGCAGAGCTATGCCAACTATTTTGTGAGCGGGGCGGTGAATATGCACAACTGGTTCTTCCCGACCGTGGAAGTGGGTCTCGGTTTTGCCGACCATAAGCCCAAAGGAAAGAATTACAAGTACAAGACTTCGCCGACACTGTTCGCCAAAGTAGGCGTGGATTATAATTTTCTCTATAACTCCAATCCGGCTTATAAGGCGCTGTTGGGAGTGCGTTTCGGGTATTCGAGCTTCAAATACGACATTACCGACATTTCCATTTCGAATGATTATTGGGGCTCCGGTTCTCAGCCTGTGGAGATGGCTCAACAGAAGGCCTCGGCACTGTGGGGCGAGGTTGTTGCCGGCTTACAGGTGCATATCTACCGCGGGCTGAGTCTTGGCTGGTCGCTTCGCTATAAGTTCCGCATGCATGTGTCAGACGGCTCCTCTTCGCAGCCGTGGTTCCTGCCGGGCTTCGGGGCGCGCAATGCGCCGTTCTCGGCCACTTTTACGGTGTTTTACGACATATGAGAGGAGAAACTTCATTTGGCCCGAGAAAGGGCGGCAGAAACCTTCTATGAAGCTTTTACGAGGGTGCGTGGTTATGGCTTGCGCCCCCGTTGCTTAGCTAACGTGCTAAATGATATATGAAGGTTTGGGACCTTCGCCGAGGAGCCATTTATACAGCTGAATCATCTGGTTGCTGACTACCTCGGTGGAGTATTTGTCGAGGATGAGCTTACGGCCGTTTCGGCCCTTTTCAGCCAGCAGCTCATAGTCCATCATCAGAGCTGTGGAGATCTGATTCTCAAGCGACTGAGGCAGCGGCGAACACCACCAGCCGCAATCCATGGGCGGCACTTCTTATATGGGGGTGAGTTGCTATTTTACAATTCCCTTTTCGAGGTATTCGGCCAGATTGGTACGTATTTTTTTACCGGCGCTTTCCACGGCAATGTTGGCCATGTCGGCCTCAACCATGCGGCGTACCAGCTCGGGGAAGGGTGTCTTCGACGGGTTCCAGCCCAGGACACGGCGGGCCTTGTCGGGGTTGCCGAGCAGGTTAACCACGTCGGTGGGACGATAGAAGTCGGGACTTACCTCCACAAGCACTTTGCCGGTTTTGGTGTCGATGCCTTTTTCGTTGAGGCCTTCGCCTTCCCAGCGCAGCTCGATGCCCACATAATGGAAGGCCAGGGTGGCAAACTCGCGCACCGAGTGCTGCTCGCCGGTGGCAATGACAAAGTCCTCGGGAGTGGGGTGCTGGAGGATGAGCCACATGCACTCTACGTAATCCGGCGCATAGCCCCAGTCGCGCAGGGAGCTGAGGTTGCCCAGATAGAGCTTGTCTTGCTTGCCTTGTGCTATGCGGGCGGCGGCGAGGGTGATTTTGCGTGTTACGAAAGTCTCGCCGCGGCGTTCGCTCTCGTGGTTGAAGAGGATGCCCGAGCAGCAGTACATATTATATGCCTCGCGATATTCCTTCACAATCCAGAAGCCATAGAGCTTGGCTACAGCATAGGGGCTGTAGGGGTGGAAGGGTGTGTTTTCGTCCTGCGGCACGGCTTCTACCTTGCCGTAAAGCTCGGATGTGGAAGCCTGGTAAATGCGGCATTTTGAGGTGAGACCGCAAAGACGCACGGCCTCAAGTACGCGCAAAACGCCTGTGGCGTCGACGTCGGCGGTGAATTCGGGCGAGTCGAACGATACCTGCACATGGCTCTGCGCCGCCAGGTTATAGACTTCATCAGGCTGAACTTTGCCTATTACTTGAAGCAGACTCATTGAATCTTCAAGATGGGCATAATGGAGGTGGAAGCCGGGGGTGCCTTCGAGATGTGCTATGCGTTCGCGATAGTCGGTTGACGACCGGCGTATGGTGCCGTGAACTTCATAACCCTTGTTAAGAAGGAATTCCGCCAAATAAGAACCGTCTTGTCCGGTGATTCCGGTGATAAGAGCTTTTTTCTTCATATTGTCAAGATATTTTTTTGCAAAGGTTGATGAGGAGGGAGGAGGCGCGCGATGCACCCTGCGCTACGAGTCCCATGAAGGGCGTGAGCATAAGGGCGGCAATGAAAGCGCTTATGATTTGCAGGGGAGAGTCGACCCATGACCGGGGCACAAGCATACCGACCGGCTCAAGCCCTCTCAGCACGAAGTATGAGAGCAGGAAGATGCCCAGCGAATGTCGGCCTGTCCATGCCAGGAGTCTGAGTCGCCCTTCAAAGAGCCGCATCACATACCAGGATACGGCAACGCCTCCCAGCGACCCTATGTAGGCCGGCAGAGAAGGGGGCTGCTGCCAGGTGACGATGGCAAGGGCTAACACGAGGAAGCCCGCGATGGCCGCCGGCAGTGACGTCAGCAGTTGGCCAAGGCGCCCATAACGCTGCATCAGTATGCCCAGGGCATAGAAGGGCAGATAGAGGGTCATGTCATACCAGGGTATGCCGCCGGTGTTCATGCCATAGCGGCGGTAGATGAGCCCGCAGACAATGGCTATGCCGATGCTTGCGGCGGCGTAAAAGGGTGTGCGGAAATGCTCGGGGAGGATGCGTGGCGAAAGGGCGGCACACAGCTCATATATCATCTCGCACAGCAGCAGGGCTGTGAAGAACCAGTAGTAGTAACAGTCGGTGAACATCAGGTGCAGCGGCATGCCGAAGCAAACCGCGAAGCCGATGCTTCCGGCCGCCAGACAGGCAAGCATCTTTATCCAGCGGCGCCAGAGAAGGGCTTGCCGCCGACGGTGGCGCCCCCGCAGCCAGCCCGACACGGTGAAGAAGAGGGGCATGACATACAACTCGCCAAACAGCTGCAGATAGCACTCGTTGGCTCCCAGCAACAGCCAGGTGGAATGTACCCAGACCATCATGAAGATGGCCCAGCCGCGCAGGGCGTCGAGGTATTGCAGACGGAGGCGTGAGTCGGTCATCGGCATATTTATTTATGAACTCGGCGAATCGTCGATTATTTCATGATGCCAGTTGATTCTGGCACCTGCCATCTCGCCCAGTTTCCAGAAATAACGCAGAGCGTCGGTGAAACGATTAGCCGGCACGCGATTTTTGCGATACGCCTTAATGTGGTCGCGCATAATCTGTCGGTGGCTCTTCATGCCCGAGGTTGAGGCACCGCCCATGCGCATCGTTACGCAGTCGAAAGGCACATACCGCGTGCGTATGCGGCCTTTGTAAATCATTCGCAGCAGTTGCTCGAAGTCGGCGGCCACCTTGAAGTCGATGTCGAAATGTCCGAATCGGTCGTAACATTGTTTGCGGCAATAGAAGGTGGGATGGGCGGGCTGGAAACCCATGAGCATTTTGCGCCGCGAAAACACCCTCGACGAGTAATAGCGCACCACCAGGTCGGGACGCTCGTCCATAATGTAATGCAGGTCGGCATAAACGGCATCCGTGTCATCGTCGAAGGCGTCAATCAGGGTGCTGAGCGACGTCTCTGTCGAGAAATAATCGTCGCTGTTGAGGATACCCACAATCTCGCCCTTGGCCATTTTCAGTCCCTTGTTCATGGCGTCGTAGATGCCCTTGTCGGGACTGCTGCTCACTCTCAGCACCTTTACCGACCCGTATTCCGGGCGCCACTGCTCCACGATTTGCAGGGTGGCGTCGGTGGAGGCTCCGTCCACTATCAGATGCTCCACATTGTCGTAATCCTGACTGGCCACACTGCGCAGCGTGTCGGCCACCGTGGCCTCGCTGTTGAAAGTTACCGTGATGATGCTCACTAAAGGCTTGCTCATAACCGTATGCCGTATTCGTTGTTTAGGATTTCGATTATTTTCTTGCGGTCGCCGCCGCTCTTGCGCTTAATCTCCAGCACTTTGGCGTCGACGAGCGTGCGATACCACCAGCCTTGCAGGAAGTGCCACAGAAAGCCCTCTTTGCCCTCTAAGAATCCGCCTCGCAGAATGTATCGGTAGAGGAAATAAGCCGTTGACCGCCAAAACAGCGGCAGGCGGGCATACTTATGCTTCTTCATGCGTTTGGCCTGCGCCTGCTCCGAGATATGGCGGCTCTCATCGCCGCGGGCAGCCCCGGTGAGGTCATATTCCATATCGAGCAAATCCACCGCCTCGCGAATGGCATACCCCACATGCTTCTGCGTCCACCAGCTCAGGTTGTTGAGGTTGTCATCGAAAAAAACGCCGTTAAAATGTTCCGTTTTTCCTTCGCTGAGCTCTATATGTTCATCCATCAGACGTTGTTCGCAACGACCTTTGCCGCGTCTGAAGAGCCGTAACTGATTTATTCGCCCCGTGCCGCGACGTATTTCTTTGCCTAAGAATATATATCCGCGCGGAAACTCCACCCCTGTTACCTCAGGCGGCATCTGCGGCAACCTCTCTCTCATTTCCTTTACCAGCTCGTCGGTGAGATACTCATCCGCGTCGAGCCTCAGCACCCACTCGCTTTTCAGAGGCAGATTGTCCAAAGCCCAGTTAAATTGCTCAGACTGATTTCCGGGCCACGGATGTATAACCACCTTGGCACCCGGCTTTTCGGCCAGATCCCTCGTTTTATCCGTCGATTCCGAGTCTACCACATATACCTCGTCACTTATCTGCATTGCATTTCTGATGCAACGCTCTATATGCAGTTCTTCATCCTTGGTCAGCACAATCACCGCCACCGGCATTTTCTCTTCCATAACATTAATCCGTGCATAATTTGAACCCATTTCACATGAACGTGGTTCTCCAAACTTACGCCCCAAGTGCTTTCATTACAACATTGCAATACGCTCCGAAATGCTCGAAGCATTATCTGTCAAAAAAAGGAAGACCATCAGTGTCTGGCACCTTTTGGCTGCAAAGTTACCCAAAACTAATCACGAAAACAAATATGCTTCTCGCTTTGATTTGGGAATGCCCATTTTGCACAATACTCGTTTATTTACTAACTTTGCAACCACGCAAAATCTAAATTAAATAAAACGTAATAAGGGGTAAGGGACTGTCCTATTTTTATGGGAGACAATGCCAGTAAACACAAACGAATTGTTAGAAATACGCTGATGCTGTATTTCAGGATGCTTATTGCGATGCTTGTAGGATTATTCTCCTCGAGAATATTGCTTCAAGCACTCGGAGTCGTTGATTACGGCATTTACAACGCAGTAGGAGGCTTTGTTGCAATGTTCTCTATAATTTCAGGCTCTTTAACAAGTTCCATAAGTCGATTTATCACCTTTGAATTAGGAATCGGGAATATAACTAAACTAAAAAAAATTTTCTCTACATCCATTTTTGTCCAATTGGGCTTGAGTGTGGTTATTATTTTGATTGCAGAGACAGTGGGATTATGGTTTTTGAGCAACAAAATGGTTATACCGTCAGATAGATTCTACTCATCTTTATGGGTATACCAACTGTCATTGTTTTCATTTATAATAAGTCTTTTCACTGTCCCTTTTAATGCATGTATCATTGCTCACGAAAGAATGGATATTTTTGCATATATTTCTATTTATGAAGTGATTTGCAAACTCCTAATCTGTTATGCTGTGATACATTCGCCCATAGATAAACTGATTTTTTATGCCATTTTATTGGTATTAGTCAGTGTTTCTGTGCAGGTTATATACATGATTTTTTGCAAAAAACACTTTGAAGAATGTAGTTTTAGATTTGTTTTTGAGAAAAAATTATTTCAAGGTATATTCAGTTTTGCAGGATGGAATTTCATAGGTTCGGCAGGTTGGATTCTAAGGAATCAGGGTGGAACAATACTGATAAACATTTTTGCGGGACCTGCGTTAAATACAGCAAATGGCATAGCAGGGGCTCTCACCGGTGCTGTTACGGCATTTGTTAGTAATTTTACAACAGCTTTTAACCCCCAGATAACAAAAGACTATGCAGCAAAATTATATAAAGAGCTAAACCAATTGTTGATATATGGTGCAAAAATATCATTCTATATGATGTTCTTTCTAGGTCTCCCTGTCATGCTTAACACACATTTTATTCTTCATCTATGGTTGGGAGGAGTACCTCAACATACTGTAGCTTTTGTCAGATTGATTTTGTTATTTTCATTATGTGAAACAATCTCAACACCGTTGATTACAGCTAAATTGGCAACCGGCAGAATAAGAAACTATCAATTGGTTGTTGGTGGAATACAATTATTGGCAGTACCACTTGCATATTTAGTTTTAAAATTAGGCGCACCCGTTGAATCTATTTACGTTTCATATATTGTTACATCGTTAGGATGTCTTGTGGCACGAATGTTTATGATGCAAGAAGATATCCCCGGATTATCAATCCGACGTTTTTTGTTTGACGTTGTAATAAATGTATGGCTTGTAGCGGCTTTATCCTCAATAGTTCCATACATTGTTTATATGCAATTCCAAGAAGGGTGGGAATGCCTGATAATTTCGGGACTTACATCTGTGCTTTCCTGCTTTATTGTAATGTATTATATTGGTCTCAAAAAAACCGAGCGCAATAAGCTCTCATCATTGTTAAAATCAAAACTTAAAATCAAAAATGGATGATAATATGATACATTTGTGTTCGCCTGAATATTGCACAGGATGTGCAGCATGTGCAGGTGCTTGTGGAAATAATGCAATCTCTTTTATTGAAAATTCTGAAGGTTTTCTATATCCTCACATCAATTATACCAAGTGTGTCAGTTGTCATCTTTGTGAGAAAACATGTCCGGTTTTGACGCCTGTAGAGACACATTCTAATGGGAACTGTTATGCAGCATGGTCACTAGATCAGACCATTCGAACGCATAGTTCTTCTGGAGGTCTGTTTTCTGAAATTGCTCTTAGCGTACTGATGAATAATGGGATTGTAATAGGTGCTTGCCTTGACAATTCTACGGGGAGAGTAGAACATATTGCAATTGATACACCTGAAAATCTAACCAAACTTCAGGGTAGCAAATACGTTCAAAGTACTATTTCAGCTGAGGTGTTGAAATTAGTTATGAGAACTTTACGAGAAGGACGCCAAGTTCTTTTTACAGGGACACCATGCCAGATAGCAGGAATTATATCTCTAACAAAAAATTCGGACAATTTGGTTACCATGGATATAGTTTGTCACGGCGTACCCTCGCCAAAATGGTTCCAAGAACTTCACACAAGTATCAAAAACAGAATCAAGGGGTTTGTTAACTACAATTTTAGATTGCTTTCTGAATGGTGCGTATATCCCAATGTTGATGTGAAAATTGGGAAGCGAATTCGCACAAAGGGTTTAAACGGGATGGAAACTTGCTATCAGGACGCATTTTTAAAAGGGTATCTTCATCGCGAAAATTGCTATAAATGCAAATATGCCAACACAAAAAGAGTAGCGGATATTACAGTTGCAGATTTTTGGGGAATAGGCACTAAAAGACAGATAACCGATGAGTACAAGACCGGATGTTCCATGTTGTTGATAAATACTACAAAGGGTCAACGTATTTTTGATGCAATAAAAAACCGTATTTACGCCGAACCTCGGAATGTGAACGAGACAATCGATGCCGGCAATGAACAATTAAAACAACCGTCGCTAAGGCCAAATGAGAGGAATTCTTTCTATGCAGATGCATATTCAATTACTCCGTCTCAATTAATTTTAAAATATAATCTTAATTATAATAAAAAGCCATCGGTTCTTGTACGTATGGCGGTAAAAGTGAAATCAGTGGTAAAAAAATTGATAAAATGAAAACAAGAGTTGCACTTATAACAATATTTGATGTTGCGAATTTCGGAACATATCTTCAGGCCTTAGCTACAGCTCTGTCTTTAAAAAGACTAGGTGCAAAAGTAAAGATAATACATTATGAACGACCTTTCAAAAACACCAAACAGCTACGTCGTAATTTTATATTACGCAATATGTATTATCTTTATTTTTGGCTTCGCGGTTACAACGGTTCTCTTTTTACTCTGAGATGCAGAAGGTTTGTTTCGAAATATGTAAGGATTACAAAAACGTATTTCAGCATTGAAGAACTTAAAAAGGATCCTCCCAAGGCAGATGTTTATATAACCGGAAGCGATCAAGTTTGGAACACAGAACATAACCGAGGCATTGACGAGGTGTTCTATCTTGCATTCGCTCCATCCGTAAAGAAAAAAGCAGCATTTGCAGCCAGTATAGGTCAGGACGCAATACCAAACGAATATAAAGAGAGAACACGGGAACTTCTCTCACAATATGATTGTATTTCAGTTAGAGAAAACAAGGCTGTAGAATTACTGGCTGAAATTGGGATATCAGCAAAACAAATGCTTGATCCTACTCTAATGCTTAACAGAGAACAATGGTTAAAATATGCAAGTAAAAGAATAGTGGCAGAAGATTATCTGCTTGTTTATTCCGTAGAGCCTGCGGAGTATGACCTAATTGTTTCAGACGTGGCAACAAAAATTGCCGAAGTCAAAAAACTTAAGATTGTATCTGTAAGCAATTTTGGAGAGGACAAACGTATCCCTGGATGTGATGAATACTTTGATTTTGCATTACCCCAAGTCTTTTTATCGTTGATGGCACATGCTTCTTATGTAGTTGCGAGTTCGTTTCACGGAACAGCTTTTGCAATAAACTTTAACCGTCAGTTCCTTACAATTAATCCAGGAGCATTTAGCTCACGCATTAACAGTCTGTTAAAGTTAACAGGTTTGGAGAACAGGAGGTTGTCAGGAATGTATGACCTAAGCGAAGACCTTTTAGATCAAGAAATTGACTTTATTCCCATTAATGATATACTAGTTAAAAATAGAAACAATTGCTTTGATTATATATCAAAATGTATTGTAAAATGAAGTGTGTAAAGCATATTGACTGGGTTTTGTGTGAATCAGATGTAAAAATACGCATTAAGGAACACATTGCATTTATCCAATCTATGTGCATTTCAAAAGGCAAGGGTGCATTTTTAATTTTCAGATGTCCTTTATATGGATGTTGTTCATCCGCTGCTTGTAGAAATATGGACCAATGGCGTTTTTTTCTTGAATATTTCAGTCTGTGTAAATATAACAATATAGCCAAAGTATTTTGGAATATGAATAATCATTTTGTGCATTCATTTGGTTCTGTTAAGATTGAGAAGAATGTATTCTTGCCCAGAAACTGCAAGGTATTAAATTGGTCCCTCGTAGACTCAGAGTTGCAATTAGGTTCGTTTTACGAAAGATGTAAAGAGTCAACAGATACCTTTAAATCGTTTGATGAATTCATTAACAATGCATTAGGCGGAAATTTTGACAACATATAAATCTATTTGAAAACAATGAGAAAACCGAGACATTCGATCATAGTTCCAGCATATAATACCGGAGAGTCTATACGGCAATGTATTGAGAGCATAATTGCACAAAGTAGTTCCGATTGGGAACTCATTATTATTGATGATGGCAGTTTGGATTCAACTCTATCAATTATTAATGAATATTCGCAAAAAGATAGACGAATAAAGGCGTTCCATATATCAAATGGAGGTGTCTCAAATGCTCGTAATGTGGGTATTGAAAAAGCTGTCGGCGAGTACATTATGTTTGTTGATAGTGATGATTGGATTGAAGCGGATTATCTAAAGCAGGTAGAGGCAAAAATGCAAGATGATGCAGATATCTATATTCTTGGCATATCTTTAGATTATACTGCTTCCGATGGATTTGTAGAATATTCGGAAATTAAAGGGTCTCCGACATATACGAACATAAGTGTTTCTTCGTTATATGATAAAATAGGATATCTGATTAAAACGATGAATATGGAATCTTCGTGTCTGAAATCTTATCGTCGTTCGTTTCTAGAACAGAACGGTATTCGTTTCGATACGAACATGTTTATATTCGAGGATTTTCATTTTGTACTCAATTGTCTATTAAAAAAACCGAGCGTTACGTTGATACCATTTATAGGATATCATTATGTCGTGGATTTAGAATATAATCCTGTGGCTAGGAGAGGGCAGAGGGATTTGTACCCATCGGTGCATGAATTATTCAATATTTTAGATAAGCTGTCCAAAAGACTTGATCAGGAATCTTTTTCAAATGAAGTTGTTCTCCGCACAATGGCTGAGAAAATTCAAGTTGTAACTTCACAATCTTCAGCCAAAAAATCTATGGCTGCTAAAAAACGACCTTTCAAACAGCTAAACAATGACAGTGTTCTGAAAAAGCGCTATTCTAAAATAATGCAGTATGTCGGAGGTAGACTTCGTCTTCAACTCAGGCTTGCTTCATATGGATTTCCAACGTTAGCCTATATTGCTTATAAAGTTTTAAAATGAATATACTTTTCTATTTTATATCTCAAATTAATCCTTTGGTTGGAGGGACTGAGCGCGTTGCCGACACCGTTGCGCATAGCCTTCGGGAAAGAGGACATAATGTATATTTTATGTCTCGCATTCGGGTGCCAGGCAATTATGACATACCTTGTTTTTTCCTTCCGAATACAGATGACGCTATAAAGAAAAACATTGAATTCATAAATAATTTTTGTCAAGAATATAGTATAGATGTAATTATCAATGAGGCTGGCAATACAGATGATGTCAGGTTATTCAGCAAAGAACATATATATGGAGTCAAAATAATAACAGGACTTCATTTCGGTCCTTACCAGAATTTCAAATATTATTATCGTGGTACACACCTTCCGCTCACTTGGGAAAATCCCAAAACTACCTTTAAAAATGTCTTAAAATGGATAAAGACGCCATTTAACAAAAGGATGCATTGGAAAAATTGCAGGGCTCGTTATATGTATATGTATCAAAATTCTGATTACGTAGTTGTTCTAAGTCCAGCTTACATCAATGAATATACTAAGATTGCAAGTCTCAAGGAAAATTCCAAACTGATTTCAATTTATAATCCGAATTCGTTTGCTGAATCTGAAACGGTGCCAACAAAGGAGAAAATGGTATTATCGATAGGGAGGTTGGAGTTTGCCCCTAAGAAAGTGGAATATTTATTACAAATTTGGGGCAAAGTACAGCCGAAACATCCTGATTGGTTTTTATCAATCTGTGGTGAAGGACCAGCCAAATCTTATCTTGAAAATTTTGCAAATAAAAATAAAATAGGCGGAATCAGGTTTGAGGGGAATGTGAAGCCTGAAGAATATTATAAACGTGCAAGTATCATGTGCATGACTTCCATTTACGAGGGTACTCCTATGGTAATTATGGAAGCTATGCAGTTTGGCAGCATCCCAATGGTGTATGACACTTTTGCTGCAGCTAGAGATATGATAAAAAATGGTTTTGACGGTTATGTTATACCACCGTTTGACGAGAAAATGTATGCAGAAAAGTTGTCTGAATTAATAGATAATGAGGATTTGAGGCTTATAATGAGCAAGAACGCGATTAAATCAAGTAAACGTTTTGACAAAGATATGATTATAGACGAATGGGAGGTTTTAATTAACAGAAGATGAATAATCAGCACGTACAGGGTGCATTAAAGACAAGTCTATTTTATACATATGTCTTTATATGCCGATTCAATCTTTAATATATCGTTCATTCGCATTACGGATTAGGTTTGCCCCTAATCTGCATTTTCAACAAATACTTGCAATGATGTTTTGACAGGAGAAACAGTAAAACTATATGAAAAAGAATATAATGTTTTTTAGCCCCAGAGAAGTAAATGCTCAAATGGGTGGAATAGAACGAGTTACAGATAACCTTGCGAGATTATTGATTGCTGTTGGGCACAATGTTGTATTCATGTCTGTGGATAAAACTTCTGATAAGCCCTATGATTGCGCTGCTCCTCAATATTTTACTAAAACTTCCAATAACAAAGCATGGATATTGGATGTTATTAAGAAATATCAAGTAGATATTGTCATCAATCAGATGGGTTTTTTCAGTTACTGTCCGAAAGCTTCATTGCCGTCTTCAGTAAAAGTAATAACCGTTATGCACGACTCGTATTATGCCATATATCCGAGATTACAATTGAACTTTTTGAGGAAATGGAATTGGCGGCGTGTCATCAAAAAGGAAATGAGACAGGTATACAATCAAAGCGATAAAATTGTTGTATTTATCCCCCCGTTTAAGGAAGAGTTCAAATTTTTCTATCCAAAAGCAAAAAACGACAAGTTCTCAGTTATACCTAATTATAATACGTATAAAAAATTAGTTCCTGGACCCAAGGAGAAAAAACTACTTTGGATTGGCCGTTTCTCAGAATTGAATAAGCGGACTTGTGATATTCTGAAGATATGGCACAATCTTGAGAGTAGCTTTCCTGATTGGTCTTTGGATATTTTGGGCAGTGGCCCTGACGAAGAGAAGGTTCGCATGCTGCATGAAAAACTGGGATTAAAAAGATGCTATCTGCGAGGAACTCAAAATCCTAAACCGTATTATGAGAAAGCTGCTGTTTTTTGTATGACCTCAGCTTTTGAGAGTTTTGGTATGGTTCTAACGGAAGCGATGCAACACGGGTGCGTCCCCATTGCCTATGATTCTTTTACTGCTGTAAGATATATTATTCATAATGGTGTAGACGGAGAACTGGTAAAACCATTCAACATTGATGAATATACTGTCAGGTTAACTCACTTAATGTCAGACAATTCTTATCTCAAACGACTTTCTGACAAAGCGATTGAATCTGTAAAACAATTTGATGTTGAAAAAATCTTTCCTATGTGGTTAGATCTATTGGCATCATTATAAAATGTTGTTCTTAAAGCGAAGAAGTTGTGCCCCTCAATATAACGAATTTAGGTTTATTACCGTGTCAGAGCATCCATTTGGCCCCTGATAGGGTTGCTTCTTTTACCGACTTCATGAACCCTAAGTTAATTACTCACATAAGTTACTTACAGTAAAATATGGATCTTATATTTTCTTTAATGTTTTAAATATCAAATTTATATGGGTGGGCTATTCTGTAAAGAGTGAAACCTAAAGACTCCAAGGCCGGGGAGCTGAGTTGTTCGCCCTCGTTTTGGGTGAGCCGGGAGGCTATGGAGCGATGACGGTTGAACGTTGTTGGCGCTGTAATTCCTCCCGGGCCGGGGGCGGTCCGTATTTTATACCCGAAGATGCATATCTTTTTGGGAAAGGCGGAAGCGGCCTGTTGGAAACATGGGTCTTCCATAAACAGGCCTGCGGTGGATTCAAGTTGCTTCTGAGCCTTTTCGTTCTTGCCGCCTGCAAACCTCACATCGCAGGTTTTCTTGTCTTTGATCGCCTTTTGCAATGTATCCATGTCTTTGCTTTCGGTAAGCTCTGCAAAAAGCAGAGATTTATTCTCTACGGTTACAAGATAATCGCACGGATGGATTCCGTTGGTGAACGTGTATTTGTTGTATTGCTTGAGGAAATTGTCTAAGTGAAAAATCTCACATTCAGCAGAATTGGGGTTGGCAATGGTTATTGCACCGTTGCTTGGGTTAGTTAATGCAGGAGTGGCGTCGGCAAGATCAAATTCTGTCTCTGTCGTCTTTTCCATCGAAGGCGCGTTGAGCAATTTGATGGCAAACCGGCATGAAAAGCACCAGTTGAGATGATAAATAATGTCCATTATTCTGCCGTTGTTTCGGTTAACGCATCATAGAGTTCGTAGATGCTTTCTATGGTGTCTGAAAGGACATCGGTGTTCATTATCGGCGCATTGAGCAGTCGCAGGTCGCTGAGAGTGCCGTTGTGCAGATAAAATAGATTCACGGCCTCAAAATTCAGCGACGCGCCATTAATGGTTTGTCCGGTTTCAGCTGCCTTGAACATCAGGTTGAGGTGGTTGACAACGTATGGGCTGTGCGTGGCCACATTGAGTTGAAAAACGGTGTTGTCTGTACGGCTTGCAGGTCTGAAGAAATTTCTGTAAAGATATTCCATCAGTCCGGTCTGGTTGTCGGGGAAAAGGCTGAGTTCCGGCTCTTCGATATGGAGAGTTATGCGCCGACGAGGGAAATCGCCGATATTAGTCTGCGTTTTAAAATCGCTGAGGCTGTCGGAACGCGACAGGTAACTCAACACAGAAGAGTTTATGGAGTTGACCAGGTCGTAATGACGGGCGAAATATTCGGCTATGTAATGAACCGCCGAAACGCTCTGTATGCCTGAGGAGGCTTCATGCAGGGGCAAAGCATAAGCCTTTGCGTCATCGCTGAGTGGCACAACCATGATTCTGCGACCAGCGCCGGTGCGTTTGGTCTCGAATTTAACACCTATATAATCAACTTCGGTGGAAGGTATGGCATCCCATGCAAGCATGAAGTTTTCAAGCGTGTCTTCCAGATAAAAGAGGCCATGGCGAATATTTATCATGCCCGAAAGGATATTCGGTATGGTCATGCGCTTATCTGAAATAAAAGCTATCTTTTCAAGGCTGATTTCCTGAGGAGGCACCAGCGTATTTGCTCCCTGCAGTTTGCTGCGTCTGTTATAAATCAGCTCCGTACTTTCGTTTCGGTAGATTATTTCCGTATCTGGCTGCATATAACCGCTTAAGCCGTTGTGCTTCAGCAAATCTTCCACTCTAAACCGGAATGGCGAGCGTTTTACGCCGCTGCGTTTGAGATACGAACGGATGCAGAGCATCTTATAAAGCCACTGAAAAGCAGCTAGCACTTTCATTATGGTGCTTTTGCCGCTTCCTGATGGCCCTACAAACACATTTAATGGCCGCAAAATCGGAATTTCTATTTCTTTGATAGGTCCGAAATTCCTTATTGTCAGACTCTCTGCCATAGTTGAAGTTTTAGCGGTTATATTTTGCAAAGATAATGAAATTTGGGCATTGAAGCAAAATATAATCCGGACGTGCCGTTAAATGCACAAATTAAATACTTTCGAGTACGAATTCCGGCTTATCGCCTTGGCCGAGCAACCATTGATAAAGGCGAATCATGCGTTGGGCTATGATATCCGGGTTATAGTCATACTCTATCAGGTCGCGGCCATTACGTCCCATGGTCTCTATACGCGAAAGGGGCAGACGCAATATGTTATAGATATGGTCGGATAGGGCCTCTACGTCGTTGTCAACCCAATGGCCGCATTTGTATACTTCCAAATCCTGCCAAGGCGCTGTTTTGGTGCATATAACGGGTGTCTGGCATAACAACGCTTCTCCCACAATCATGCCGAAGTTCTCAAAATCGCTGGCCACGATTAGAGCCCGTAAGGAGGCTAATTTTCGCAGCTTTTCATCACCCGACACAAAGCCCTCAAAGATTATCTGTTCCTCTTTGTGAAGGCTTTTGGCAAGGTCTTTTAGTTCTTGCTCATATTCCGCAGTTCCTTTGCCCATTATAATCAGACGGTGTTCACTATCAGCCGATTGTGCAAAGGCTTTGATAATCCTGTCGACGTGTTTACGAGGATGCAAACGGCCGAGGTATCCTATTGTTGCAACTTTCTCGCGGTTCGGTGCGCCCGCAGCAATGGCTTCGTCGAGAGTGTCGGGAATGCGTATCGGGTTGGCAATTACGGCAATCGGTGTCTTTATGCCCAAAGCCCGTATATGTTCTGCTTCCTGGCTGCAAGTGGCATGTATGCAGGCTGCTTTGCTCAAATCACGGTCGAAGAGCAAACGGCGCATCCACTTTTTGCGCGTCGGAGAAATGGCAAGGGCTTGCGGATATAACATTCCGTGAGGTGTGATGACGTATGGCTTCCGGTGTCTGCGGGCATAAGCGCAGGTGGCGTGATTGGCGTCGAGCCACATCCCGTTGGTGTGATAAAGGTCGTATTTGCTCTTATGCAAATAATGGCGAAAGTTGGACGAAAAAGCGTATGGCGTTCGGCAGTCGAACGGCACAGCCTTAACCCATTCCTCCCCTTTGCCGGCTAACACATCATTGACGCCGGGGGCGATGTCGGGTGTGAGCAGGTCTGCAGTGGTCGATGTGCGGTTCATGGCCTCAAGCAAGTCGTAAGTGCAGCTTGTGGTGCCACCGCTGTGCAGCCCGAAGCCGGCTATGGTCTGCAGAATTTTCATAGGCTCTTAAGAATTTTCAGATATGCTTCAACTTGGTCATTTTCTCTCTTATCCCAGTCTATGGCAAGCACTTTTTTCCTAACGTCGGGATAACAGCGTTGCATCTCGCCGATTGCCACGGCCAAGCTCTCTTCATCGTCGTGCTTGAAGAAGAATCCGCTGCCGTATGCTCTGACCATATCCGGCCCGCAGCCCACTTTCTCGCTTACTATTACCGGCAAGCCCCAGTAGAGAGCCTCTTCCACAACCAATCCCCACGGTTCATAGTTTGATGGAAGGATGAAGACATCGTGCTGCTGATAAATCTCACCCAATTCATCGTTATTTACGAAGCCCTGAAAGGTGATGTTTGGTGCGGCCATACTCTTTAGCATAGCTTCATCTGAGCCGGCTCCCACAATTGTCATCGGCAGTCCGAGTCTGTTGAACACTCTAATCAGCAAGGCAAGGTTTTTTGCCGATACAAGTCGCCCTACATACAAATATCGCAGCGGATAATTCGGGTTCTTTTTAGGGGTAAAAGGCTCTTTGCGTATAATACCCACAGACCCCGTACATTCAATCAAGCCTTTGAAATCGAGCTTCGTAAAAAGCTCTTTCTGAGGAATGCCTGAGGGAAGCGCTCCTTTCATGCGATTGATGACGCAGCGCTTTACCGCACCTTTCAGCCCTTCAAGACCCACATCCTCTCCTCGGCTCTCGTTTATAACAACGTTGCGTTTCTTGGCCGAGAAGAGCGAGTAGAGGTTATATTCCGGAGCGAGCCAGCCGGCATACAGCACCATACGGGCTTTGATGCCATGCATCAGTCTGCACAGACGCAGGAATGTCTTTGCCTTATTGCGTTTGTGGCTGTCGCCTTCATGCAGAAAATGGTAGTCAAAGCTCCACTCACCATGTTCCATTTGCCGGTTTACAGCCTCAGCGCCGTAGCCGTAGAATACAAGCAGTATTCTGACTCCTCTTTTTGCAATGGCCTCGCAGAGATTGAGCTTGTAAAATGAAGGGGTGTTTGTAAGATATACTATGTCGTAATCGCGCTTCATTCCCATTTCGGCTTTTTATAAGGTTGTGGCAAACAGTATGACAATCCTAAACAAAGCCAGAACACAAGGCAGAAGAAACTTCCCGAAGAAAGCATATAGCCTTCGGCAAAGTTATGGACGCCAATGAATATGAGCATGCTCAGAGCTAACATTGCCTCGAATGAGCGGAGCCTGACAAGCTTCCAGACATTTTTGAGGTATATCCATATTATGAGGATAAAGCTACCGATGCCGGTTGACGACAACACAAACAGCCATCCGTTGCCCGGTTCTACCACTCCGCTGCCTTCTGCCCATTTAGAGGTGTCTACACCCTCGGTTGTATATTTTACTTGAGAAAATCCGATGCCGAACACAGGTTTGCTTTTGAATTCGTCCCAACGTTGTTCCCACAAATTCTCACGCGAACTGAGAAGGCTGCCGGCCTTTTCACTCGCTTTCATTTTATCTTGCAAGGTCTCTGTATAGCTTGACCATGTAGGGAATGATACGAGGCAGACAAGGGCGATGCTTCCTATTACGATTAGGAATTTTTTCGTAGACCGCAGGAAAAGTCCCAACCACACAACAAAGGCAATCAGAAAGCTCAGCAGAGCACTGCGCGAGCCTGAAAGGATGCCTGCAAAGAGGCAAATTGCCACTCCAATCCATAAAAGTATCTTATACACCAAGCCTGCATGTTTTACCCTCTTCATGTAATATTGAACAAGGAAAAGGGTGCCGACAAAGGCTATCGGCGACAATAGCATAGGCTGTGGCGTTATGCCCTGAAACATAAATCCCTGAAACAGGGTAAGCGGCCTTGCGATGTAATAAAGAAGGAATGATATTACCGAGATTACCACGCATCCCCATAAAAGCACTGTAAGCGCCTTTTTGCGCCATTCAAGCAGTCGATGGTTGGCAAGCATAGGTCCCACGGCAATCAGCAGCATAGTAAGGCCAAACAGTCGCGACCAGGGCGAGTAATAGCCGGAGAAGGTGTTGAGCATAATGGAACCGGCGCACCAACACAGGAACCAGATTGCCGACCAGTTTACCCGGCTGCGAGCGCTCAATAAGGCCATTATGGCCAGGATGCCCAATGCTCCGTAATAAAACATCACAGGCGGCTGCGGTAGGAAAAAGACGCAGCGCCAAAGCGGGATTATGGCACTTATTATTACTGCTATTACCAAGGATGTGCGACTGCCGCTTAATGGCAGACGCTTTTTCTTTGGACTGAGTGTATCGGGTGTATTATAGAGAGAATTCATTGCAATTTCTGGATAAAAGCTTTCATCAGAACGTCTATGTTAACCGGATGACACAGCCTCTGTTGTTGTCTGTTCTGAATATAGTATTCAATTTTGGCGGCCAAATCCTTGTAATCGCCGGGCTTGGCTAACCACAGATGAGCATCTTCCGGATAAATGTAGTCGGCGATGCCTTGTCCTTGGCAAGCTATGAAGGGAGTGCCGCAGCTCCAAGCTTCGGTGTAAACGCAACCCAAGCCCTCGAACGCGGACGGCAACACAAACAAGTCGAGGCTGCGGTAGAAGTCGGCAAGTTTGTCGTGCGGCATTTCCGCAACGAAGGTCACCATGTTTTGCATGCCGTTGTCCTCGACAAACGTTTTACAACCTTGCAGCTCACCGCCGCTGCCCACCAGCTCGGCTTGAAAATCAATTCCCTTGTCTCGCAGAAGTTTCAGTGCTTTGAGCAGAGAGCTGTAATCTTTCAGGTCCTGAAAGTTGGCAATGCAGCCGATTCTGAAGCCGTCGTGCCCGGTGCGTCCTGAGGCATTAAAAACGGCGGTGTTTACGCCATTATAAAGCACTTCCGACGCCTTTATGGCGGGAGTGCGGAATCGTTTGAGCTTGCGCAACTTGGAGTTATACGGCTCAAAGTGTATCTGCGGATTCAGCTCGGGGAAATGGCGCAGATTCCGCTCAACAGCCTTGCTTATGCATACGTGCAAATCAATTTTTTCTGCCACTTTGCGTGCCGCTGACGCGCGATAGTAAAGGTTTGGCAGCCATGACGCTAATTTACCGTTGCGTATGGTGTAAGGGTCCAGGTCGTGGTGCTGAAGCAGCGTCTTTATCTTCGGGTTCTTCCTTTTCAACGCAAGCGCCAAAGCCCCGAACACGGAAGTGTGGGCATGGCAAACGCTCACATCGCTCGGCTTAATGCCGGCTTTCTCCAGTGCCTTTACAAATAGTCGGCCATTCAGACCGTTGCTGAACCCGTTGAAGAAATATGACGGCATCTGAAGCATCGGGAAACGATGCACCGTTATCCCCTCCACTTCATACTCGGGTTGCGGTTTGCCCGGCTGATAAGGCACGAACACTCCCACGCGATAGTCGGAATTGCGTTTGAGGGCTTTCACCGCGTCAAGCACAAAGCATCCCCGATATGAATCAGGGGTAGGGAAGAAGGGCGTCACCACAATATATGTCTTCATATTATCGCCCTCCATAGCTTATCGCGTTTGTTGGTGTACGGGAAAGCACAGGCCATCGTGAGCCAGAAAATGTACGTCATCACCGAACCCGACGACAGCACATATCCTTCAGCCATCATGTGTATGGCGAAGAAGCACAGCAGTCCGGCCAGGAGTCCTTTGCCGCGCAATGTGCCGAGAAAGACAAACGCAAGCAGCAGGGTGAAGATGATAAAGCCGGGTATGCCGGTGGCCGACAACACATACATCCACGAACTGCCCGGCTCTATGATTCCGTCCTGCGGATCAATGCTGTAATTGAACTTTGGGGTTGTGGCTTTGTAAGAATGTGTCGATGACTCATCCACACAGCCGAAGCCGGTGCCAAACACGCGGAACTTCTGTATCTCTTGGCTCCGGTCGCTCCATAAGTCCCTGCGCGAGGCCAGATAATCGTCATTGTTGGCCTCCACGTTACTCAGCTTCACCTCCATATTGGGTGTCATGGGCACCACAACCGACAGGCAGCTGAATCCAGCCACGGCTAAAGTAGCCACGCATCCAACCCAAGGCACCCTTCTGCTGCGAATCCATCTCATGGCGCACATCACCAAAAGGGCGGCAACGAAGCTGACGATGGCTGAGCGCGAGGATGTGAGTATCAGCGAGTTGAAGCTTATTATAAACGCGGCCAAGATAAACAGGCCCTTTGTCAGAGCGCGTCTGTTGCTCAATACGCTCTTGTCGTTGTTCCTTTTCCAGCGCAGACTCAGTAACAGCCAAGCTGTATATATCGTCCCTATAGCGCTCAGCGCTCCAAACAGCATCGAGATGCTCATGCTGTAATCAAACACCCACGAATAAGGCGACAGCCACGAGCAATAATGCACTATCATGAATACATACAGCCCGTTGTAATATAGCGCACATAGCACGCATATCCAACCTATATATCCCAATGCGCGGCGTTTCATCCTACTGATGAAGCGCGTCTGCACAACCGGTCCCACGGCAAACAGCAGCAGAATAAACGCTCCTAACCGCTGCCAGGCCATGAACTGCCTCCAGTGCAGACTGAAGCAGATGCTTATGGCGCAGATGGCTAAAAAGCATATTGTGAGCCGACTTGTGCGCAATCCGGCCGGATATTTCACCAACTCTATAATCGTGGCCACGCACATAATGCCTAACACGATGTAGAACACCCACATCGCTGCCGACGACCGCATGAAAAAACGCACAAAAGGCAGCAACGCTGTTACTGCTGCCATTACCCGCATCAGGGTCATCGCGTGCGTTTGCTTTTCAGTCGTCATGCCTCTCTGTCTTTAGCCATTGGGCAAACTCCGCCAGGCCGCTATTCAAATCGGTTGTCGCTTCATAGCCATAATCGCGCTGAAGCAGCGTGGTGTCGGCATACGTCACAGGCACATCGCCCGGCTGCATTTCTAAAAACTCTTTCTTCGCTTCCTTGCCGATATGCTGTTCAAGAATCCTGATGAACTCCATCAGGTCCACAGGCGAGCCATGGCCTATGTTGTAGACGTGCGCTCCGTCCGACTTATATCCGCCGGCAAGCACCTTCTCTATGCCCACCACAATGTCATGCACGCAAGTAAAGTCGCGCTTCATGTCGCCATGGTTGAACACCTTTATCTTCTCGCCGCGCAGAATGGCGTTGCCGAAGAGTATCGGAGCCATGTCCGGCCGTCCCCACGGACCATAAACCGTGAAGAAGCGCAATCCAGTTGAGGGTATGCCATACAGATGATTATACACCTGAGCCATCAGCTCGTCGGTGCGTTTCGTTACAGCATACAGACTCTCCGGGTTGTTCACCGCATCCGTCTCTGCAAACGGTACTTTGCTGTTGGTGCCGTACACTGACGATGACGAGGCGTAAACCAAATGCTCAACCTTGTGATGCCGCAGAGTCTCTAACAGCGTCAGGAATCCCTCGATATTGTTCGTCAGATAATCGTAAGGATGAGTCAGCGACCTTCGCACACCCGGCTGAGCCGCCAGATGCACAACATGCGTAAACTCCTCTGTCGCAAACAGCTCGTCGAGCCTTTTGCCGTCGCAGATGTCGAGGGTATAAAACTTCAGCGAGGGATAGAGCCCCGAAAGGCCCATCCCCGCTGAATTTATCTCTGCAGCGTTGAAGCCTGCTTTCTCCAGACGCTGCATTTTGTAAGTTGCAGAGTAATACGGGTTGAAGTTGTCAACGCCAACGGCATCAACTCCTTGCTTGCCCAGACTCTCAAGCAGAAAACTGCCAATGAAGCCTGCTGCGCCCGTAATTAGAATCTTCACCTTAAGGCAGTTCCGTTAACTCTTCTTTCTTTTCTTTTTCTTCTTATCATTGTCGTCGCCGTAAGCATAACCGTAGCCATAGCCATAACCATAGCCGTAGCCATAACCGTAGCCATAGCCGTAATTATGTCCCACACTTGTACCGTTAAGCAGCAGACACATATTGTTGTAGCGGCGTTCGGCATACAGATTGCGAATCGACTTGAGCATACGGCGGTCGAACAGGCCGGCGCGGATGACGAAGATGGTGGTGTCCACATACTCGTTCAGGATTCTCGAGTCAGCCACAACCTCTATAGGCGGACAATCGAAGAAGATGAAGTCGTATTCCTGCTCCATTGTGCTTAGCAGGGTCTTCAGACGCTCTGAGTAGAGCAGCTCCGACGGGTTGGGAGGCAGATTGCCCACACCGATGAGGTCGAGACCCTCAACGTCATTCACATTATGCTGCACAATGTCGCTCATCTGGTCTGCGCCACACAGATAGTTGGCAATGCCCTCGCGCGGTGAGCCGAATGCGTTCGACAGCGCAGCGCGGCGCAAGTCGAAGTCTATCATCAGCACACGTTTGTGCTTCAGAGCCAGAGCCACGGCGAGGTTCATGGTGATGAAGGTCTTGCCCGAACCCGGATTGGCCGACGTTACCATGATTACCTGAGCACCCTTCTTGTCTGACGTCAGGAAGAAATCCAGGTTGGTGCGAACCACGCGGAAAGCCTCGTTGATAACGTTGGTGCTGTCGGCACGGACCACAACCTGACGCTCCGACGAACTGTCTTTGCCAAGTTTCTTTCTGCCCTTCTGCGGTATCTCGCCAATGAAAGGAATACCGATGTTCTCCACATCCTCACGCGAGCGCACCTTGTTGTCGAGGTTGGCTTTTACTACGTAAACACCCGACGGGATGATAAGACCTATCAGCAACGCAATCAGATACGTATTTGTCGACACGGGGCTGATGGGAGCGCCCGGGCCGGCCGGTTGCCTTACCACCTGTGTGTTGTACGATTTAAAAGCCTGAGCCAGCTCATTCTCTTCGCGCTTTTGCAGCAGGAACAGATAGAGGCTCTCTTTCACCTTCTGCTGACGCTCTACGCTGAGCAGATAGTTGGCCTGACGGGGAGCAGTGGCCAGACGGCTGTTGGTGACGCTCTCCTGACTGCGGACACCGCTCAGACGCGTATTGAGGCTGGTGGCGTAGGTGGCGGCAGTGTGCTGAATATTGCGCTTCATGGTGCGCAGGGCCTCATCCTTCTCCACAACCTGCGGGTTGTTGGCGCCTGTGGTCTTGAGCAGACGGTTGCGCTCTATCACCTGCTGGTTGTAGACCTGAATCTGACTTTCCAGACCCGTGTTGGCAATGCCCATGTTCGACGGCAGAGTCTCGTCGATGCCTTCGCGGCTGAGTTCGCCTCGCACATAATTGAGAATCTGAATCTGGTTCGACAGGTCATACTGCTGATTTTGCAGCTCGCTTGAGCGGGCCATGTTTATCTGAGCCTGAGCCTCCAGGTCGGGGCTCATGGTGCGTGCCTTGTAGCTGGATATGTCGGAGTCCACATTGCCAAGCTCCTGTTCTATCACGCTCAGACGTTCGCTGATGAAGTCAGACGTTGCGTCGGCAATAGCCTTCTTGTCGTTTATCCACTGGTCGTTGTAAGCCTGCACCACGCCGTTGAGTACATCCTCGCAGCGATAAGGCGACGTTGACGTGTAGCTCAGGGCTATCAGAGTGCCCTCTTTGGCTTCGTACGTGGCCTTCAGACCGCCGACGATGCTTTCTGCCACCGGACGCACCGGAACGTGAGAGTAATGAATCGTCTTGTCAACATAATCCGATACCCATTCCGGTCTGTCAATGGCAATTGCGCCTACCGGAGTCTTCACAGTGGCACCCAGCTTGCACGACAGCGGTTTGTCGGGCAGCTCCGTGCCACCCTTGTTGAAATCCTTGAGGATGACGGTGCCGTCGGACTTCACAATGTACTTGAAACTGTAAGAAGCGTCAGCGTTGGCGGCATCGGGGCTGGAGATAATGCCCGGTTCCTGATGATAGATGTCTACATCCTTGAAGCCGTCGTTGTAGCTGTAAAAATTATTGAGGTTGTAGGCTTTCACCACATTCTCCATCAGGTCGGGAGAGGTGAAAATGGCAATCTCATTCTCCAGATTGGCGTATTTGGGCATCACACCCACTTCCGACAGGTCCACCGAAGAGGCGCTGTTGCCGAAAGTCGGGTCTTTTATGAGTATGGTTTCTGATTTTGTGTAGAGGCGCGGCGAGCGGGCCAGCATCAGCCATGCAATGCCCACGCATACTGCCACTGAAATCACGTACCAATACCAGCGGTGCCTGACAAAGCTGAGAAAGCCCTGTACGCTTACCAGCGATGCCGGGGCTGCCTGCTCGTAATAGGGGCTTATATTAGCAGCCTCATTTTCTTTAATCTGATTGGCCATCCGATTTTTCTTTTACGTTGGTGGTAAACGGGTTTGAAATCCTTTTTATTTGAAAATCAAAACGCCGATTGTGGTCAGGAACGAAGCTATGGAAATCCACAGTCCGGGTTGTTTCCACTGATTCTCGTTTACAGAGCTTTGACCTGCTCTGGCCTGATTCGGCTCTACATATACCACATCGTTCTGCTGCAGATAGTAAGCCGGCGAGTCATAGAGGTTCGAGCTGCGCAAATCCACAGAGTAAGTCATGCGCTGGCCATCCTGTTCGCGAATCACCTTGACGTTCTCGCGCCGTCCGAAGATGGTCATGTCGCCGGCTGTGGCAAGTGCCTCAAGCAGTGTTACTCTGTTGTTGTCAATCACATAGCGGCCCGGGTTGTTGACCTCGCCTAATACCGAGTAGTGGATATTGGTGAAATCTACAACCACCACCGGATCTTTAGCCAGCTGGCGGCTTACTATTTCCTTGCGAATCTTTTCAGCTATTTGCTGTGAGGTGAGTCCGGCAATATGAATCGTGCCCAACACCGGGAAGTCGATGTTGCCGTTGCTGTCAATTTCATAATCTGAAGTGCGGACATTGTTGTTTTCCAGGCCGCCTTCGCCTAAGTTGTTCACTGACCGCTGCGGTACGAGCAGAGAGAACATTGCGGCTGTTTTCGGGTCGGAGCAATTCACCATTATCATCAGCCTGTCGCCCGGACGTGCCACGATGTTGGATTGCTGCGTAGCTGTTTGGGTTACCCCCACAGTGGTGTCTTGCAAGTAGGCAATGTTTTTCGGGGTGCTGCAACTTGCCAGAATAATGGCCGCCAGCGCTGCCATTACTGCAAATGTGGATTTGAAAAGATTCATTATGTACGTACTGTTATTTTAACAATTTTTAAGAATTAAGAGCTTGCAAAAACTGTCCTTCTCTTTCACTTGCTTCAACGGTCGGTGTCATATACCCGGCTGGTCAGCGTTTCGTAAATAAGGATTCTAACGTATTGCTTTTCAGGCATTTACGCGTCTTTGTGCAATTTTTGCGATACATCATTCTGCACTGCTTGTGGGCGGCACAGTCCGAAATACTCAAAATTTTCACAAAGATAAAAATTAATTTGCATATATACAAAAAGCACCAATGGGGCTTTGCTCTTTGCTCAGGCTGTTTTACGGCTGAAGTAAATGCTGAGGGGAATAATGCGTTGAAATCAATTGTTGCCATAAAGGCTCCGGAATCGGCGCACCTTTATGGCAACAATGTTATTCGTTTTTACGGGCTTTTGGGGTCTTAGTAAAGCTCTTTGGTGACTTTTGCGCCGCGTTTTACGATGTAGATTATGCCCTTCTGCGGTGTCTTGATTTTCACGCCCTGAAGGGTGTAATATTCCGGTGTATAATCTGCCGAAGAGTCGTAGAGGCTTTCCACAGATGTTATTTTGGCGGCCATTACGGTCATTTTGTCAAAGTCGGCTTTCACCAGATAGGTGCCGGGAGCAAGTTTCCAGCTGTATGTGCTGCTTGCGGAGGCCATGCGCGCGGTGTTTTGGCCTTCGGCCTCGAATTTCACCATCTTGGCAGGGATGCCGTCTTTCAGAACATAATCCTTTGACTCGGCGCCGTAACGGTCATATTTGTTGGTGATGGTCCAGTCTGAACCGCGATAGGTCAGGAAGCTGAAGAAGCTGCTTATCTGGTCGCTGCTGGCAACTAATTCCACGCTTGTCGACTTGTATGTGTTGCCCTGACGGGTCAGTTTCAGAGCTGTTGCCGGGTTCCATGCGTCGTGGCTTAAATCGCCGATGATGAAAAACTGGTTAGGCGTTTCGGCGCCGCTGTATTCGCCCAAATCCTGTTGGTGATTGTAGATATGTCCGCGTTGGAAGGTGAGGTCGGCTGTCTGGCTTCCTTTGTTGTTATTGTTGAACACCAGACCTGTGGTGCCTTCCGGACATACATATTTGTATATATGGTCTGAGCTGGCAATTTTTTCCATACATTTGCCGGGCCATGAGCTGTCGTTGGAGCCCCAGTGATGCACATAGACATCTGCCCAGCTCGATGCCGAGTTGTCGAAATATATGGCATTCTCAGGGGTGTCTGAGCGGGTAAAGACAGCCGACCCGGAGTTGGTGGTTGTGCCGTCGGTGGCCTCCCATGTTACCGTAACGCTTTCTCCGTCGGCCATATCCTCGCCGAGATAAATGATGTCTGTGCCGGTGATGTGCCTTTTCTCGCCGTTGCCTACCTGATACCAGGCGCTTGTGGCGCGGTCAAGGGTTACCATCACCTCGACGGATTTATAGAAAGTGCCGCCGTTGGGGTTGAGGGTCAGACTCGGGCCTTCGGCCTTGTTGTATATCACCGCGATGCCGGAGTTGCCCACGGTGCCTGAAATCTTACTGTCGGTAACGGTAAATTCATTGCCGCTCACCTTGTCGACGTAAGTGCCTGCGGGGCAATAGCTTCCGCCATTCTCCACCGATACGTACTTGCTCTGCCCGTTGCCCACCACTATGCAGGCGCCGAAGCCTTCGCGTGTTATCGTTGCCACGCCGTTAGCCCCAACGTAATAGTCGCGCGTTCCGGCTGCGGCATTTCGGAAGTGATTGACGGCGGCAATTTCGGGTGCCTCGAGAGCATGCGTGGAGCCCTTCACGCCCATGCGGATTTCGTTGTAAGTGGTTTTTGAGGGGCGCGACAGATAAAGCGACGATTCACCTGCACGGCAGGCTATGATGGCCCAGGCGCGGTCAATCTGATCCTGAGGCACATAGGTGGTCTCGTAGTTCTCGTTGGAATAGGTGTCGTGGCTCTCGGCCCAGTACACAATCTTATTGCTGGCCACGCCTCCGGCACTCCAGCCGCCATATCCGCTCGTTACGCTGCCGTTTTTCACAGCGTTGAGCACACCCTTGCAATAACCGTTGTCGGTTACTGACATATATCCGGTGTATTCCTTCATGAGTTGCGAGGCATTATTGCCTCCGGGGCTGTCAAGAATCTCACCGTAGTTATACAGACCGGTTGCCGTAACGGTGTTCCAGAAGTTGCACCCTTCAGAAGGCAAGCCTATGTGTTTGGCGGCATCCCAGCGGATACCGTCCACGCCGGAGCCTTTCAGCTCATAGATAAAGCTCAGGGCGCGTTGCTGCACTTCGTAATCTTCAGAATTGACGTCGCCGTAACTGCCGAGTTGGTCGTGAGTTATGGAGTTGCGGTCGGAGTAATCTATGCCGCCTCCCCAGCGTACTCTGCCGTTGACATCCCACCATGAATGATGATAACCACTGGCCGGGTTGACGTGGTTGGCTACCACATCTACAATGATTTTCACGCCGTAGCTGTGGGCTGCGGTGCATAACTCTTTGAGCTGCGCTTTTGTGCCGGTGCCGTTGGCCACGAAGCTGAGGTCGTAGGGCAGATAGGCATAATACCACTCGGCGCCGGTGGAACAGCTGCCCTGTGTGGGCGACACTTGCACCGCGGTGAAGCCGGCTTTGGCAATGTTGGGCAGCTCATCCTGAATTTGTTGATACGTCCAGTTGAAGCAGTGCAGTATGTTGCCCTCCTGTATGTTTTCCGGCAGTCCGTAGGTGTTGTCGGCACGGACCTGGAAAATCAGCAAAAAGGTGGCTAATACCGCGAGGATACGGTTAATTCGGGTCATTCTTTTTGTGAAAGTATTGGTTGAACCTAAAGTTAATTGAGTTAGCGTCTTGCTTTTACCGATGCAAAAGTAATTATAATTTTTTTATTGAACAACCATCGGCGAGGTTTTTTCGTTATATAAGAAAAAATACATTGCAATGATTAAAAAGATTCTGCTTCTGACGCTGCTTCTGGTCGGCATTTGCGTTGCCGACTCCCATGCCTGCACCCGTATCGTTTATCACGGCGACAGCTCTTTGTATATTGTCGGCCGCTCGCTCGACTGGAAAACGCCCATTCCCACAAACTTGTATGTATACCCGCGGGGAAGCCGTTTTGTCAGCTCCGGCAAACCGGGAGCCTTCAGCTGGACATCCAAATATGGCTGTGTCTATGCCGTGAGCTATGATGCCGGCATCACCGAGGGCATGAATGAGAAGGGGCTTCAGGTGGCAGGTCTGTTTTGCAAAACTGCCCGCTATTCCAACAAAGAGAATCACAACCGGCGCCCCGTATCGCTTGCCGTGTTTGTGGCCTGGCTGCTCGATAATAATCAGAGTGTGGAGGAGGTCATCAATCAGGTCAAAGCCCAGGACTTCACCCTGTCTGGCTCCGATTTCGACGGCGGCACGGAGACCAAACTGCATTTTGGTGTTACCGACCGCAACGGAGCGCAGGCTATCCTTGAATTCACCGACGGCAATTTGTGCATCTACCGTCCGGACTCCATCCATGCCATGACCAACGACCCCGAATGGCCTGCCATGCAAGCCATTGTCAATTACTGGCGGGGTGTGGGAGGCACTAATATGTTGCCGGGTACAGTCCGCAGTGCTGACCGCTGCGTCAGGGCGTCCTTCTTTGTCGATAATGTCGACAAAACCGCCGATGCCGATTTGGGCGCTTACATCACCCGCTCGGTGATGAACAATGTGTCTGTGCCTTATCTCTATACGGTGAACGGCGAGCCTAACGTTTCATCCACACAATGGCGCTCGTTGAGCAATCTGCGCGACTTGCGTTATTATTTCGACGTGGCCACAGCCAACGGTTTTTATTACATAGATTTGGCTAAGTGCGACCTGCGTCCCGGCGCTCCGGTGTTGAAACTCACCACCTATGAGTGTCTCAATGTATGCGGTGAGGCCAACAGACATCTGCGCAAAGCAAAGCCGTTTGTGCCTATCTACTGATGCCGTTGCTTGGGGTATGAAATAATTTTATTACCTTTGCGGCTAAATGTGGACCTTTTTACCCATATATAAACATCCGGTTTGGAGTGGAAACCGCATACCTTCGTTCAAAAACGGCCCGATAGAGATTCCTGACAATGCTCCTATAGGCGAAAGCTGGGAAGTGAGCGATGTGCCTGATAATGTCTCGGTGGTGGCCGACGGACCCGACAAAGGTATAAGCCTCGATATGCTCATTGCCCGATACGGCGAAAAGCTGTTGGGTAAAGGTGTTATGCGCCGTTACGGGTCGCGGTTCCCCTTGCTGATAAAAATAATAGACGCCGGCAGAGACCTGTCTATTCAGGTGCATCCCGACGATGCCATGGCGCAGACCATGGGGCATCCGTTTGGCAAAAACGAGATGTGGATGGTGCTTGAGGCCAATCAGGGAGCCCGTCTGGCATCAGGGTTTAACCGTGAAATTGACCCCGCCGAGCTGAACGGTCTGGTGGAAAGCGGCAAGATTCTTGATGTGCTCCGTTACATCCCTGTTGAGCCGGGTTCTGCCTTTCATATCCCCTCGGGTCGCGTTCATGCCATAGGTGCCGGCATACTCATTGCCGAGATTCAGCAGACCAGCGATGACACGTTCAGACTTTACGATTACAACCGACCGGGCAGCGACGGCAAACCCCGTCCGTTGCATTTGCCGCAAGCCCGAAAGGCCATCAACTACGGCGACGTTAGCGGTTTTGCGCTGGAGTATGAGAAGGTGAGTCAGGGCGTCTCTGAAATCATCGACAGCGATTGCTTTACGGTGAATATGATAGCCGCCTCGGAGTCGCTAACTCGCGATTATTCGGCTCTTGACTCTTTCGTGGCGGTAATGGCTATTGAAGGCTGTGCCGAGTTGGAGGCCCCTTCGGGCACGCTCCGTCTGGAGCAAGGTAACACGGTGTTGCTGCCGGCCACCGACCATTCGCTGCAAATAACACCGTGCGAAAAGAGCTCTTTCCGCGCACTCGAAGTCTATATACGCTGATGAAAAAATTCCTCATCGCCCTTTCTGCCATGCTCATGTTAGGGCTTGCGCAATCCTTTGCCCTCACTCCCCGGCAGCTTTTGGCTCAATGGAAACCGGGGGAAGCTATTGACCCCCAAACGGACAACGCGGTCCTAATGGAGTGCTTCACCGCTTCTCATATTCCCGATTCCGTTTTTGCGCGTATGCAGGGCAAAAGCTATAAGAAAGGTTGCCTGATACCCCGCACTCAGTTACGCTATCTCACAGTGCCTCATTACGATGGCCACGGCGCCATACGCATGGGTGAGCTGGTGTGCGACAGCTCCATAGCAAACGACCTCACCGACATATTTCGCCATGCCTTCGCCATGGAGTACCCCATTGAGCGCATGGTGCTGATTGACGACTATAACGCCGACGACCTTGAATCCATGAACCACAACAACACCTCGTGTTTCAACTATCGGGTCGTGGCCGGCTCCAAGAAGCTGTCGAACCATGCCCGCGGACTTGCCATCGACGTTAATCCCTTTTATAATCCCTACGTCAAACGCAAGCCGGGCAAAGCGCCTTATGTCTCACCACCTGAGGCAGCCGCCTACAGCGACCGAAAGGCCGATTATCCCTATAAAATCACCACTTCCGACCCTCTTTACAAACTCTTTATAGAGCATGGCTTTGAGTGGGGCGGCTCCTGGAAGTCGCTGCAAGACTATCAGCACTTTGAAAAGAATCCGACCCGTTGAGGCTCCTTTGCCATAGGCAAATTATCACCCCCCCATATTCTTTTTTGTCTTTGGCTCTGTTGAGCTGTTTGCGCCGTAACCGGCTCAGAGTGTGCTGTGGCAATCCCTTGGATGTCCCCTATGTAGAATCCTTCGATTATTACTGGAACTATGCTATCTCCAAAAGTTTGATTTTAGGTCCGGTTAAGAGTCGTAAGACCGGTTCTTACACAGTGCTGCTTGAAGAAGGCATGCCCGCTCTGAAAGGTAGCGACCCCCTCGACGGCTATCTGTTGATTACCGCAGATAAAACTCAGTCCACATCCTTAACCTTCCCGCTCGTTGACATTCAAAACCTCACATCACCGGTGTGCATCGTCAACTTCCTGCGCGAGCCCGAAAACCGCGATGTCAAAGTGGAATTTCAGGCCGAAGGCCCCAACGGCATCCGTCTGTTGAAGTTGTTCAATCTCAAGGAGCTGCCAAATGTGGGATGGAACGTAGTCAGCGTCGACCTGTCGTCGCTGAAAACAAGCGGGGAAAACGTGAAGCTTGCCTTCACTTTCAATGACAGTAAAACAGCATTATATCTTGACCGAGTCTACATAGGCGAGCAGAACAAGGCTGACCTTGCCATAGCCGACCTTCGAGTCAACCCTGCAGTGGAGAAAGGCTCTCCCGTAAAAATCTCCGCCACTGTGTTGAACTACGCAGGCGTTCCTTCCGGGTCCTATACCGCCGAACTCTACCGCTCCAGAATCAGCGGCACGCCTCCTTTGCAGGCTTTCGACAATGTCAGCTATATCCCTGCCGGTCAGGGCACAGCAAAGCTGAAAGGCTACAATGTCTATTACAATGGCAAGCTGCTCAACTCCGCCCCGCTCACCGAATGTAAGTATAAGAACGACGGCCCTGCCGGCACATATTTGGTTACCGCGCTCTACGACAATGGCGAATCCATGCCCTTCCCTGTAAAAGTCACGCTTGGAATTAACGACCTGGACGACGACGCCACCGCAACCAGTGTCAACACCGGGATAGGCTCCATCATCATCGAAGCCACTCCTGGCTCCATGGCCAATATCTATTCCATCTCGGGCAACAAGATAGCCGATGTGCCTGTGGGCACCGGTTCGGCCACCGTGAGCGTGCAACCCGGTTGCTATTTAGTACGCGTGGGTCGCACCACTGCCAAAGTGATGGTACGTTAATCAGCACCTTAAAGACCTGATTAACAAGCATTTAGAATAGTGGAGAGTGTATCGCATTTCGATTTTTGCGATACACTCTCCTTAATATTTGGGCTGAGGAGCAGGGTTATCAGATTTTTCTGATACCCATTATGTGCTTGACCTCGGCAAGCGTCTTGGCGGCAGTTTCGCGAGCTCTTTCGGCGCCGTAGCGGGCTATGCGGCTCAGGTACTCGTCGTTGTCGCGGATATCCATGATGTGCTCGCGAATAGGCAGCGTAACCTTGAGGATATCCTCGGCCAATTGCTTTTTCAGGTCGCCGTAGCGGATGCTGCAGTCGGCGTAAGCGGCTTTGTAATGAGCCAGAACATCAGGGGCTGAAACCAGCTCCATGAGCGAGAAGAGGTTGGCTATAGGCTCGCTGACAGGCTGATTAGGCTCCGTGGGTCCTGAATCGGTGGTGGCGCGCATCACCTTCTTGCGCAGCGTCTTTTCGTCGTCGGTGAGGTAGATGCAGTTGCCTTCGCTCTTGCCCATCTTGCCGCAACCGTCGAGTCCCGGCACTTTCACCGCTTTGCCGCCGAAATTGAAATTCACAGGCTCCGAGAAATAGTCTACCCCGTAGAAAGCGTTGAAACGCCGGGCGAAACGCCGTGTCAGTTCCAGATGCTGTTCTTGGTCCTTACCCACCGGCACATAGTCGGCATGGTGAATAAGGATGTCAACGGCCATCAGAGTGGGGTAGGTGAGCAGACCTGCGTTGACGCGCTTGTTGCTTGTTTCGTTGCCAATGATGTCCTTCTCAATATTGTCGTTGTCATCGGTCTCCTCAGGGCAGCCTTTCCGGGCAATGCCCAGCGCTTTGCGGGCTTTGTCTTTGAAAGATGCCGTGCGCATCAGCTCGCCGATGCCCACGTGCATATTGAGCAGCAAGTACATCTCCGAAATTTCGGGCACATCGCTCTGCACATAAAGAATATTGCGCTCCGGGTCGAGACCTGCGGCGATATATTCGGCCAGAATCTGCTTCACGTTCTCGTGCAGCATTTTCGGGTCGGGATGAGTGGTGAGAGCGTGCAGGTCGGCGATAAAGAAGCGGCAGTCATAGTCATCCTGCATTCTTACGAATTTGCTCAGGGCGCCGTAATAGTTGCCCAGATGCAGATTGCCGGTGGCGCGGATGCCGCTAAGCACACGTTTTTTAGTATCTTGATTTTCCATAGTCGCGTTTATATTATTTCATAGCCGGCTCAATCTCGGCTGCGAGAGCCGGATTCACCGTGCGCAAATCAGATATGAACACCGAGTCGAACAGGGCGGCGCCCTCTTTGTCGTCGGCAAGGATATAACGGCCTTCGGCGGCTTTCACTTCGAGCAAAGCCTCGTGCAGCCTCAGCGAATCGGGCCACTGGCGTTGGGCGAATTTGCGGGCCTGCGCGCGGGCTTCCGTGGCCGGGTCAGGCAGGGGACCCTCCATCTGTGCCGCCACATCGGCCGCCTCATCCTGTTCCGCTTTTTCCGTCTGCGAACCGCATTGCGCAAAGGCGGTAAGCACAACCGCCGCCACGAAAATCCGGCCCGCTGCTGTCAATATCCGTTTCATGTCGTCAGAATTATTATGCAAAGTTAACAAAAAATTGATAATCATATAACACCGACTTAAACTTTCCGTGCCGCAGAGCGGTGAAAACATTTGCACAATAGCGATAAAAATAGTAATTTTGCGGTCGGATAAGGCAACCGCAGAGGCCTTTCCAACGTTTTACAGTTAATAGCAAAGAAAGGTGTGCTGCCATGCACCCTTTAGAAAAGAAAACACACATATTAACCCAATAGGCCCGTGGGCGACGGCAAGGTATTGCCCGGCCCGGGAGGTCAAAATACTAAATTAAGCTATGGCACAAATAGATTTGTCGCAGTATGGCATCAAAGATGTCAAAAACATCATCTACAATCCAAGCTACGACGACTTGTACCGCGACGAGCTGAACCCGGAGCTGAAAGGCTACGAGCGTGGCATCCTTACCTCCAACGGTGCGGTCGACGTCTTTACCGGCGTTTATACAGGCCGTTCGCCTAAAGACAAATATCTGGTGCGCGACGACGTTACCGAGAACACCGTGTGGTGGACTTCCGACGACTATAAGAACGACAACAAACCCATCACTCCCAAGGTATGGGACCGCCTGAAAGAGGAAGCCATTGAGGAGCTGTGCAACAAGACTCTCTATGTTGTTGACTGCTTCTGCGGCGCCAATGCCGGCACACGTCTGCGCGTTCGCTTCATCATGGAAGTGGCCTGGCAGGCTCACTTCGTTACCAATATGTTTATCCGCCCCACCAAAGAGGAGCTGAAAGACTTTACCCCCGACTTCGTGGTCTTCAACGCCAGCAAGGCTAAATGCCACGACTACAAAGAGTTAGGTCTGAACTCTGAAACTGTGGTAGCGTTCAACATCAAAGACCGTCAGCAGGTAATCATCAACACATGGTATGGCGGCGAGATGAAGAAGGGCATCTTCTCAATGATGAACTACTTCAACCCGCTTCGCGGCATCGCTTCCATGCACTGCTCGGCCAACACCGACCTGCAGGGCAAAAACACCGCCGTATTCTTCGGTCTGAGCGGCACGGGTAAGACCACTCTGAGCACCGACCCGAACCGTCTGCTCATCGGCGACGACGAACACGGATGGGACGACGACGGCGTATTCAACTACGAAGGCGGCTGCTACGCAAAGGTCATCAACCTTGACCCCGAAAGCGAGCCCGACATCTTCAACGCCATCAGCCGCGACGCTCTGCTCGAGAACGTTACCGTTGAGTTCCGCAGTCCGGAAGGCGTTTGCGACTATGCCGACAAGAGCGTTACGGAGAACACCCGCGTTTCTTACCCCATCTACCATATCAAGAACATCGTTAAACCCATCTCCAAGGGTCCGGCTGCCAAGCAGGTTATCTTCCTGAGCGCCGACGCCTTCGGTGTTCTTCCTCCCGTATCGCTGCTCGACAACGAACAGGCCAAATACTACTTCCTGAGCGGCTTCACCGCCAAACTGGCAGGTACCGAACGCGGCATCACCGAGCCGACTCCCACCTTCTCAGCATGCTTCGGACAGGCCTTCCTGAGCCTGCATCCCACCAAATATGCCGAGGAGCTGGTTAAGAAGATGCAGGTGAGCGGTGCACGCGCTTATCTGGTGAACACCGGCTGGAACGGCACAGGCAAACGTATCTCCATACGCGACACCCGCGGCATTATCGATGACATCCTCAACGGCGACATCGACAAAGCTCCCACCAAGGTGCTGCCTTACTTCAACTTCACCATTCCCACCGAGCTGCCGGGCGTAGATACCAAGATTCTCGACCCGCGCGACACCTATGCCGATGCACGCGAATGGGATGAGAAGGCCAAGAAACTGGCAGGCATGTTCATCGACAACTTCCGCAAGTTCGAGAACAACCCCGCCGGCAAAGCCCTCGTAGCAGCAGGCCCGCAACTCTGATAACCCGCTTTACAACAAGCACTTAGCTCTATAACCAAGAGGCCGCGTCCCCGACGCGGCCTCTTTCTAATTTCCCAAAACTCCCATCATTCCCATGCCTCCCATCACCCGGGCTCACTCCCTGTTGTGGTACTTCAGTGCCGCATACGGCGAGCGCGGCCCGTGGTGCGTATTCTGGCACACCTCCACACCCCTGTTTACGATGATGTGCTTATTGGCCATGCCCGAAATCACCGTCATTTCGTGGCTTACGAGGATAATAGTGCTGCTCTTTGCCAAGTCGG
>ERZ772818.331-NODE-331-length-51091-cov-5.482071_pt1 | contig 51091 bp, 39 predicted proteins | sample MGYA00580837_ERZ772818 | MGnify/ENA primary metagenome ERZ772818 (study PRJEB29015, sample SAMEA2737671) | human gut metagenome | biome: human gut; feature: human-associated habitat; material: faeces | place: China | collected 2012 ...
CAGAGCATCTGCCTTACAAGCAGAGGGTCGGCGGTTCGAATCCGTCAACACCCACCCAGAGGAATCGACAGAAAAGTCGGTTCCTTTTTTTGTTTATTTACTAAACTATTTTATACTCGCGATGAGACCCAACTCAATCAAGACAATCCTAATGGCGGCGTCAGTGGCTCTGGCGTCGACAGCCGTGGCTCAGACCACCACGCTGACCCTTGACGATGCTGTGCGTATAGCCCTATCCGACAACCCGACGGTGAAGGTTGCCGACAGTGAAATCACCAAGCAGGAGTATGCCAAGAAAGGCACGCTCGCCAACCTTATGCCAACCCTCGACTTCTCAGCTGGCTACAACCGCACGTTGAAGAAGCAAGTGATGTATATGGGCGACATGAAAGGATTCGGTGGCGGCTCTTCGGAAGGCACGGAGGGAGCGGAAGGCACGGAAGCCGCGTCGGCGATGCGCGACGGCATCAAGGTGGGTATGGACAATACGTGGTCGGCAGGCTTCGCGCTCTCGTTGCCCCTTGTCAACGCCCAACTGTGGAAACAGCTGAGCATCTCTGCCGACGATGTGGAGCTGGCGGTGGAAAAGTCGCGACAGTCGCGCATCTCCATGGTGTCGCAGGTGAAGCAGGCATACTATGCCGTGATGCTCGCCGAGGCAAGCCGCGACGCACTCAAGGAAAACTATGACAACGCAAAGAAGAAATATGACGACATCAACCAGAAATACCAGCAGGGACTGTCGTCGGAATACGACCTTATCCGCGCCGACGTCGCGGTGAAAAATGTGGAGCCAAGTCTGTTTGACGCCGAAAATTCCATTGTGCTTGCCAAATGGCGCCTGAAAGCGCTTATCGGAGTGGATCTCGACATGAGCATCGATTGCACGGGGTCGCTCAACGACTATACCGACCGCCTTTATGACGGCTATATGAAGGTAGACACCACGATGCTTGCCCAGAACTCATCGTTGCGGCAAATCGACCTGCAGCAGCGGCAACTGCTCAAGTCGCGCGACGTGGCGAAGTCCGCTTATTATCCGACGCTCAACCTGTCGTTCGCATACCAATGGAACGCGATGGCAAACGATTTCCGCTTCAAGGACTATCGTTGGAATCCGTATTCAACGCTCGGACTGTCGCTCAACATCCCGATTTTTTCCGGCGGACGCCGCTACAACTCGTTGAAACAGACAAAAGTGCAGATTGACCAACTTGCCCTCACGCGCCTCGACACCGAGCGCAACCTGATGGTGGGCGTGCGCCAGAGCGTCGACAAGATGCGCACAGGCATACGCCAGTATGAGTCGGCATGCAAAAGTGTCGACCAGGCGCGCAAGGGCTACGACATCGCCGTGAAGCGCTACGACACCGGCGCCGGCACGCTGCTCGAGGTCAACGACTCGCAGCTGGCGCTCACACAGTCGCAACTCAACCGCAGCCAGGCGGTCTACTCATATCTTGTGGCGCAGGCGCAGCTTGACGAGATTCTAGGCACGGAATACACTTACGAAAAATAAAACAGAACCCCAATGAATATCAAGACACTCAACAAGATTGCCATGACAATGGCTGTCGCCATCGCCGCTACGGCATGCTCCGGCGGCGACAAAGCCAAAGAGGAAAAGAAAGCCGACGACACAATGAATGTGGAGGTGGCAAAAACAGACTACCGCGAGGTGGACCAGGTCAATTCGTTCACAGGCACCGTGGAAGCCAACGTGACAAACAACATCGCCCCGCAGTCGCCTATGCGCATACGCAAGGTGTATGTGGAGGTGGGACAGCACGTGTCGGCAGGACAGAAACTTGCCGATATGGATCCGGCAAACCTCGATCAGGTGCGCCTGCAGATGGAAAACAACCATCTTGAGTTCAAGCGTGTGGACGAGCTGTTTAAAATCGGCGGATGCTCAAAGTCGGAATGGGACGCCAAAAAGATGGCATACGACATCTCGCGCCGCAACTATGAGAACCTTGCCGAGAACACGCGTCTCATCAGTCCTATCAGCGGCGTCGTGTCGCAGCGCAACTACGACAGCGGCGACATGTACAGCGGCGCCAGCCCGATTTTTGTGGTGGAGAAAATCCGCCCTGTCAAGATGAAGGTCAACGTCTCGGAGTCGCTCTTCACCAAGATAAAGAAAGGCATGAACGTAGACTTCACCCTCGATGTCTACGGCGACGAGGTGTTTACCGGCAAGGTCAATATCGTTTATCCGACCATTGACCCGTCGACCCGCACATTCACCGTCGAGCTTCTGATTGCCAATGCCGACGAGCGTGTGCGCCCGGGAATGTATGCCCGTGTCACTATCAATCACGGACGCGCCAAACACGTTGTGGTGTCCGACCGCGCCGTGCAGAAACTTGTAGGCTCTGGCGACCGCTATGTGTATGTTGTCAATGGCGACAAGGCAGAGTACCGCAAAGTGGAGCTCGGACAGCGTCTCGACACCGAATATGAAATCCTCAGCGGAGTGAATCCCGGCGAAACGGTTGTCGTGGCTGGGCAGTCGCGCCTGAAAAACGGCGCCAAAGTGAAGATTGTGAAGAAATAACAAAAGGATTGCCCTATGAGTATATATCAGACAGCCGTCAAGCGGCCAATCACAACAATCCTGATTTTCCTCGGCATCGCCATCTTCGGACTGTTCTCGTTGACGCGGTTGAGCATCGACCTCTATCCCGACATCGAGACCAACTCCATCATGGTGATGACCACCTATTCAGGTGCGAGCGCGGAGGACATCGAGACCAATGTCACGCGTCCGCTGGAAAATATGCTTAACGGCGTGAGCGACTTGAAGCACATCACGTCGCAGTCGAAGGAAAACATCTCCATCATCACGCTGACGTTTGAATACGGCATCGACATAGATGTGGCAACCAACGACGTGCGCGACAAACTCGACCGCGTCACCACGCTCCCCGACGGAGCGCAGAAGCCTATTCTGTTCAAGTTCGGCACCGACGACATCCCTATCCTCATCCTTTCCGTGTCGGCAAAGGAGAGCATGACGGGATTGTATAAGATTCTCGACGACCAGGTGGCAACGCCGCTGGCACGCGTGTCGGGCGTTGGCTCGGTCTCGATTTCCGGTATCCCCGACCGTGAGATACAGGTGCTTTGCGACCCTTACAAACTCGATGCCTATGGCATTTCGATAGAGCAGATAAGCCAAGTGCTTGCCGCCGAGAATCTCAATGTGCCGGCGGGCACAATCGACATCGGCTCGAATGTCTACTCAATGCGTGTGCAGAAAGAGTTTGCCGACGTCAACGAGATGCTCGACCTCGTGGTGGGCACCTACAGCGGAACGCCGGTCTATCTGCGCGACGTGGCGCATATCGACGACGCGCCGCAGGAGCGCGCCCAGGAGGCGTATACCAACGGCGAACTTGGCGGCATGATTATCGTTCAGAAGCAGTCGGGAGCCAACTCTGTCGAGATTTCCAAGGCTGTTAAAGCCCGTCTGACACAGATAGCGAAAAACCTTCCGAGCGATGTGCATATCGGCTTGATTGTCGACACGTCCGACTATATCATCAACACGATAGAATCGCTGAAGCACACCATCCTCATCACGATGCTCATTGTCAGCTTTGTGGTGCTGCTGTTCCTCGGACGCTGGCGCGCCACGTTTGTGATTGTGCTCACAATCCCAATCTCGCTGCTTTCGGCGCTCATCTATCTGCTTGCCACCGGCAACACGATGAACATCATCTCGATGAGTGCGCTCTCGATAGCCATCGGTATGGTGGTCGACAACGCCATCGTGGTGCTTGAGAACATCACCACCCACATCGAGCGCGGCAGCCGTCCGCGCCAGGCGGCGATGTTTGCCACCAACGAGGTTGCAATCTCCGTAATCGCCTCCACGCTCACCACCATTGCCGTGTTCCTGCCACTGACCATGATCAGCGGTATGGCAGGAATCATGTTCAAGCAGTTGGGATGGATGGTGACAATCATCCTGTCGGTATCGACCATCGGCGCCATCACACTGACACCGACCCTCTGCTCGTTGATGCTGCGTCTTGACAAGAAATACAACCTGTTCCAGAAAATGGTGTCAAACCCGTTTGACGCATTCCTGAAGAAGGTGACCGACGGCTATGCCGCGCTTCTCCGCATCGCCCTGCGCCACCGATGGATTACGCTCGCCATCATCATAGGCTTGTTTGTCGCGTCGATAGTGGTGCTGATGCCGCAGATAAAGACGGAGTTCTTCCCGCAGCAGGACAACTCGCGAATCGGCATCACCGTGAAGCTGCCCGCCGGCACGCGTCAGGAAACGACGCGCGCTCTTGGTTTCCGCATCTATGAGCAGCTGAAAAGCAACTGTCCGGAGGTGACTACGGTAAGTTTCTCAGAGGGACAGGCCGGCGAGGACAACATCTTCGGCAGTATGCAGGACAACGGCAACAACATCCTGCAATACAACATCAGCACCGTGCGCTCGACTGAGCGCGAGAGGTCGCTCAGCGAGATTTGCGATGCTATCCGCCACGACCTGAACCAGTATCCTGAAATCCGCACGTTCAACGTTGCCGCCGGTGGCGGTGGCGGCGGAATCGGCGGCGAGGCGGCGGTGGAGATCGAAATCTATGGCTACGACTTCACTACGTCCGACCGCATTGCCTCCGACGTGTCGGCAAAGATGCTCAGCGAGGACTGCTGCTCGCAGGTGAGCATCAGCCGCGACGAGTATACTCCCGAATACCGCGTCGACTTCGACCGCCAGAAGCTCGCCCTCAACGGACTTAACATGCAGACAGCCGCTTCCTATCTCCGCAACCGCGTGACAGGCAGCGCGCTGACAAACTATCGTGAGGACGGCGACGAATATAAAATCCGTGTGCGCTACGACAAGAAGTTCCGCCAGTCGGTTGAGGACATCGAGAACATAACCATCTACAACAGTCAAGGCAAGGGCATCAAAATACGCGACCTTGGCAAGGTGGTCGAGTCGCAGACGCCGCCAACCATCGAGCGTCGCGACCGCGAGCGCGTAATCACGGTGAAATGCATCGTGGCCAAAGGCTACGCTCTCTCTGATGTGGTCAAGGCAGCCAACAAGGCGATGGGCGAGATAGACATGCCTGCCGACTTCACATGGCAGTTCGGCGGAACGTTTGAAGACCAGCAGGACACATTCACCGATATGATAATGCTCATGGCATTGATCATCGTACTCGTGTTCATCATCATGGCATCGCAGTTTGAGTCGTTGACCTATCCGTTTGTCATCATGTTTTCAATCCCGTTTGCGTTGACCGGCGTGCTGATGGGACTCTTTGTCACAGGCACACCGCTCAGCATCATGGCGATGCTCGGCTTGCTGATGCTTATCGGTATTGTGGTCAACAACGGTATTGTGCTTATCGACTATATCATGCTCTGCCGTGAGCGCGGCCTCGGTCTCGTCAACGCCATCGTGACCTCCGGACGTTCGCGTCTGCGCCCGATTCTTATGACCACCCTCACCACCGTCATCGGTATGATTCCTATGGCAGTGGGCAAGGGCGAAGGTTCCGAGATGTGGCGCGCCCTCGGTATGTCGGTGGCATGGGGATTGTCGTTCTCCACGCTCATCACCCTCATCATTATCCCGACGCTCTATAGCGTGTTTGCCCGCATCGGCATCAAGCGTGCACGCAAAAAAGAGTTGAAAACGTTAAAGAAATAAGACAATGAAAGCAGTATTTATAGCATACAACCAAGCGCACGAAGACGACGTGCTGACAGCGATGCGCGAACTCGACATCAAAGGATTCACCGGATGGCCGTCGCTCGTCGGGGCTGGACAGCGTGGCGGAGAGCCACACCTCGGCAGCCATGCGTGGCCAACGCTCAACGGGGCGTTGCTCACCGTGATTGACGACAGCAAGGTGGACACGTTGCTCAACCGGCTGCACGACATTGACGCGGCAAGCCCGCAGCTTGGACTGCGAGCCTTCACCTGGGCGGTGGAGCAGGCAATCTAAACGATTCAGAAAACAGCACGCTGAAAAGTGAGCCAAAAAAACGGCATTCCGGACGTTCGAACGTCCGGAATGCCGTTCCGCTTTTACGTCACCGGAAAATGGCTATTGGTCACGGCATTGTTTTATATTTGTGCTGGCTAAGAGGGGATTGCCAAAAACAACGCAGATATGTTGCATAACATATCTTATTTGTTTCACGTGTTCAAAAGATTACTTAATTTAGCAAAAAATAAGCAACTTTATGAGGCTGCAGAAAATATCTATTTTTTACCTTGTTGCCTTTTTCGCTTTGCTGTCTTCAATAGGCAATATTTTGTCAGGCGAGAACTCTCTCGACCTCTACGACAGCCACGCCCGCTTCTACGACTCTATGATTGGCAGGACAACATCCCAAGACCCCCTTGCTGAAAAATACTACCACCTCAGTCCCTACCTCTGGTGCGCAGCCAACCCAATAAAATTCGGAGATAAAAATGGAATGTATTTAAAGGGTATTGATGGAAACCCTGTGTTTTTTGATAAGAAAAGAGGATGGACATCAAATGCCACCCCAAGTATTGCTAAAATTGGTGGCGCTATGATGAGAACCAAACAAGGAAAGAAAATTTTATCCCGAATGATGAAAACTGACTATCCAATCACCCTGCTTATCGACAGGACTTCTACTAGTAATAGAATGGGCGGAATTACCGCAGGAGAGACTTATTCAGATTACACATTTGATGACAACGCAAAGGCTCAAGATTTTAAAGAAGTGGTTATTGTAATTTATGAGAAAGTTATAAAAGACAACATGCAAAATGAAGAATTTTACAGAGATTCTAGCTTTTCAACATCAGATATAATTGGTACTGTAGCAGCACATGAGGGTGAGCACGGGACAAACAAAAAGGCCAATAGTGGTTTCGTGTCAGAGGAAGAAGCCGAGACTAAAGCTCTCAATAGTGAGAAGAAAGCTATAGATGATTTGAAAAAACGAAATAAAAAGGCATCAAGATGAAATTATTTTTTGTTTTACTATTTACAGTTGCGTGCAACTTTTATTTTGAAGCAGCAACCAAAGAAACGCTTGAAATTTTTGATATTATTTCATCATTGGAATATAGCCACTCTTATCCTTTAACTTATAAAGATGTAGAGCCAGTCACAGGTGACACAACTTGTTTGATTATTTCTGATGGAGCTGAATTTTTAGCAACTCCACAAAATCAACGTTTTTGGATTCGTGATTTAAAGACTGGAAAATATTGGAAAAAGGATAATCATGATTTTGATTTGAACTTTGGGCTTTATTCAGCATGTAATAGAAGAATATCACATGGAAGGACATATATTATTGTAATTTACAAAGGCGTTATTACGGTGTATGATTGGCATGATAGTATGGTTTTTGTGTCTATTGATAAAATTTTAAAAGAATTAAAGTATTCTCCTTTAGATAGATTGAAAACTTTAGAAAATGTCTTAAATGCCAAAATATCCACTCATATTTTTGAACAACCATTAATACAGAAAAAAATAAATCTGCGTTAAAATATTAAATATGACCACTTCTCCAAGCAGGCAGATCCCAGATTTGTTGAGCCGGATATTTCAGTTGACAAAAATACTGGAATTTTTTACATTAACGATAAAAAAAAGAAAGTGTATTGAAATGAAATCATTACCATATATTGTAATCGTCTATATGTTAGCACAGTCCTCTTGTACCCCGAAATTATTAAAAGAATATGCTGGATCGCCTCGTACCTTTTACGAAAAAGATACAGCAGAATTGAAATTAGATATTGACAGTGTGAAACAATATAGCCGTGTATTAAGTTTTTTTGGGGTCAAGAACAATGAAAAATATTGTATTTTCATTGATAATGAAAAGTGTGGCCAAAACTTTAATAAGAGCCGATTTTATGGAATAGTGAGCGCTGTTCGGCGTGTTCATTTAAGCCCTATTGGTTATGGACATTATAAATATTATATGGTTTTCGGAGAAGACACAATTCCTGTAGATTTAAATATACAGTATTATGTTTGCCTAAAACAAAAATGATTGAATCAAACAAAAAGATAATTTTCAATATGGAGGGTTTAACGATGATTGGTATAAAAAATAATAACGGCTTTTTCAGAATCTCAGTAGCTGTTATAATGCTGTTAAGCATATTAGGGCTTAGGATGAGGGCTGCCCCTCATGATACCGTAGACAGTTATAGCGAGACATTTTATGCTTTCTATGGCTTTTTCCCATATGAATTCTACTTTAGTGACAATAGAGCAAGGAGGTTAACCGTTAACTTTTATGGGAAAAACCGCTTAGTTATCGAGAACAATTCGTATGTGTTAGGCATAAAAATTGTGCGAGATAAAGATAGAGGTCTGTTCCCTTTTCGTGACACAATTTATTTTCATGTGATTGACCCTCCACAAAAAGAATTGAGTGTACGCCACAGGCAGATAATAGTTGACAGCGTTACTTCGACAAGGCATATTACTGCCTCTCAAACAGTCCCACCATACAGAGATATAAAATTTGAAGACACCAATATGGTTTTCCCGTTATTGCAAAAATCTGACACAATTTTTGTCAGCAGGAATAATCGACATTTGAGGATAAAAGATTTTGAATTTTCTGTTTACCAATACGTTACTCTGCCTAATGGAGAAGCATTAAAACAGGAGTCTGTGAAATTTCCTCCACAAGAAAGAATGCGTCCCATCATATATAAAAAGTTTTTAAAATGGGTCGAAGAAGAAAAAAGCAAGGACGATGGCTTAGTCCCTGATGAAACCATTCTGAAAATAATAGACAAATATTATGATTGGGATGCTAAATAACAGCATAAACGAGAGAATGACATTTCATAGGCAAATTCACGAATAGCTTTTGATTTATACGAAATGATTAGCAATCAACGAATAGGTGTTGAAGAGCCATCTACAATAAATGCTGAATTTTTGGGCTGGCAAGATGGAAACTCTGTGTGGAGACAAAATTTTTCAAAAGGGCCAGTGCCAATTGATTGGTGAAATATAAAAAACGAATAAATGATGAAAAAAGGATGTATGTTTAACAAAAAAAACAAAGTAAGTGAGACTATGATATGCAGATATATATATATCACCCTCACCTTGATAGTTGGATTGAACGTTATTGCTTTTCCGTGCCTTTCGTTATTCCCCTTCCAATGGGCGCTAATATTAGGAGCATTATTTATTAATACCTTTACAAACAAAATGCCACTAAAATGCATCACAGTGATAATCATACTACTATCGTCAGTGGCGGTGTTCTTTATGGATATAGTAGGAAGTCTGTTTTTCAATCAAAATGTTTGGTTATTATCTTCTTTATCTTTTTTTTCGATTCTGAATATGTTGGTTAGCGTGAAAATCTTGATTGATATGTTGACTATTTTGTCACTAAAATAACTAAAATCCCTCAATATAAACGAAACGATTTTCAAGCCTTATGACTTCGTCACTCAAAAAACGACATTATGTATCTTTGCATACCCTCATTTTGGGGTATGCAAAAGGATTCCTTGGAAATCAGCCAGATGAGTCCACAGTAGTGCTGGATACATATGGTAAAAACATTTTTTATAACCCCACAATTTTAATACAAACATTAACATCATATTAATATGAAAAAACTATTTATATTCTTATTTATGTCTATGAGTATGAGCTTATATGCCATAGACAGCTGGGCGGATATCAATGCAGAAATCCGATTGAATGAACGAAAACTTTCAGAAGGAAACGAAACTATCTTATCAGAATTGTATTTGATGAGGGAAAAATCGAATGTGCCCGACCACATCAAAATACACTCAAACGATACTGTTTATATAGTAGAGTATGTAAATTTATTTGAGCGCACTCTTGATTTTTGGAAGAATAAAGATTACAAACAGGAATATTGGTCGGCCCTTTATAAATATAAACAAGAGAAAGGGGAAAAAGACATAATAGTAGAACGGAACTATATTGAATGGCAACATCTGTGTCCTTGTGACCAAAGACGCTTTGACCTATGTGCAAGAATGGATGTTGATGGGTTGCATTTGGAATCTGAAAAGCAAAAGAATTCAATGATATCAGAAAACCCAACAGCATTTACGTTTTTGACGCAAATAATTTTCGAGTCAAATGGCAAGAGCAAAATTACCACAATCAAATTTGATGGTTATGAAGGTATGTTTTAGCGCTGCCACCGCCGGTGTGCAACCATTGAAATACGGTGCAAAAGAGCTCGACCGCGAGAACGGTCTCGACTTCTACGACAGCCACGCCCGCTTCTACGACTCTATGATCGGCCGGACAACATCCCAAGACCCCCTTGCTGAAAAATACAGCGGTGTCAGTCCTTACCTCTGGTGCGCAGCCAACCCAATAAAATTTATTGATAAAAATGGGAAACAACCTGTAAAATACATTGACGAAAATGGGATAAAACGTATATCTTTTAATATCCATATCGTAGATGTTGACAATACATCAAATACGAAAAAAGCAGACGAACTATCGACACAATACAAACAAGAAATAAAAGATAATCAACCTGGAAAAAAATGGAAAGGCAGCAGTTTTTATGAATGGCAGTACAAATGGTGCATTTGGATTGACACGGAAAGCAATATATATAACAATATCTTCTGGCGCACCAAATGGAACAAAATCTCATGAATTGTATCATACTACAGGAGTTCTTGATAATGGATACGATAAGGGCGATATTTTGAATAGTCCGCCACAAATAATCACTCCAGAAGAAGTGGATATGATGTGAAACTTAATACCCGAAAAGAAATGAAAAAGATAACAATTATTTTAGTTCTATTTTTTTTAAACATAGGCAATAGCTTCTGCCAAAAAAGTGGAAAATTTTTAGTTTTCACCTTTAATTGTGTTTACGAAATTGGTGAATATAAACATGGTACGGGGGATAATCTATGGATAATTCCTTATGACTCTTGTCTAACTAATTTTTCTGACAGAAAGCTCACTCCTCTTTTTGTAGATGATGATTTGATTAATTCTTTATCTGACTCTATCACAAACAATCAAAGTTTTGGATATTTTCCTACTACTGATTATGAAAGTAATGGCAATGCGCCCAAGATATTAAAAAACCGAAGAACTATTCAATGTAGAACAACAAAATTCTTTTTCAAAAATTCAAAAGAACAATTAGATATTTATTTGACTCCGATTATAGCTGAATGCAGGTCACACGAGTTTGGATTTTATAAGGAATGCGTTTACACGATAAATGGCACACTTGAAATATGGAAGGATTTTTGGGATAAAACTGATAACCGAATATTACAGCTGATTCTCAACCACGATTTTTCAAAATTCAGGTATAGGGTTTCGATATCGCAGAAAGATGACCTTAACGGAAATATTTCATCTTTGCACCGAAAGGAATAAACATAAGAAAAAATGGAAAATAAAATTTTAAGACTTACTACATCTTCATTGTTTGCTCTTCAAGGAGCATTTGCGATATTTTGGTCTCTGTATATGTATTTAGAAGACAATCTGAGGCTAACAGAAGCGTTTGTGATAGGCTGCATTTTATTGCTGTTTGCCTTGTTGTTCAATTTTAGAAAACCAATAATAAAAAAAACCGCCTATGCTGTATTGGTGCTTTATACTGTTTTTTTTGATGTTTGTGGGATTATGTTGATAGGGGTTGGCAGTCCTGTAATTTGGATTGCATGGGTTATATTCTTTTTAATCGTTTCAAATTCGGCTCTAATATTGCTTCATTACCTTTCGATACAAATGACAACACTTTTGGTTTTGTCCATGATAATACTTACCATCAGTTCAATGCTTTGAAATCAACAGGCAAAATTTATGACATTTTTAAAAGGATATGAGATATTTGTGAACAGCCACGTCTATCAGTTAGATTGATTTGTGAGGCGGTTTGTGATTCGGAAAAGAGAAAATAGAGAGGAATTGTTTGTGTTTCTTCCGGATAAGCACTACCTTTAGGTAAAATTTAAATCTGCTATGAAACTGCGATTGCTTTTTATTGTCATTCTGCTGTGTATTGCCGGCGGAGCGTCGGCCGACGATGCCGACCGCCTTATTGCCGACTTCGACAGAAAGGCGGATGTGGCTTCTGCCAATAAGTTTTTTGAGTTTCTCGACCGTCGGGAGTTCACCGACAGCAAAATAGTGTTTCCCTCGGCAGTGCACGCCGACTCTCTGCGTCAGCAAACGTGGTATTGGGCGGCGGAGTGGTACTATGACTGCCAGAACTATTCACTTGCCAGGGACTATGCCAAGCGGGCATTGCCGCTTATGCGCTGGCCAAACCTTGATAAGTCGTGTTGTTTGAATCTTCTCGGCATTATCCATGTGCGTCTTGGCGATTTCAAGACGGCTGTGGAGTATGCCAAGCGATGTGTCGACATTGATATTCGCCTCAATGATCCCGACCGCGTTTCGTCGAGTCTTAACACTCTGGCGGGAGCGTATATGGCGGCAAACCAGCCTCAGGATGCCGAACGCTACATCCTGCGCGGGCTTGAATATGCCGAGCGTGCCGGCAATCCATCGCGTAAGGCAGTGCTGCTTGGGATGGCTTCCGAAATTTATTATAAACTTGGCGATTACAGCAAGTCGGTCGATTATGCCGACCGTGCCTACCGCCTTGATTCTATCGGAGGGCGCGAGGCGAAGATGGCAGTGCGACTGTCGCAGAAGGGCACCGCGCTTGTCGGTCTGAAGAAATATGCCGAGGCCGAACAGGTGCTTCTGAAAGCCATAGCCGGGCTGCGGGCCTCGGGCAACGTCCATTCGCTTGCCATCGACCTTAACCAGTTGGGATTTCTGATGCTCAGACAGGACCGTGAGCGCGAGGCAGTGGGCTATTTCAGCCAGGCAGCCTCGTTGTTTGGCAAAATGGGCGACCTCTATAATCTTGTGAATTCACATAAGGGCCTGTATGAGAGCTACTGGTCGATAAACCCCGACAGTGCGCGGATAGAGCTGGAGCATTTCAATGCGCTGCGCGACTCACTGTATTCCACCGCCACCGCCGACGCTTTGGCACGCTACAAGACAGAGTTTGACACCGACCGTCTGCGCGAGGAGGTGGAGCAGATTCACAGTGCCCGTCACCGCGACATCGTGGTTGGCGTCTGCGTGCTGGCTGTAGTGGTGCTGGCTGCCGTCGCAATCTATCGGAGAAGGATGCGCCGTTATCGCGCCGAGATGCTCGCGCTGATTCGCGATGTGGAACGCCTCGACGGCACGCCCGAACCGGAAAAAGCGCCGACTGAAGCGGCAGAAAATTCGTTTGAGCGCATGGTTGTCGACGTGGTGCGGCAAGGACTGGCAAGCGGAGATGACATCAGTGTCTCCGCCATTGCCTCGCGGCTGAATCTCGGAGAGCAGACCTTCCGCCGGCGTTTTGTGGCAGAGACAGGGAAGCAGCCCAAAACGTTTGTGACGGCGATACAGATGGAAATGGCGGCGCGCCTGCTGACGTCGGACGCATCGTTGCCAGTCGCCGAAGTGGCTCGCGCATGCGGCTTTGATGATGCCAGCGCGTTCTCCCACGCATTCAAGAAGGCATATTCCTGTTCGCCCACACAATTCCGTCAGAAACGTGCCTGACGGTGCTTTTTTCAAGTGTTGAAAGGTATTTACAAAAGAATGTAAGATATTTACAAGTCTCTGAAACACATACGGTTGTAAATTTGTCGTCAAGACATAAATTATAATCGTATGAATGAAAACACTAACGCACACAGGAGTTCAGCAACTGCCGGAATGGAGCCGTTGCCGGAACATGTATTGAGGACACGCAAGGCATTTGTTGACCTTGTTGCCAATATTGTCGCGGATGCCATCCCGTCGCATCGCTACGATGTGGTGGGCATAGCGGAAAGACTTGGGCTGTCGGAGCAAACCTTCCGCCGGCGGTTGTATATCTGCACCGGATATACGCCGAAACAGTTTATCACGAGCATACAGATGCGCGAGGCAGAGCGGCTGCTGTCGGAATATCCCGACGCAAAGGTAAAGGATGTGGCATTCAAGTGCGGCTTCGACGAGACAAGCCCGTTCTCGAAGGCATTCAAGAAATGGAGCGGGTACGGCCCGTTGGCATTCCGCAAGCAAAAACGGATAGAGGAAAGCGAGGACTGGGTGCGCCTGCTTGAAAAATACAAATGACGCAGGCAAATTTGTAAGAATTTTACAACAATTAACCTGCTGATTGTGTGTAGATTTGCATTTTGAAGGGATATAGACTTGAATGAATCCTGGATAGAACCTAAAACATAACCAACAAAAAACTATATGAAAAAGAATTACAACCACAAACAGGCGCGATGGCTGTTGGTCGTCGCGACCCTACTGGCATTGTTTGTCGCCAGACCGGTGAAAGCCGAAGACAATGTCTACAATGGCGACGGCTATTCATTGAAGTATATCGCTATTAAGAATCCACCGGAAGGCGAGGAGAAGCGTGCGATTGTCATAGGACTGACAGACGGCACACTGGATTATACAGGACATGTCAACATCCCATCGAAGATTGAAAATCTGCCGGTGCGCCACATCGGAGTGTATGACCGGATGTCGAACAGGGTTGGCTTCCCTAAGGTTTCGAGCATCGACATTCCATCATCGGTGCGGACAATAGGCAGGGGAAGCTTCTATGGCAACTCCAATCTGACCAATGTCAAGATTGCCCGCGGAGGATTGACAGAGATTCTCTCGGAGGCATTTCGGGGGTGTGTCGCATTGAAAAACATAGAATTGCCCACAACATTGACAAGCATCGGATCGAGTGCGTTTGAGTCTTGTGAAGGATTGGAGAGCATCGTGTTTCCAGAGTCCGTCACCGATCTTCAAGGATGTCTTTCCTACTGTACGTCGTTGACAGAGGTGGCTTTGCCAAAGTCGTTGACCACATTCGGCGACGGAATGTTCATAGGATGCACATCGTTGAGGAGAGTCGTTGTGTGGGAAGGCGGCGACGGCATGTCGGTGCCGGCTGCATATCTGAAAATCCCAGCCAGCACGTTCCTCGGGTGCAAAAATCTCGAAGAGGTGGTGTGGAATGCCTCTGTCACTGAAATCGGCAAGAATGCGTTCAACAGTTGCGAGAAATTGAAGAATTATCCCGACATGTCGAAGGTGAAAACAATTTTGAATGGGGCGTTTTCTTATAGTGGCATAGAGACGTTTACAACGCCGGCGTCGTTGGAGCTTATGGTCGAGTCGTTCACTCATAGCCATTGCCTGGAGTCGGTAACGATTACCCATAAAATGACCATCTATGGAAACCTTGCATTTGCCGACTGCCCAAAACTCACGTCGTTTGTTTTTCACGACGACATTGAAAACCTCAATGATGCTTGGTATATGTTCAGCGGTTGCACGGCGCTTGAGGAAATCCGTCTGCCAAAGAAATTGAAGAAAATAGACCGTTACATGTTTGATGGCTGCACAAACCTGAAGAGGCTTTACATAGGCGATGCTATTACTGAGATAGAGACAGGGTCTGTCTATGGCACGGCTCTTGAGGAGCTTCATATAGAAGCGGCAACACCGCCAACACAGAAGGTGTCGGAAGGAGTTATCAACAATCCTCCTTTTGACAAATTTGCCTATGAAAACGCTACTGTCTACTGCCCCGATGCGAAGGCCTATTATTCCAACTACATGTGGCAGCGATTCAAAAAATACAAACTCCCGGAAGCGTTTAAGTACACCGAGGTTGAGGGCGGCTATTCCGCAACCTACAATCTCTTTGATTATGTCAAAGACCCAACAACAGGCATCGATTATGGCGAGCTGTTTAGAAACGCATATCCCGACGGTAAGCTTGTCGTGCCTGAAACCCACAATGGAAAGCCCGTTGTAGAGATTGCCGACAATGCATTCTATTATAGGCTCAACAATATAACATACACATTGCAGAAAAATATCAGCGAGGTGGTTTTGCCTGAAACGATAAGAAAAGTAGGCAAAGAAGCGTTCAACTATCTTACAGATATAAAGAAGGTGAATATGCCGTCGTCGCTCACCGAAATCGGAGAATATGCATTCTGGAGCACCGGAATTTCGGAAGTGATTCTTCCCGACGGGCTGAAGACGGTGGGCAAAAAAGCGTTCCAGTATTGCAACGATCTTACAAAACTGGTGATTCCGCAGTCGGTGGAAAGCATCAGCGGGAACGCTTTCTACTGCAGCTCTTATTCAGGAAATAAGATTTTGGAAATAATCTGCCATAATCCTACTCCTATACCGCTCTCCGAGCAGTTTGCAAACACGACATACAGCAAGCTGAGGATTCCTTTCGGCAGCAAGGACGCATACTACGAAGCAGACTATTGGCGCGATTTCTTCACGAAAGGCACTGTGGTTGTGGGCGTCGGCGAGCAAACGCTTGCCGCCCTGGAAATCACCCCGACGGAAGAGATGCAGGAGGGCGAATTCACGGTGACCATCAACAACAGCAACGAGGGAGCCGTGGTGAGATACTACATTATGAAGGATTGGAAAATGTTTAAGGAGATTTCGGAATATACCGGTCCGATCACTATTTCGGAAACAGGCAACATCGACATCTATGCAATCGCCGAGGACGGCGACAAATGCTCGCCCGAGGCGCATCAGCATTATAATGTCGAGAAGAAAACCAACAGCCCTTGCGGTCTTGTGACATTCTGCGGAATGGACGTCAAAGACAAGGCGTTTGCTGCAAAGTTCGGCAAGAGTGTTGCGTACAGGGAGACGAAGGATGCCGGCGTGCTGACGTTGAGCTATGCCGACATCAACGCCGCCGACAATAAATACAACACAGGCATCAATGCTATGGACGGGACGCTGATTGTTGAACTGGTGGGCAACTCTACTATCGCATCCGAAGCCTACGGCATCACGATGGGTACACAAGGTCCGGGCATCGGCGGCAAGGGCGGCAACCTGATTGTCCGCGGCACGACCGGCTCGGAAGTGCTGACTTTCAACATCTCCGACAAAGGTATGGGCATCTATGCATATCTTGCCGATGTGACAATCGAAAACTGTACGGTTGTTGTCAATGGTGCGCGTGATGGCATTGTCATGAAGTCGGGCCACGACGATGGCTATCTGACCGTGCGCGGCAAGAATACCGTGCTTAACCTCAACGGCAGCAATGCCGCTATGGAAAATGTGTCGGACTTGATGCTTGAAGACGGCTTGGAGATTGTAGAGCCGGAAGGCGGATATTTCAGTTATACGGGTTCTGGCGGCACGGTGTTTGACCCCAGCACCAAGGCGGTTGCCACCCATGTGGTTATCCGTTATGTCGACAATGGACTCCAAAGCCCGATGTTCTCGCATCGCGCCACAACATTTGCCGAGCCGTTTGAGCTTTACATCTACAACCCCAACGTAGACGGAAAGAAGAACGAACGTGGAACGGTGATTTATAAAGTCGTTCCGGCGGGCATAAGCGACCCAAGCCTCATAAAGGAGCAGCCGTATTACGGCAAGGGCATCCTTATTGAAGAAACGTCGACGGTATACGCTTACGTTGTCGACGGCAAGGAACAGAGTGAAACGGCAGTGGTCGAGTATGTATACGCACCCAATGTGCCGCAGATTGAGAAAGAGCAGACAACCGACTTCGGCAACGACCTCACCGACAGCGACGGCAATGCCTTGACGGTGGAAAACGTTGTGGTCAACAACGTGTACTACAACCTCCCGGCCGATAGCGGCAACGGCTACGACACTGCAGGAAAATGCGTTGTGGTCAACACACCGATGTCGGAAGACGCGTTTGTCGGCAATGACTCTCCGGCGACACCGTCGGAAGGCGACAATTTCGAATGGTTCAATGGAATGATTGTGGTTGTCGGCGGAACAGGAACCGTTGAGATTACCTGCGAGACGGTAGGCACTATGGTTCTTGCCGTGAGAAAGGGCAATGACGAGCCTGCGTATTATACGCAAAGCTCGGAAAACACCGTTGTGGTAAACTACGATAATAACACGCCGGAATATCTGTATATCTACGCTGTGGATACGGCTGCGGGAAAGAAAAAGACGCGAGAGGTGTCGGCAGCCGCAGACTGCCTCAAGATTTACGGAATGAAGGTGACTCCGACCACGGTTGTGACAGGTGTTGAAAGCATCTTTGAGGATTCTGAGACACCGGGAGAACGCGTGATCTACGACCTCAACGGCCGCCGTTGCACGGAGCCGCTCGAGCCGGGCGTGTATATCGTGAACCGAAAGAAGGTGATTATAAGATAGCCTGATAAGGACAACCGATAGAAGAGATGCGCGTCAAGCGCCGGCACATCCCGGAGTTTGACGCGCATTTATTTGTTTGTTCAACAATTCTATCACTTTGTTTTCTTCGTCGCTTCCTTTGGTGGAAAGTCTCAACAAAGGAAGTCCATAAGAGGCAAGAATGTGGTCTTTTTTCAAATCCCGTTGATGCTGTACTGTTGTGCTGTTGTGGAATGAATATCCATCCGTTTCAATGGCAAGTATGGGTTGCTTGCTTACCTTGTTGATAATCAGGAAGTCCAGATGTGTGCTGTAGTTTGAGGCATACTTCAGTTCTTCTTCGCTCATCAATGAGGCGTCTTTCACGACTTGGCGTAAAGGGATATGGCACAACACTTTGAAAACATTGAAGCTGGCATCAGAGGCAATGACTTTATTAAGCATGGCGTATGTCAGGTTTTCTGACGCGTACTCAGATATTTGTGTGTGACTTTCAAGAAACGCCATACGCTGCTCTGTGTATTGCTCATACAGGTAATCGAAGATAGAAGCCAATTTGCTTTCCGTCACAGAGCAATTGTTATAGGCGATGTAGTCAATCAAGTCCATGATGTTGCCATGTCTCTCTTGTTCATTGCCAGAAACAACTAAGCAAAATTTCTTTTTTGCTCTTGATACTGCAACATTCAGCATGTTGGCGTCATCTGCGAAATCCGTAATTTGATTGTCCACCACGCTCATGATGATGGCATCGTTCTCACGCCCTTGATACTTGTGTATGGTTCCTGCTTTTGCACAATCCAATTGTCGATTGAAAGCATCCACCTGGTTGTTGTATGGCGTGACAATGCCAATGCTGTCAAAATCCTTCAAAGCAGGCAGTACTTCCTCTTTGACTACATCTATCTCTCGCTGGTTGTAATGTCCGGTGGCATGATTGCCTTTTGCCGTTCTTATGGCGGTAAGCACATTCTCTTCTCCTTTATCCTCAGTCATGATAAGCAGGTTTCCGCCATAAAACTTTTGGTTGCAGAAGTTGATGATGCGAGGATGGCAGCGATAGTGCTCCCTAAGCATAGTCTCAGGCACATCCTTTATCACGCTCATCACAGACTGCAAAAAACTGTTTTTGGCGCAGTCGTAACCACTGGAGATATTATATTGTGTCATAATAGCGTCGAGTTTCGCCTGGTCTTCGGCTGTCACAACATTTGGCAGCTGCAGGGTGTCGCCAACAATCACGGCATTCTTGGCACAGGTCAGAGCCAAAACACCTGTATCTATCGACACTTGTGAAGCCTCGTCCATAATGACGTAGTCATATTGCTTGTCTGAGAAAAGACAGGAGCGGGCTGAAAAAGTTGTGCTGAGAACAACAGGGTATTGCTGTCTAAATTCATCACCGCGCCGTCTCATGTCCTTGGTGTCGGAAAAAGCCGAGCGCTTATGCTTGGCGTAGTGGTTGTGCAGAGAGTCCTTAAACAAAGACATGGAAATGTCTGTAAGTGTCGTTGTCAATTCATTTGCGTCATATAGCGACAATTCCTTTTCAATGCTTTCAATTCGGAGCTTTATTTCTTCAAGTCTGTTCAGATAATATAATGTCTGCAGTTTTTTGACAAGAGGCGTAAGGTCGTTTTTGTCGAACCGACTTTCAAGATGCAGTCGATGCTGGCAAGCCCATTTCATCCACCACCACTTTATCACCTCTTTCCATTTGGCAAACCAGTTTGCGGGCACGGCCTTTTCTCCAGTTGCATGCAATTGGAATTCCAACCATAAGGCAATGATTCGCTTGGAGCCAATATGTTTAGACGGCATGTCGCCTTCGTTTATGCCGTTGTCAAGATAGAAATGTTTCCATTCCAAACTCACGGCTTGTTGCTCTTGCATAAGTGCCGCACGCTCATTCTGCAACGCATACACTTTGTCGAGCTTCTGCAATGTGCCATGCAGTTCTCGTTTTTGTTTTATAGTTTCAGAGATAGACAGTCCCCAAGCAGCGCACTCGGCAGGCATCGGAGGTTGATGGGAGATAAAAGCTTCCTTGTTGTCCTTGCTGCCAAGCGGTGCGGCAATAAACGATGTGTTGTATTTTTCCAACTTTTCCTGCACGTTGGCTGTGGCGGAATTGTTATTCGACACCACCAATACTGTTTTGCCTTGACGAGTGATGTTGGCAATGAGATTTAGAATAGTCTGCGTTTTGCCAGTTCCTGGAGGCCCCTGTATCACGCTCATTTGGTGCTCGAATGCGGCAGCGACAGCTTTTTTCTGACTTGCATTGCAGCCAAAAGGATAGATTAAGTCTGAATGTTTTAGGTGCTTGGGCTTATGCTTGTCGGGGTTGAGATAGCAAGCGGCAGTGGAATTTGTGTCGACAAAATCCACGTCAGCATACATGTCGGCCAAGATGCCCTCGCTGTCGTTGCCTTTGCCTAAAGGGTTGATGGTGGCTGCATTACGCAGATATGACAATAGGTCTCTACTTGCCTCTTCTCCAAGACATGAGGTTACAACGGCAATTTTTGACTCATCTCCCTCATGCACATATCCATTAGTATAGATGATTCGCCAATAGCATTTTGAGGCGTCAGCGAATTTCCAGACCTCGCTGATGTTATATTGCTGCGAACCATTGATAAATACTTTGCAATATGCCGAGTCGATACATTCTGGATTGCTGAGCCACGCAACCTTGTCGTGGCCATAGTTGTAGTCCTTTCCGTTGTTCTTAAACCGCACGCGATAACCATTTGTGCTATTCCTCTCTATAGAGTCAATCTGCAAAGTTTTTGGCTCTCCGTTGAGCAATATGAGGTTATGCGATAAGTCCATATTCCTTGGGGCTTATTTCAAGTCGCTGTAATGGCGTATACGGCGCAGGTTGTAGTCGAGGATGATGTTGCGGTGGCAGCAAGGGAAGTCGCCCATTATGCTGCGCTGCGGCCTCACGTTGTCGTATCGGCTTTTCTGGTGGCGGTAGTCGTTGTGCGCGCGCAGGATGGCACGAGCGTTTGCAAAATCCATCTTCGCCATGAAAACGAAGAAAGCCAGAGTGTCGTACAGCCGTCTGATCAAGAGCATCCGTCGGCCTTCGCGCGGCGGCAGATTCTTGTAGAGCAGAAACAGATTGTTGCGGAAGTTGAGGTAGGTTTTCTTCGGGTTTGACGCCGGCAGGCTGCCGCCGCCAAGATGGAACACCACGCTCTGCGGAATGACCCGTATCGCCTGTCCGCGCTGGTGCAGACGCCAGCACAGGTCGATTTCCTCCATGTGGGCGAAGAAATCCTTGTCGAGACCACCAGCGGCGAGATATTCCTCCGTGCGCACCGTCAGCGCGGCACCAGTAGCCCAGAAAATGTCGGTGATGTCGTTGTATTGTCCGTTGTCGGTCTCCACGGTGTCGAATATTCGTCCGCGGCAGAAAGGATATCCATGCTTGTCGATGAATCCCCCCGACGCACCAGCATATTCAAATTTCGAGTGGTCGGCGTCGCTCAGAATCTTAGGCTGGCACGCAGCCACTTCCGGGTGTGCCTCCATATATTCGTATAGCGGACGTATCCATTCCGGTGTCGCGGCAACATCGCTGTTGAGCAGCACGCTGTAGCGGTAGCCCAGTTCGCGGATTGCACGGTTGTAGCCTTCGGCATATCCGTAGTTTTTGTCGAAGCAAAGAGTGCGCACGTCGGGAAATTCCTGTTTCAACACGCTTAGCGACTCGTCGGTGCTGCCGTTGTCGACCACCACTACGTCGGCAATGTCGTTGCTGTTGGCAGCCACCACCGACGGCAGGTAACGGCGCAGCAGTGCCGCACCGTTCCAATTGAGTATGATTATTCCTACGGGTTTCATTTTTTATTCAGTTTGCGGCGCCAGCGGTTGTGCGACCACAGCCATGCATCCGGTTGGCGCAGTATTGTTTGTTCGAGCAGAAGGGCGTAGCGGTCGGTCACGAAATTCTCGTCGGTCTCCGCCACATTGTCGGCGATAGGCACAATCCTTGCGCGGTAGTGTCCGCGGCTGGTGCGCTCAACGTCGGCATACATAGCCGCCGCCTTCAGTTTGCGCAGCAGCATCTCCGTGCCGGAGATAAACGGAGTGTCCTGGTTGAGGAAACGTATGCTGTGGTGCCCGTCGTTGTGGCTTGGCTTCTGGTCGGAGATGAATCCGGTGACAAATACTCCGCCGTTGTGGCGAGCCTGCAGCAAAGCGCGCAGCACACCGTTTTTCGGGATAGAGGTAGAGTGGAAACGTTTGCGCAGATTGAACCAAAACCGGTCGAACCACTTGTTGCGCAACGGGCGGTAGACCTGTGAATACTCAACATTGTCGGCGCGGTATACCCACAGCGTTATCGACGTGATCCATTCCCAGTTGCCGAAATGCGAGCAATACAAGCCTATCGACCGTCCGTCTTTGGCGATGCGTTCCACGTGCTCAATGTCTTCAAACACCATGCGTCGTCGCATCTCGTCGTCGCTGATATGTAGCAGTTTTATCGTTTCAACAAACACGTCGGTGAAGTTGCGGTAGAAGCGCTTCACGATGTCGCGACGTTCCGCCTCTGTCTTGTCGGGGAATGCCGCGGCAATATTGGCTTCGACCAGCCTCCGGCGGTAGCGCACCACAGACGCAGCCACCCATGCCAGCGCGTCGGACAGCGCATAGAGTGCGCCGAACGGCAGCAGCGCCACGGAGTGGAGCAACAGCCAAAGAGGCGAATATGCTATGCGTTGCAGTGTCGTGCTCATACGATTTCAGCTTTTATAAGGTCGTCATGTCCGAGAGGCTCCACAAGGCGCACGTTTACGATAGTGTTGCTCAGCCGCGTGTCGGCAGGCACCGCCACACGCAGGTAGTTGTCGGTGAAACCTTTCATCAGTCCATCGTCGTCGACAGCGTGCTCAAACAGCACCGGACGCACCGTGCCGAGATATTTTTTTGTGAATGCCGCCAGTTTGCGGTCAGACAGCGCCATCATGCGCCGAGTGCGCAAATGCTTGGTGTGCTGGTCCACGACGTATGGGATTTTCAGCGCCATCGTGTCGGGACGTTCGGAGTAGGAGAACACGTGCAGGCGAGTGATGTCGAGACTGTCGACAAACGAGCGCGAATCTTCAAAAATCTCAGGCGTTTCGCCGCGCATACCCGTAATAAGATCCACTCCGATGAAAGCGTCAGGGATAAGGCGTTTAATTGCAGCCACCTTGTCGGCAAACAGCTGCCGGTCGTAGTGGCGGCGCATCAGTTTCAGCATCTCGTCGCTTCCCGACTGCAAAGGTATGTGGAAATGCGGCATGAAATGCTTTGAACCGGCGCAAAATTCAATGACATCGTCGGTCAGCAAGTCGGGCTCAATCGAAGATATGCGATAGCGCTCGATGCCCTCCACAGAGTCGAGGCAGCGCAGCAGGTCGATGAAACGTTCGCCCGTGTCATATCCGAAGTCGCCGATGTTTACTCCCGTGATTACAATCTCCTTGCCACCGTCGGCGGCAGCCCGACGAGCCTGTTCGGCAAGGTCGGCAATCCGTCCGCTGCGGCTGCGTCCGCGGGCACGGGGGATAGTGCAATAGCTGCAATAATAGTTGCAACCGTCCTGCACCTTCAAGAAAAATCTGGTGCGGTCGCCTCGCGAGCACGAAGGGATAAACAGCCTGATGTCTTTCAGCGCAGTCACTTTCACCGTCGGCTCATGGTCGGCATACCAGCGGTCGACAAAGTCGGCTATTTCTGCCTTTTGGTCGTTTCCCACCACGATGTCGACGCCTTCGATGTCGGCCACCTCCTCGCTGTTCAGCTGGGCATAGCATCCCGTCACCACCATCACGGCATCCGGGTATCGGCGCGACAGTTTTCGGATTTCCTGTCGGCATTTCTTGTTAGCCAATTCCGTCACCGAGCAAGTGTTGACCACGCAAATGTCGGGCGTCTCGCCCGCCTGCACAGGTTGTGCACCACGGTCGGCGAGAAGCTTGCCGATGGTAGAAGTCTCGGCAAAGTTAAGTTTGCATCCCAACGTGTGGAATGCCACCTTCTTATTGTCAAAAGTTGTATTGTCTATCATTTGAGTACAAAGATAGTGCAAGCCGAGAGAAGAGCAAAACAAACTTGTTTGAATTTGCTCGTCCGAGGCGTAGCCTATCTTATGAAAAGATAGTGCAAGCCGAGAGAAGAGCAAAACAAACTTGTTTGATTTTGCACATCCGAGGCGCCGCCTATCTTATGTTTTCTCCGGCATTCAGCGCAGTGCGCTTCAGAAAAAGCAGGCGTTATTGTTTGTTGCGCAGTTCAGCAATCAAGTCGTTGATGATATATGTGTCGCTCATCAGGTGAAGCCCGTATTTCTCATCATGGAGCATACGGCTGGTTTCGGAATCGTAAAACAACTCCAGTGCACGTTCGTTTGAGATGTTGAGCGTGTCGGCAAGCTGCTTGACGATTCTTGCTATTTTGTTCCACAAAAGAAAGTCCTTCATAAGCTAAATGATTTTATGAGATTTAAATGTCAGATGCTTGTCGGCAATGTCTTGGTTCAAGATGCATATTTGGAAGTTAGGTTTGTGGTAAATCAAAAGGCTCAAAGTCGTTTCCACAGTAGCATAACCATTGATAAACGCTTCGATAGCGTCAATCACCCGGTCGTCGGCGACGCCACCCTCCACGATGTCGTAGCCAGCCCACGGTTGTTTGCCTTGACGGCTTTCGACAATAAACTCAAGCCATTCGCGGTTGTAAGCATCGAATTTCAGGACATTGCAATTTACAGGCTCGTCGTATTTATAAGTGTTTATGACGGCATGGTCTGCGTTGCGAATCATCTGGATACGCTTAGCCCATCTGGATGCTTGGTCGTATAGATTAGTAAGATAGAATCCCGGACCAAAATCAAAGTCCTTTCTGCCAATGCTGACAATCGGCTTTTCGACCACGACAGTCGATCCGTGGTAGAGAATTGATTTATCCATTCCGCCTCCTTTCCCAATTTTCCAAAGCCTCGACAACATCGTTGGCAACCGCCTCGCGGCTCTCGGTGTGCAGCGTGTCGTAGCAGTCCACGATGAGATTTTTTATAAGACCAGCCCGTTCAAGCCTCCGTCTCATTTCGGCAGGTGTTATGCCTAATTTTTTAGCGGAAGCCTCGATAGCCAATATCGTGAACGACAGGCGGTCAAGTTCAGCAGTACGTTTCATTGTCTCCATTGCCGTAGATGTTGTTTGTTTTTTGCAAAGATAGTGCAAGCCGAGAGGAAAGAAAAGAGCTTGCTCGAATTTCTTTCCCGAGGCGCCGCCTATTTTATGAAAAGATAGTGCAAGCCGAGAGGAAAATGAAGTTTACTTCAATTTTTCCGAGGCGTCGCCGGTTTTATGCAAGAGCAAAACAAACAAGGTTGAAATAATATTCATCAGGGATTCTCTTTTTTCCTTTATAAATAACCCATCATTCGTTATCTTTGTAGAAACCGCTTAAAAACAGACTATTTACACGAAATTTGTAAACCTAAAACAATTAACGATATATGGGATTTTTTAGATACCTGACACTGCTTTTCTGCTTATGCACAATAACGTTGACACAGGCTCAACGCTATGAGGTGGACTGCCTTGTAAACTCTGAAATAAAAGCTGTCGCAACAGACAAGCCAACGGAATTTGACGGCACCCGCACCGTGCTCTATCTGCGCAACGGCACGCTCGTGAATGTGGTGGGACGCAAGGTTGCCGGAACCGACGGACAGGAAGCCTCGCATCTCAAGCAAGCCGGTGACACGCTAGATGTGAGGCAGATAAAAGCCGTGGTTGAATACGACGGCAAGCACTATCTTGCCGAGGCCCGTTGGCTGAAATTCTCCGACCAGAATCCGGAATCCGCAACCGACATCTTCGCCGCCGACAATTTCCGTCCGCGTTCCCAGATGACGGACTGGCTCAACCTGTCGCACATTGGCTTGCATTCAGCCGCCATGCGTGCCGTCTATAGCCCGATTCTTCCCATCGTGGCTCTTTTGCTTATGGTTGCGGCGGTGTGGGCTGCCCTCCGCACCCGGTTTCTGCTCCTGTCCGCCCTGCCATTTGTCGTCTCCATATCCATATTGGTCTTTATGGCGTTGATGATTGACTGGGATGCGTTGTGGTGGTGTAATCCCGACTATGTGGGTTTGCCCAAAGCCATTGGAGGAATTATTCCAGTGGCGCTGTTTGTGGCGTTGGCCTTCTGCTATTTTTTCAGCGTTACAACGTTTGCCAAAGGCTCGTTTTCGGTGTGGCCTATCGTGGTGGGCTATCTGGCGCAGTGGCCAATGATGTTGTTATCGTTGCATCTTGCAGGGAGCGTATGGCCTGCGATTGTGGTTTGCTATGGGATTCCGATGCTCATCAACGGTTTCCGGACGCGTCTGTATGGTGTTGTCATGACAGTTGTGGGCATAGTGGCTCTTCACGCGCTTGTTGTCGCGCTTGCTGTTACTGCCCAGGTTTCGTTGTGGATATTGATGGCTTTGTGTATAGCTTCCCCGTTGATTGGCTTTTTTGTCACAGCAGGCATTGGCAAATTCTCCAATGCGTACAAGCAAAAATGGGTGGTGCGTGATGGCAAGTTGCAAAATGTGTCAATTCTGCATTATGGAGACCGGATTGTTGGATGATGGCTGTTACGGTATGGCATCAGCGGCGGCGCTCACGCGACGCATGCTGCGCCGTCGGCTGTCACTCGACGTTGTCGAGGGTTAACATCAGGCGTGACCGCTTACGCGGTCAGATTTTGCACTGTCTTATTCAAAGATAGGCTTCGGTTCGGCAAAACATTGTCAAGCAAGCTTGAATGTTTTTCATTCACCTTGCACTATCTTTGAATAAAATAGGCTTCGGTTCGGCAAAACATTGTCAAGCAAGCTTGAATGTTTTTCACTCACCTTGCACTATCTTTGCATAAAAATTAAGTTGATGAAGAAATTTAGAATTGGGCTGTTGCCTCGAATTATCATAGCGATTGTGCTTGGTATCGGCGCAGGATTTATAATGCCGGAAGTGGTAGTGCGTCTGTTTGTCACGTTCAACGGGCTGTTCAGCCAGTTTCTCGGATTTATTATACCTCTGATTATCGTGGGTCTTGTCACGCCAGCCATTGCCGACATCGGCAAGGGCGCGGGCAAGATGCTTGTGGCAACAACGCTGCTGGCGTATGTCGCCACGGTGCTGTCTGGATTCCTGTCGTTCGGGGTGGGTGATGTGGTGTTTCCGCATCTGATCACCAAAAATATCTCGATAGAACAGATAAGCGAGGCGCATGGCATAGAGCCGTTTTTCACGGTCGCCATCCCCGAGCCGTTGAACATTATGACTGCGCTTGTGATGGCCTTCACCGTGGGACTTGGACTCGCACATCTGAAATCCACAGCGCTGCGCGACGCGTTTGTAGACTTGAAGGATATAATCGTTAAAACCATACAGGCTGTAATCTTGCCGCTGCTGCCGTTGTATATTTTCGGCATTTTTATGAATATGACGCATTCCGGCCAGGTGGCGCATGTGTTGTCGGTGTTTATGAAGGTGATAGTTGTGATTTTCATACTTCACATTTTCCTTCTCATCTTTCAATTCAGCGTCGCCGGACTTGTGGCGAGGAAGAATCCTTTCCGCCTGTTGCGCAATATGCTGCCGGCATACTTCACGGCGCTCGGCACATCGTCGTCGGCAGCGACCATCCCTGTGACGTTGCGCCAGACTATTGCCAACGGCGTGGATGAGGGTGTGGCAGGATTTGTGGTGCCGTTGTGCGCCACGATACATTTGTCGGGCAGCACGCTGAAAATCGTTGCGTGCGCGCTGGCGTTGATGATGATGCAAGGCATTCCGTACGATTTTCAGATGTTTGCAGGTTTCATCTTTATGCTTGGCGTGACGATGGTGGCCGCCCCAGGAGTGCCCGGTGGAGCGATAATGGCGGCATTGGGCATTCTGTCGTCGATGCTAGGTTTCGACCAAAACGCCCAGGCGCTGATGATTGCCTTGTATATCGCTATGGACAGCTTCGGCACGGCATGCAACGTGACCGGTGATGGCGCTCTCGCGCTCATCATCGACCGTTGTTTCCGCAAGAAATAGACGCGAGGAAACCCCTTGATGCCCTACAGCTCGTCGAGGTCGACACCTTTGCGCTCCAGAATCGAGGCGGCAAGGCTGTCGCCGGCTTGCACGATTGACACCAAAGGATACAGCGTCTTTGCGGCGTCGTAGTTGCGCATATCCTCAAAACTTGTCATGTTGACGCCCCATGCGCCCATGTGCCAACGCATGGCGAGCATCTCGGCATCGGTAAGTTCCAGTCCGCTGAGCAGAACGAGAATCACCGATTTCTCGCCGTGTCCCATAGGAAAGTTCTTGTAGCTCACCTTGTAGCCTTCGCAGTCTTCCCACTGTCCGAGGCGGTTTTTGCGCTTCTTGATGCTACGGAAGTAAATGTCGCTTTTGCACACGTCGTGGAGCAAGGATGCTATGATTACGCTGTCGCGCGTCACCTCGGTTTCCAGCGAGGCGTCTAATTGCTTCATTCCTTCCCATACGGCAAGCGCCGCCTTGGCGGTGTTGAGCGAATGCTCCACAAGCCCGCCCTCAGTGTTCAAGTGGTGACCAGCCGATGCCGGTGCGGTGAAGAAGCCTTGCTCCTCCAGGTCTTCAATCACGCCTTCCACGCCTTCGCGGCCGGTGGAGCGCAGCAATTCCAGAAATTCTTCTTTAGCGGTTTTGGTATCTTCCATTTTATATGTCTGTTTTTATACAAAATTACAAAAAAAATATGCATCTGGGCTGATGCTGTGCGGATAAAAAAGTTTCCCGCCGCAACGACATGCGGCAGGAAACCTGTTGTTTTGTCGCGTAGGGACACTATTTCTGGAACATATCTTTTATCGAGCCGATAGACGACAGGATGCCCGAAGCCTCGTAAGGAATGTAGACCGTCTTTCCGTCTTTACCGTTGACCATCTTCTCGAGCGTCTCGATATACTTCACGGCGAGCATATATGTCGCAGGGTCGGTCTTCGTTTCCTTGATGGCGTCGGCTACGCGGCGTATAGCCTCCGCCTCGCCTTCAGCCTGCAGTATCTTGGCGCGCGATTCGCCCTCAGCTTTAAGGATTTCCGACTGCTTTGCCGCCTCCGCCTGGTTGATGCGCGACTCGCGCTCACCTTCGGAACGGAGGATGAGCGACTTCTTCTCGCCCTCGGCTTTAAGAATTTCCGCACGTCTGTTGCGTTCAGCCTGCATCTGCTTCTCCATCGCCTCCCGCACGCTTCCCGGAGGAGTGATGTCCTGCAGTTCAACGCGGTTCACCTTCACGCCCCATTTGTTTGTAGCCTCGTCGAGGATTGCCTGAAGGCGTGAGTTTATGGTGTCGCGCGAAGTCAGGGTCTCGTCGAGCTCGAGTTCGCCGATTACGTTTCGGAGCGACGTCTGCGTCAGTTTTTCAATAGCGTTCGGCAGATTGTCGATTTCGTATACTGATTTTTTAGGGTCGACAACCTGAAAATATAGCAGCGCGTTGATTTCGGTTGTTACATTGTCCTTCGTGATCACCTGTTGCGAAGGAAAGTCGTAGACCTGTTCGCGCAAGTCGATAGACGAAGTGGCAGTCATGCGCACTATGGTGCGTCCGCCGAGTCCCGTCTCCACACGCCGGGTGTAGATTGTTTTAGGCTTGTCGATGAACGGCCAGATGATGTTGAGTCCTGGAGGCAACACGCTGTGGAAGCGTCCGAGGCGTTCGATTACGCGTGTTTCCGATTGAGGCACGACTTTTACGCCAGCCATTACGAGAATCACCACAATTAAAATGGCGAGTCCGAGAAAAATCAATGATTCCATATAAATAAAGATTAAGAAGTTATTCCTCTTCGCGCTCCACTGTGAGAATGATGCTGTCGTAGCCAATCACACGCACCTTTGTCCCGACGTCGATTGGCGACGCGTCGGCGCTGACAGCCTGCCAGTTGTCGCCGTCGATGCGCACACGTCCGGTGGTATTGCCGCCGATTGCTTCGGTCACCGTCGTTGTCCTGCCTATCAAGGCATCCATGTTGCTGAGACAGTCGCGGTGCCTGCGCGCCTCCGCCTGGCGTTTTATCAACGGCTTGAAGGCGATGAACGACAGCACGGAGCCTATGGCTGCGGCAGTCAGCTGCGCCTCGATGCCGAAACCGATAAGCGACGTGGCGAGGGCCAGTGCGCATCCGCCCACAAGGCAGAATGCAGCGAAAGTGTTTGTAAGGAGTTCGACAATCACAAGAATGGCTGCGGCAATCAGCCACAACAACCAATTTGATAAAAATGTAAATTCTTCCATAGCTATGGTTCTTACGTTAGTAGACTACAAATTTAATGATTGACAATCAATATAGCAATAGAAAGCTGCCGTTTTTTTTGCGGAATGGAAAATGCAAAAGCCTGTGCTTCCGCCGCATTGCGTGATGGAGAAAAAAGCCTCAAATGTATAGGCTTTTACCTACTGAAAAGTGTGGTTTTGTTAAGGTGCTAAAAATCAAGTATTTGCCACAACAAACTGCATAAAATGGAAAGTTTTTGCCCCTTCAAACTGCACGAAATGGAAAATTTTCAGACAAAAAAAGCGGACGCCGAGATGGTGTCCGCTTTGGGGGTGATGCTGTGGTTTGTTATTTCAACAAAGATGCAGGATCGAGGTTCTTGCCTTCGATATCCTTGAAGTAGCGGTATGTGCCCACCTTCAATTCCATTGTTGCAGACTCGTCGGCAACGATGATAGCCTTCTGGTGGAGCTGGAGAGCAGTGATTGTCCACATTTGTGAAACCGCACCTTCAACGCCCTGCTGCAATGCGCGGGCCTTGTTGTATCCGTTAACGATGAGGAGCACGCTCTTGGCAGAAGTGACAGTGCCGACGCCTACAGTCAAAGCAGTTGAAGGCACCTTGTTGATGTCGCCGTCGAAGAAGCGGGAGTTTGCAATCTTCGTGTCGAGAGTCAACGTTTTCTGGCGAGTGCGAGAAGAGAGGGATGATCCCGGTTCGTTGAATGCGATGTGTCCGTCAGGACCAACGCCGCCGAGGAACAGGTCGATGCCGCCGTAGCTGGCAATCTTCTCCTCGTAGCGACGGCATTCAGCGTCGAGATCTTCGGCATTGCCGTTGAGGATGTTTACGTTCTCTTTCTTGATGTTGATGTGGCTGAAGAAGTTGTTCCACATGAAAGAATGGTAGCTTTCCGGGTGTTCTTCCGGCAGACCGCAGTACTCGTCCATGTTGAATGTTACAACATGCTCAAACGACACTTTTCCAGCCTTGTTGAGCTCAATCAAGTGTTTGTACATTCCGAGTGGAGAGCTGCCTGTAGGGCATCCCAAAACAAAAGGTTTCTCGGCAGTAGGGTTGGCCTCGTTGATGCGTGAAGCAACATAGTTGGCAGCCCATTCAGATACCTTTGCATAATCAGGTTCGATAATTAGACGCATATCTTTAAAATTTATGTTAGAATTTTTGCACAAAAGTAGGCATTATTTTTGAGATTACGCAGAATATCACTACTTTTGTACGGTAAAATAACCGGCATAAACCAAAAAATAAGATATTAAACGTTAATCATTATGAAAAACGTTTGTTGTTTTTGATAGAACATATACCTTTGCATCAACCGAAAACAGGTCTTAAAAAATGAAAACTAATTTAAGTTCACAAATCAAACTGGATCTCGTTCCAAAGAGATACTATGCACCGGAAAACAAGATTGAATATGCATCTTTGTGCCGGGAAGAGAAAGTGTTTACCCATATATCAGAGACAACCGACGACGGCGTTAAACTGCTCGCTGACGAAGTTGTTGCGACAATCAAGAAGAATGTCGAGAAAAAGGGCAAATGTGTTATTGCGTTAGGCACAGGCAACAGCGTGCTTCCGGTGTATACGGAGCTTATCAGCCGTTATGAGAATAAAGAGGTTGATTTCGCGGATGTCGTGGTTTTCAACCTGTTTGAGTTTTATCCTACAGAAGCAGGCGCTCCTTCGACTCTCGATCGTCTGAACAGCTTGTTCATCAGCAAAGTTAATGTAAAACCTGAGAATGTACACTCATTCAATCAGGAAGTTGAGAAGGCCGACCTTTACGAAGGCTGCCGCGCTTATGAGGCAGAAATCGACGCATGCGGAGGTCTTGACCTCGTGCTTTGCGAAATCGGTGTTGCCGGCAACTTGGCTTTCAACGCTCCAGGTTCGCAATTCTCATCAGCATGCCGCATGACCCTCATTGACAGCGTTATACGCCGCAGCGTGTTGAGCGCATACGACCTTGAGGTGGCCCCTGCCACAGCAATCACCCTCGGCATCGGCAACATCCTTGCAGCAAAGAAAGTGCTTGCAATGGCATGGGGCGAAAACCAGGCCAAGATTGTGAAAGCAGCCGTTGAAGACAAAGCTTCCGAGACAGTGCCAGCGTCATTCCTTCAGATGCACCGCAACGCCAAAGTTGTTGTCGACTTGTCGGCAGCAGAGCGTCTCACCCGCATCTGCCACCCATGGCTTGTTACTTCGTGCGATTGGAACAACAAGATGATCCGCCGCGCCATCGCATGGCTTTGCGAGAAGACAGGCAAACCAATTTTGAAACTTACAAGCAACGACTATAACGAGTATGGCTTGAACGAACTGGCAGCACAGTTTGGCTCGGCATACAACGTGAACATCAAGGTGTTTAACGACATTCAGCACACCATCACAGGATGGCCAGGCGGCAAGCCCGATGCAGACGACACCGACCGTCCGGAGCGCGCCAAACCATATCCAAAGCGTGTGATTGTGTTCAGCCCGCACCCAGACGACGACGTAATCTCTATGGGCGGCACGCTGAAGCGTCTCGTTGACCAGAAGCACGATGTGCATGTGGCTTACGAAACTTCGGGCAACATCGCAGTGGGAGATGAGGATATGTTCCGCTACATCCTCGTTATGGATCAAATCAAGAAAGAATTCGGTCTCGACACCGAACTTTATAATCAGAAATCAGAGGAAATCAAGAAGTTCCTCGCCGCAAAACATCCTGGCGACGTTGACTCTCTCGATCTCCGTATGCTCAAGGGCCGCATCCGCCGTGCTGAGGCAAAAACAGCCTGCAACTGGATGGGTGTTAAGCCAGAGAACGTACACCACCTTGACCTGCCGTTCTACGAAACGGGTACAATCAAGAAGGGCGACCTCTCTGAGCGCGACGTGAAAATCGTGAAAGATTTGATTTCTTCAGTCAAGCCTCATCAGATTTTCGTGGCTGGCGACCTTGCCGACCCTCATGGCACTCACCGTGTCTGCACCGACGCTGTTCTCGCCGCTATTGACGAACTTCTTGACGATGGCGCAGAATGGATGAAAGAATGCCGCATCTGGATGTACCGCGGCGCATGGGCAGAATGGGAAATCGACCACATCGAGATGGCAGTTCCTATGAGCCCTGAGCAGCTCCGCTTCAAACGCAACACCATCCTCAAGCACCAGTCGCAGATGGAGAACGCTCCGTTCCTTGGCGACGACGACCGCTTGTTCTGGCAGCGTGCTGAAGACCGCAACCGTGCCACTGCTCAACTTTACAGCAGTCTTGGCCTTGCATCCTATGAGGCAATGGAGGCGTTTGTAGAATATCATCCTATCCGATAAAAAAAATTTTTATCAGCATACAATATGAACTAAATCTTTGCGTTATTGTTATTAGAAAAAGCAACAACAACAAATAAGTGAATCATAGGTTAAGGAATCCGACGGATCGAGAGATTAGTCGGATTATTTTTTTATATATGTCTGGCATTCATTGGCGCGGTCGCAGCCCTTCCCGAACGATGAATCTTTCGCCAAAACGTTCGTCCGCCACACAATAATTAAGGAGTCTGCGACTCTCCGAGTCTAAATAATTATTACAAATTGGATGAATTGTCGTACCTTTGTGGCATGGAATGGATAAACAGTGTGCTTTTTGAGCATTCGGCAATACAGGCTGTTGTCGTGATGGCTCTTATCATATTCTCAGGACTGGCGCTCGGCCGCATTCGTGTGGCTGGTATTTCGCTCGGTGTCACATTCGTGTTTTTTATGGGCATTTTCGCCGGTTATCTCGGCTTGTCGATCGACCATCAGATGCTCAACTATGCAGAAAGTTTCGGATTGGTGTTGTTTGTCTACGCCCTCGGTCTGCAAGTGGGACCGGGTTTCTTCAGCGCGTTCCAGCAAGGCGGACTGAAGATGAACCTCGCTGGACTGGTGCTGATTCTGCTCGGCACGCTCACCGCCGTGGCGATGAGCCTCGGACTTGGATACGGCATCGGCGACATGACAGGCGTGCTGTGCGGAGCCACGACCAATACCCCCGCGCTTGCCGCTGCCCAGCAGACGCTTGTGCAGCTTGGGCTTCCGGCAGAAACGGCAGCCCTCGGTTGTGCCGTCACCTATCCGCTCGGTGTGGTGGGCGTGATTTTCGCCATCATCGTTCTGCGCAAGTTCTTCACCCGTCCCGGCGACTTGAAAGAGCGCGAGGCAAATCATTCCGACCATACGTTTATCGCCACGTTCGTAATTAAGAATCCGGCAATCTTCCACTATGCAATCGGTGATGTGCAGCGGTCGTCGACGTCGCAGTTCATCATTTCCCGACTGTGGCGCTCCAAAGAGCTGATAATGCCCACGTCGCGTGTCACACTTGAGGAAGGCGACCGCATACTCGTTGTCACTACGGAGAAAGACGTGGAGGCACTCACAATCCTTTTCGGAGAACGCGAGAGCCGCGACTGGAACCACCACGTGAATTGGAACAAGCTTGACCGTCAGTTCGTGTCGCGCCACATCATCGTGTCGCGTCCGGAAATCAACGGCAAGCGTCTTGGTTCGTTGCGTTTGCGCAACACGTTCGGCGTCACGGTGTCGCGTGTGCTGCGCAGCGGCGTGATGCTTCTTGCCACCCCCGACCTCGTGTTGCAGATGGGCGACCGGCTCACGATGGTGGGCAACGCTTCCGACATAGAGAATGCCGAGAAACTTATAGGCAACCGTGCCGGCTCGCTCAATGAGCCGAACCTTGCGGTGATTTTTGTGGGCATCTTCCTCGGACTCGCATTGGGAATGATTCCAATCAGCCTGCCGTCGACCGACGTGCCTGTGCGTCTCGGACTTGCCGGCGGACCGATTGTGGCAGGACTGCTGATGGGCCGCTACGGACCGCGTCTGCACATGGTCACCTACACCACGCGTTCTGCCAATCTGATGCTCCGCGGCATAGGCTTGTCGATGTATCTTGCCTGTCTCGGCCTTGACTCCGGCGCGCATTTCTTCGACACGCTTGTCGGACCGCAGGGACTTGCCTGGATTTCGCTCGGAGCCGTGCTTACCGTTGTGCCGACAATCATCGTAGGCATAATGGCGATGCGATGGTTCAAATTCAACTTCGGGGAGACGTGCGGCATGCTTTGCGGCGCCATGGCCAACCCGATGGCGCTCACTTATGCCTCCGACAACATCAAGGGCGACGCGCCGGCGGTAAGTTATGCCACCGTCTATCCTTTGGGAATGTTTGTGCGCGTGATTATCGCGCAGCTGCTCATTCTTATGCTGTAGGAACTTAGCTGAAAAACAAATAAACGAATCTAATGACAGCTTTTTCGGAGTGAAGGCAGGCGTCACTGCCGCCGACCTGATAGCGTCGGGAGTGACCGACATCACCGGCGAAGCGTCAAACTACAGTTACCAATCGGTGCTCTGCGTGACGCGCCAGCTTGGAATGCTTGGTAGCGTGGAGGCTTCAATCACGTTTACCGACGGCATCACATCGCCGATTAAGGAGATTGAGTATGGATATTGGTACAACTACGAGAACATCGTGGGCTATGAGTTCAACAAGTCGTCTGTACCAATGATGGCGGAAGCGGTTGTGTCGGTAGGACCGCAGTTTGCCAACCAGCGCGACAAGTTTATGGATGAGTTGTGCAAGAAAATCACCGGTCTTGGCTTCGTCAGCGACGGTGTCAGTGGCGACACACGCAACTTTAAACTGGCGGGGCAGGACGAAAATAGTGGACGGTATATCACCGTTGAGCCGTCGGGCGAAGACGGAGTCAACGTGCGCTACATCTATAATTGTATTTTCTGACTGTCGGCACACGGTTTGACAGATTGAAAAAAAAGACAATACGTCCCGCAGGCTGCGGGGCGTATTGCTTTTTTTAGCGGTGTTTAGAAAATGTTCCACATGGCATAACTTGTTAACAACTTGTCCGATAATGCGTGGAACAATGGAGTTATTAACAAAAAGGCCAAGTTATCAACAATTCCGGCAGTTTTTCCGTTTTTCGTTTTGCCGTTGAAATGAAAAGTAATTCCTTTGCATTCGTAAAACGAATAGACTATGGGTAAAATTATTGCTATCGCCAACCAGAAAGGTGGCGTCGGAAAAACAACCACATCCATCAATCTTGCAGCCTCGCTCGCCACGCTTGGCAAGCGGGTGCTCATCATCGATGCCGACCCGCAGGCCAATGCCACGTCGGGACTGGGCGTAGATCCGAAACAAATGTCTTCATCGATTTATGAGTGTCTTGTCGACGGCTATCCTCTGCGCGGCGCCGAATGCAGCACGTGTGTGGACAAACTCGACCTTGTGGGTTCGCGCATCGACCTTGTGGGCGCGGAGCTTGAACTCATCAACAAGCAGAACCGCGAGCGGGTGCTCAAGGGGCTGCTCGAAGAGGTGAGAGACAACTACGACTACCTGATAATCGACTGTTCTCCGTCGCTCGGACTCATCACGGTCAACGCGCTCACGGCGTCAGACTCGGTGATAATTCCCGTGCAGGCGGAATATTTCGCATTGGAAGGCATCAGCAAACTGCTCAACACGATACGCATTATCAAATCGAAGCTCAATCCGCAACTGGAAATCGAGGGCTTCCTTCTGACGATGTACGACGCGCGTCTGCGCCTCGCCAACCAGATTTTCGACGAGTTGAAAGGGCATTTCGGCGATATGGTGTTTGACACTGTGATTCCACGCAACACCCGTCTGTCGGAGGCTCCGAGCCACGGGCTTCCAGCCATCCTTTATGATTCGACAAGCCGTGGCGCCACAAGCCACATGCAGCTCGCCAAAGAATTACTCAAACGCAACAAACAGTAACCGCTATGTCAAAGAAACTTATGGGACTCGGCCGTGGACTCGACTCGCTGATCTCGATGGACAACATCCAGACCAGCGGTTCGTCGGCTATCAATGAGATTGAACTGTCGCAGATTTCTCCAAACCCCGAACAGCCGCGTGCATGGTTTGACGAGGAGTCGCTTGAAGAGCTTGCCTCTTCGATACGCGAGCTTGGAATCATACAGCCGCTCACGCTGCGCAAACTCGGAGCAGACCAATATCAGATAATTTCGGGCGAACGCCGTTACCGCGCCGCCAAGAAAGCCGGACTGACAACGGTGCCGGCATATATCCGTACGGCAAACGACAGCGAGCTGACAGAGATGGCGCTCATCGAAAACATTCAGCGCGAGGACCTGAATGCCATAGAGGTGGCGCTGACGTTTAAAAAACTCATCGACCAATATCGGCTCACACAGGAGCAGCTGTCGACGCGTATAGGCAAGAAACGCGCCACGATAGCCAACTTCCTGCGTCTGCTCAAACTGCCGGCAGAGGTGCAGCTCGGTCTGCGCGACCGCCGCGTTGACATGGGTCATGCACGTGCGCTTCTGGCAGTGGAGAACCCGAAACTGCAACTGCGCCTTTACAACGAAATCCTGAAGAAAGGATTGTCGGTGCGCCAGGTTGAGGAGCTTGCAAAGGAATACAACGAGACCTCGGCGACAGAAGCGCCGAAGAAGGCGGCTTCGGCAAGCATCTCAAAGGAGTTTGAAAGCCTGAAGAAACACCTGTCGTCGGCGTTCCAGACCAAAGTGCAGTTCTCCTGCGACAAGCAAGGCAAGGGAAAAATAGCATTTCCTTTCAAGAATGAGGAAGAACTTGCCAGATTAATTACTATCTTTGACCGCGTAAAAGGTAACTTGGATTAGAAAATTTAGTAACAAAATTGAAATTTTTGTCAAAAGCCGCGTTCACAGGCAACGAAATATTAAAAAAAAGTATAGCATTGGCGCTATGCTTGGCTTTCTCATTCTCATTTCCTATCTTTGCTGATGAAAGTCAGCCGGATGGTCAAGGGATGGCGTCCGTTGATGGGACGGATACTCCCGACGCTGTGGTTGCTGTCGACTCGATGTCGATAGCCGAGCCTCTTGTCCGCACTGACATGGCTGCTGACTCCACTCTTGTGGCAGCCGCCGACTCCGTGCCATCGCCGATAGGCGTGAAGCGCATATTCAATCCCGACCCCAACCGCGCGCTGTGGCTTTCTGTCCTTTGCCCGGGTCTGGGGCAGATTTACAACCGCCGCTATTGGAAAGTGCCGATAGTTGTGGGTGGATACGTCGGTCTGGCATACGCCACATCTTGGAACAACAGGATGCTCTCTGACTATACGAAAGCTTATAGAGACATCATGGACAGCGATCCGAACACAAAAAGTTATATGGATTTCTATCCATCCACCACAAAGGAGGAGGACATCGACAAAACGTGGCTTACGAAGGCTCTGAAGTCGAAAAAAGACTTCTATCGCCGTAACCGCGACTTGTGTATCATCGGTATGGTCGGACTTTATGCCGTCTGCATTATTGATGCCTACGTCGACGCTTCGTTGTCGCATTTCGACATTTCGCCTGACCTCTCGATGAGCATTTACCCGTCGATTGAGCAGAACGACACGAAACCTTCTTTTGGAGTGGGCTGTGCTTTCACTTTTTAAAAGTTGAACCGCTAAAACGGAAAGGAAACAGATGAATAAACAAATATTGGCATTGTGCCTGATTGCCGGCGCGGCGTTGACGTCGTTCGCCCGGCCTACCGTGCTTTCGCTGAAGGAGAACATTCAGGACAGCACTATCGTCTATCCACAAAGTTTTGAGACCGACACTCAGGAACTGATGAAAAACTGGTATCTTCAGAACTACGCAGTGGTTGACCGTTCGGGTGCCAACCTCAGCGATGTGCCTACGTCTGACAAAGATTTCATCGCACGGCTACAGAAGATGCCCACAGTAATCGAGATGCCATACAACGGAGTGGTGCGCAGCTACATCAATATGTACACGCAGCGCCGTCGCCAATTGGTGGAGGAAATGCTCGGACTGAGCCTTTATTATATGCCGTTTTTCGAGCAGGCACTCGAGAAAGAGGGTGTCCCTTTGGAACTGAAATATCTGCCGGTGATTGAGTCGGCGCTGAATCCCGACGCTGTGTCGCGCGTGGGCGCCACCGGTCTGTGGCAGTTTATGCTGACTACCGCCAAGGGCTTGGGGCTGGAGGTGAACTCCATCATCGACGAGCGCCGCGACCCTATCCGCTCATCGGAAATGGCTGCAAAATACCTTAAGCAACTTTACAACATCTATGGCGACTGGTCGCTTGCCATCGCTTCCTACAACTGCGGTCCGGGCAATGTGAACAAGGCTTTGCGCCGCGCCGGAGGAACTGCCGACAAGAAGAAGGATTTCTGGGACATATATTTCTATCTGCCGCAGGAAACGCGCGGATATGTGCCTGCGTTTATCGCGGCAAACTATGTGATGACTTATTACAAGGACCACAACCTCGGAAAATCGCTTGCACGTCGGCCTATTCTTACCGACACAATCCACGTGAACAAGCGAGTGCATTTCGAGCAGATATCGGCGGTGCTCAACATCCCGATGGAGGAGCTCCGCGTGCTCAACCCCCAATACCGCAAGGATGAGATTCCGGGCGACATCCGTCCGTATGCGCTTACACTGCCGTCGCAGCAAATCTACAGCTACATCGTCAGCGAGGACAGCATTGTGGCCCACAATGCTGCGCTCTATGCCCGCCGTGATGTGGTGGTGCCTGTCGATCCGTCGACAGTAAGCAACGACGATGGCGAGACGACAACGAAGCTTGTGGTGAAGTATCACAAGGTGAGACGCAACGAGACAATCTCGATGGTGGCGCGCAAATACGGCGTGTCGGTGTCGTCGATAAAGAAATGGAATGGTCTGCGCAGCAGCAGGCTGAAACGCGGACAGACGCTGAAAATCAACACCTACACGAAGGTGCGTGTTGAGCAGCCCGAAACCGAAGAGGAAGAAACGGTTGACGTAGAGGAAACCGTTGTGGCTGAAACAACTCCAGTGGCAGCTCCTGAGAAGAAAAAGAAAGAAACAGCGACCACGACAACAGCTCCGCGCAATCCTGAGCGTCACAAGGTGCAGCGTGGCGAGACGTTGGCTTCGATTGCCGGACAGTATGGCGTGACAATCGCCGATATACGTGAGTGGAACGACTTGAAGTCGGACAACATTATGGCTGGACAGGTGCTTGTGGTTGATGCCAAGAAGGCTGTCAAGAAGAAAAACGACACGCCAGCCGCTCCTGCAGTCCACACAGTGAAGTCGGGTGAGAATCTGTCGGCTATCGCCGATAAATATGGTGTCTCGGTTGCCAACCTTCGCGAATGGAACGACTTGAAGTCGGACAATATCCGTGTGGGCGACAAATTGAAACTCAAAGCCGACGGTAAAACCTCTACATCATCGCGCAGCCGCGACAATGAAGCGGCAGAGCAGACACACAAGGTGAAGAAAGGCGAGACTCTCGGGCAGATTGCTACGAAATATGGCGTGACGGTCGACGATCTGCGCAAGTGGAACAACATCAAGGGCAACAATATTGCCGCAGGTCAGAATTTGAAGGTCTACTCCGACAAGAAAGTGGACAGAAAGACAGATAAAACCGACAAGACGAGCAAGAAAAAGCAGAAAACCCACAAGGTGAAGAGAGGCGAGACGCTCGGAGAGATTGCAGAAAAATACGGTGTCGGACTTTCAAAACTTAAAAAAGCCAACGGCATCAAGGGCAACAACATCCAGATTGGACAGTCGCTGAAGATTCCGCAGTAACAAGAAGGTTGCCGATAAAAACAACGACCGCTCCGTGTGCTGACTAACAGTATGCGGAGCGGTCGCTTTTCTATGTTATGCGGATTTTCGGCAGCCTTAGATGCAGCTTGCGCAGACTCACATCCGAATTGAAAAATCGCACCTTGGCTGCAAGCTACGGCTCTATGGCTTACCACTTTGCGTGTGGTTTGTGGTTCAAAAGCAAAAAAAAGAGTCCTTTTATAGATAAAAACGATAATATCTTGTGAAAGTTGAAAAAATTTGCATTACCTTTACGAAATAATTGTAAAAAACAATAATTGCATGAAAAAGATTCAATACATCTTGTTGGCGTCGCTTGCGATAGGGGCTGGCGCGTCGGCTGCGAGTCTGCCCGAAGAGGCAGCGGCTATGGCAGAACAGTTTCTCTCCCAGAAAATGGGCGGAAAGACCGCCGATGGCGGCTCGCTGACGGCGGCTGTCATGTCGACATCCGACAGGGCTGTGAAAAAGACCAAATCGCTGAAAAAGGCAGAGTTCTATGCCTATAACGCTCCGCAAGGCGGTTTCGTGCTTATGTCGGCCAACGGCGACGATTTGCGGGTGATGGGCTACTCCACCGATGCCGGGCTGTCGTTCGACAATATGCCGGAAGCGTTGCAGGAATGGATGGTGGCTTACAAGGCAGCCACAGCCTCTTCTGATTTCAGCAATTCTTATCCTACGCCTACAGTGGCTCCGGTGGCTCCGTTGCTGAAGACAAAATGGGGACAGGGCGCTCCGTTCAACCGCAAATGCCCGAAATACAACGGCAATCCTATGCTCACGGGCTGCACCGCCACCGCGATGGCTCAGATTCTTAACTACTACAAGTCGAACTCTAAGGGCTATGATGTGTTGGAATATGTCAACGAGGGTGTTGGCAACAAGGAAATCTCTGTTGATTTCACAAAAATAAGTTACGACTGGGCCAATATGCTCGATGTTTATGAGGAAGGCTCCTATACCGACGCACAGGCCGACGCCGTGGCGCAGCTGATGTATGAGGCAGGAGTGTCGTGCAAGGCGAAATACGATGTGACATGGTCGGGGACGGGTGCGACGAGCGCCGCTATCCCATACGTGGGCTTCAACCGCTATTACGACTACAATTGTGAGATTTGGGTGCGCGAATATGTGCCCACAAAGCTTTGGATGACTGTCATACAGGAAGAGCTTACGGCCGGACGTCCGATACTTTATTCCGGATACAACGGCGCTTCGGGCCATGCCTTCGTGATTGACGGCATCGACGCCGAGAACAATGTGCATATCAACTGGGGATGGAGCGGCGATGCCGACGGCTATTACGACGTGACCTATTGCAAGGCTCCCGACGAGACACGAGGCTATTATTGTCAGCAACAGATGCTTGTGGGGCTGCGTCCGCGCACGGCAGCCGACGCTCCGTATGCGGAGGGCATAAAGCTGATAGGCTTCAACCAGGGCAACAGCTACGGGACAGTCACGACCAACTACTATGAGTCAGACAAGAGCTATACGTTCACGATTGGACTAATGCAGAACGGCGTGACAAAATATATCCGTAAGGATTACGAATATGACAAGTTGGGTTGCTATCCTTATATGAACAGCGGTAAAGAGTACGGAGACTGGACCGACGCTGCCGGCAAGGAAAACCCGACATTTGCCGACGGCGACTATGAGCTGACGCTCTATTACAAGGAGCGCGACACGGAGAATCCGTGGACGGCGCTGCCTGCCCGCGAGGGTATGCGCACAATAATGAATCTAAATGGCGGCGAATGGACATGCACGGCTCCGATGCTTGAAAAGTATTCCGTGCAGTCGGGAAAAATTCTTTCCATAGAGCCGGCGGCAGAACTCATAGGCAAGGCTCCGCTTTATCTTACGGTAGCCGTACAGGACGATTCGCATCGTCTTCCCGGCGTAAAGAGAGCGCTTGGTTTCACATTTACCGACACGGAGACAGGAGCTGTCTACGAGGCCGGTCGCAGCATATATGCGTTTGACGGATATTATTCCGACCTTCTGGAGCAGAAGACGTTTTGCATAAGTGCAACGAATGAAAAGGGCTTTATGTTGCCTGGCGGGACATATAAAGTCGGGGTAAAGAACGACAACAGCAGTGAATATACGTACGCCGAGGAGTTTCAAATTGATGTGAAGCCGGCGGTGGATTATCCGATTCTCGACAGCTCCAAGGATTTGTATTCCGAAAAGAGCACTGCGTATTATTGGGGCTCTAAAGTGTGGCTGTGGAACAATGCAGCAAGAAATTCGGTCAACAAGATGGACGGCAATGTCAATATGAGCGTCTATGCAAAGTCGGTCGAGACAGGCGAGGAGGTGCGCCTCTGCACGTTTGCCGATGTGCCGGTGCCGTCTGACGATAAATATTATTTCTATGTGCCCAACAGCCTCTATCCGTTGGAGGGCGCTTACGAACTGTCGATGCGCTACGCCACTCCCGACGGCGAGCGCGGTTTGCTCAACCCGGATGCGGAGAGACAGATAATCACTATTCTGCCTACGGAATATGCCGACATACCCAAAATAGCAGCAACCGAGACGCAGCTGCCAAATTCGGAATATCTGCCGAAAGGCGAGCAGCAGACGCTCAACGTGCCGATGACCAACACTGCGACGGCTGATTTCAAGGGGACTGTCAAGGCATCGTTCTACTGTGAGAAGAGTGGAAAATACATTGAAGTGGAGATTCCTGACGTGACAATCAAGGCAGGCGAGAGCGCGACGGTAGCGGTGCCTGTCACATTCCCCGAGAATGGAGTCTATACAATGCAGATGAACGCCACTTCGCAGCAGTCGGTAGCAGCCGAGAAGGTAGGCACAACCTATGTGACTGCGCCTAACGGCTCGCCGCTGGGCTATCGCATCGGTGTCGGAGAGTCGTCGGTGTCGGCAGTCAAGGGCGTTTCGCTCCGCGTATATCCTAATCCGGCGACAGAGTCGTTCAGAATCCTTGGATTGGAAGAGACGTCGGGCGTGACAGTGATGTCGGCTACAGGAGCAGTGGTTGTCAGCACGACAGCCGACAAAGACCAAAGTATCGACGTCAGCGGTCTGCCTGCAGGAGTCTACTTCGTGAAGGCCGGACAAAATGTGATGAAGTTTGTGAAGCGATAATATCGTTGAAAACAGAAACAAAATCGGGCAGACCAAAGTCTGCCCGATTTTGTTTCTGCGGTGGGTTGTTGAGGCCGCTGCTATTCGGTTACGAACAGAGGTGTCGACAGATAGCGCTCGCCAGTGTCGGGGAGCAGCACTACGATTGTCTTTCCTTCGTTTTCGGGCTGCTTGGCGAGTTTCAAAGCTGCAGAGAATGCAGCTCCTGAAGATATTCCCACGAGCAGACCTTCCTGTTTAGCCAACTGGCGCGCACCGCTGAAAGCGTCTTCGTTTGAGACGGGGATGACGGTGTCGATGGCGTCGCTGTGATAGTTTTTGGGTTTGAAACCGGCGCCGATGCCCTGGATTTTGTGAGGGCCCGGCTTGCCGCCCGACAGCACCGGCGACGATTCAGGCTCCACAGCCACAGCTTTCACCTCCGGCTTGTGGGCTTTCAGAGCCTCTGCCACGCCGCTTACGGTTCCGCCTGTCCCTACTCCGGCAACGAAGATGTCGACCTCTCCGTCGGTGTCCGTCCAGATTTCCTCGCCCGTTGTGCGTCGGTGCGCTGCGGGGTTGGCATCGTTCTCAAATTGCTGAAGTATCACCGATCCGGGGTTGGCATTGCGCAGCTCCTCGGCTTTCTTGATGGCGCCGTTCATTCCGTCAGCGCCCGGAGTCAGCACCAGGGTTGCACCGAGGGCGCGCAGCAGCTTTTTGCGCTCGTCGCTCATCGTCTCGGGCATTGTCAGTGTCAGCCGATAACCTTTCACCGAAGCCACCCATGCCAATCCGATGCCAGTGTTGCCGCTTGTAGGCTCGATAATCTGAGCGCCAGGCTTGAGCGATCCGTCGGCCTCAGCCGCCTCGATCATAGCCAGCGCGATACGGTCTTTTACGCTGCCGCCGGGGTTGAAATATTCCACTTTAGCCACCAGACGGGCTTTCAAATTTTCCGCTTTTTCCACGTGTCCAAGTTCAACGAGGGGAGTGTGTCCCACCAACTTGGTCAAATCTTCATAAATCTTAGCCATTGAAATGGATTTTTATTGTTTCCATCGGCAAAGTTATGAATTATCATACGAAAAACGGTAGAAAATTATTCCGAAAAGGATGTGCCGGTTTAGATAAATTTTCTTGTTGAAAAAAAAGTGTTGTCAGAAATTGTATCCGATGTTTACGCTCCAAGAGCAGTTGCGCAGGCGGTAGTCGGCGCCTCCGTCGAAGTCCTTGGCATTGTTTTTAACGCTGCGTTGGTAATATACGCTGATTGTGTAGTGGCTGAAAAACGCCAGACCCGTTCCCACTTTCAAGCCGGCGTCGAAGCGGTTGACGGCAAGGAAGTCTTTCGGGTCGGCTTTGAAATATTTTTGATTGCTGATGTTGTGGTCAAACACCAGTTGCCCGTCCTCCTCGCCGAATGCAATGTAGGAGTCGGCTTTCTTTGTTCCCGACAAACCGTAGCTGAAATACGGACCTAAGTCGACCGACCATACAGCCTGTGGCAGAATGTTGAAACGCCACGACATAAGCACCGGTATGTGGATATCGTTGTAGCGCACGCGCGTGAACTGGCTTCCCATATAGTCCTCCTCGGCAGTCGCAGCCATCATCGCCGCGTCGTATCCGTGTCGTTCCCAGAACAAGCCCACCTCTATGGCAAGAAACTTTCGGATGTTTAGGTCGGCGATGGCGCCAACTTGCACGCCTGAGTGCCAATAAAAATTGCTCTGTATGAGTTCAGGCTGCTTGTCCATATAGTTGGTTGACACACCCGACGAGTTCATGCCGGCACGCAGACCAAGCGCAATCACTTTGTCGGGGCGCGACGTGTCGAAAAACGGTACAGTTCTCTCGGCGGCAGCCTGCAGGCATCCCGCTGCAATCAATATGGTGAAAATCAGTTTTCTCATATAGTGAATAATTTTCTGCGAAGTTACATAAAAAAATCCTGTGGCGGGGATTTAAAAGGTAGTCTAAAAGTAGGTTTTTATAGTTTCTCTTTCAGAAAGCGCTCCACGGCGGAGAACGACACGTCGGAAGCCACGACCTCGTGTGCGGCATCGAGCACAAAATATGCAGGGACGGTCTCAAACGTCAGCGCGTCGCCTTCCATCAGCTCGTCGTAGGCGTCGCTGCAGTGTTTCCACGAGTCGGGAAATGTCGCGGCCTTGCGTTTCCAACCGTCGCCGTCTTCAAACATTGCCACGCTCACCACCTTCAGCTTTTTTGCCGTCGTCAGAGAGTTGACCGTAGCCGACTTTTCAATCTGCGCCGCACCTTTGCGGCATGCGTCGCAGTCGGAATTGTAAAGAAACACGAGCGTCAGCTCCGTTTTCACCTGTGCGATGCGGAAGTCGTCGCCGTTGAAGTCGCGCAGACGGAAATCGACAGCGTAAGCCGTTGCTCCGATGACTGTTGCCAGTAGAAATGTAATGAAAATTCTCATGTGGCAAAGGTAAGAAAAAATCGTGAAAACGGAAGCCGTATGGCCTTTTTGAATGCATAATAGGTAATGGCTGAAAAAAAATTGCTAATTTTGCATTATATTTATTAACAGTCAGCAAAATGGAAAGAAAAGTCAGAGTACGCTTTGCACCGTCGCCAACGGGTCCTCTCCACATTGGAGGAGTCCGCACGGCATTGTTCAACTACCTGTTTGCCCGCCGTCATGGCGGCGACATCATACTTCGCATCGAAGATACCGACTCCAATCGCTTTGTGCCTGGAGCGGAAGATTATATAAACGAGGCATTCGCCTGGTTGGGAATAAAATTTGACGAGGGAGTCCGCGAGGGCGGCAATTTCGGTCCCTACCGCCAGTCGGAGCGCCGCGACATCTATAGGAAGTATGTCAAGCAGCTGCTCGACGACGGCAAGGCTTATGTGGCTTTCGACACTCCTGAGGAACTGGAGGCGAAGCGTGCGGAAATCAAGAATTTCCAGTACGACGCGCACACCCGCATGCAGATGCGCAACTCGCTGACGCTGCCTGCCGAAGATGTGAAGCGCATGATTGACGGCGGAGAAAAGTATGTGGTGCGTTTCCTTGTCGAGCCAAACCGTGACGTAAAAGTCAACGACCTTGTGCGCGGCGAAGTGGTGATCAACTCTTCGATTCTTGACGATAAGGTGCTCTATAAGTCGGCGGACGATCTTCCAACCTACCATCTTGCCAATATCGTCGACGACCATCTGATGGAAATCACCCACGTGATCCGTGGTGAGGAGTGGTTGCCGTCGGCGCCGCTTCACGTGCTTCTCTACGAGGCGTTTGGATGGGCTGACACTATGCCGTCGTTCGTTCACCTTCCGTTGTTGCTCAAGCCCGACGGAAAGGGCAAGCTGTCGAAGCGCGACGGTGACCGTCTCGGTTTCCCAGTGTTTCCGTTGGAATGGAAAGACCCTAAGACAGGTGAGATTTCTTCAGGCTACCGCGAGTCGGGCTATCTTCCTGAGGCAGTGATCAATTTCCTCGCTCTTCTCGGATGGAATCCGGGCAATGACCAGGAAATCCTGTCGATGGACGAGCTTATCAGCCTGTTCTCGTTCGAGCACTGCTCGAAGAGTGGCGCAAAGTTCGACTTTGAAAAAGGTAAGTGGTTCAACCATAAATACTTGCAGGAGATGAGCGATGCCGATTTGGCGAAGCTCTATATGCCAATTCTTTCCGAACACGGGCATGCCGACGCCGATGCCGCCTACGTGGCTCGTGTGGTGGCTCTCGTGAAAGGCCGCATCAACTTTGTGCGCGATTTGTGGGAGCAGTCACGTTTCTTCTTCGAGGCTCCGACAACCTATGCCGAGAAGGACGTGCGCAAACGTTGGAAAGACGGTATGGCACAATTGATGGAACAACTTATCGGCGTGCTTGAGGGAATCAGTGACTTCACATCGGCACCGTCGGAAGAGATTGTGCTTAAATGGATCACTGACAACGGCTACCATATGGGCAATGTGATGAACGCTTTCCGCCTCACGGTGGTCGGTGAATGTAAAGGTCCGCACATGTTTGACATCACAGAGTTGCTCGGCAAGGAGGAGACAATCCGCCGTATCCGTCGCGGCATAGAGAACATAAAGCAACCGGAATAAACGATTCTTCAATCAACGCCTTGTGCAGTGTTTGGCTGCGCAAGGCGTTGTCGTTATATACACACAACTTACACCAAAAGGCATGAATCTATTTTACAATCTCGGCATCTCGCTCTATTCCGCAGCCGTGGGGATTGCGGCGACGCGAAACAACAAGGCACGGCTGATGAAGGCCGGTCAGGCGCAGACCTTCGGCATCCTTGCCGAAAAGGTCGACACGTCGGCGTCCTACATCTGGATTCACGTGTCGTCGCTCGGCGAGTTCGAGCAAGGCAGACCGCTGATGGAAATGATAAAAAAGCATACGCCGGAAAAGAAGATTCTGCTCACGTTCTTCTCGCCGTCGGGCTATGAGGTGCGCAAGGACTATCCTCTCGCCGATGTGGTGTGCTATCTGCCGATGGACAAGCCGTCGCTCGTGCGCCGTTTCCTTGACGCGGTAAAGATAGAGAAGGCGTTTTTTGTGAAGTATGAGTTTTGGGGCAACTATCTCTCGGAGTTGAAGCGCCGGGGCGTCCCGACATATATCATTTCAGCCATTTTCCGTCCCACCCAGGCGTTCTTCAAATGGTATGGAGCGACATTCCGCCGCATGCTTGGCTGCTACGACATGCTTTTTGTGCAGGACGAGGAGTCGCGCGCGCTGCTCGCCGGGATAGGGGTTGACAATGTGGTTGTTGCCGGCGACACGCGTTTCGACCGTGTGACCGACATCCTTGAGGACCACACCGACCTGCCGGTCGTGGAGTCGTTCTCCCGCGGTGCGTTCACGCTGTTTGTCGGAAGTTCGTGGCAGCCTGATGAGGATTTCATTATCCCATACTTCAACAAGCATCCGGAAATGAAGATGGTGCTGGCTCCGCATGAGATTTCAGAGGACCGCATATCCGGCATTCTGACTGGGTTGAAACGTCCCGTCGTGCGCTACACCAAGACCACGCCAGAAGAGGCAGCCGAAGCTGACTGCCTGATTCTCGACTGCTATGGCATCTTGTCGAAGAGCTATCGTTTTGCCACTGTGGCGTATGTCGGCGGAGGATTCGGTGTGGGCATCCACAACATCAACGAGGCTGCGGTCTACGGTATTCCGGTGGTGTTCGGACCGAAGTACGGCAAGTTTAAGGAGGCACGCGATTTGATAGCCCTTGAGGGCGCGTTTACGGTGTCGGGAGGCGATGAATACGCGTTGGTGATGAACCGCCTGCTTTCCGACGGCGAATACCTTAAGAAGCATGGTGAGATTGCCGGCGGATATATCCGCGACAATCTTGGCGCCACACGCCGCATCTATGACGCTATTTTTTAATAACAACTTATAGAGCCGACTGTGTGTTGTGGTCAATGCGCGGTCTGTATAAATATTTGAGAATGAAAAAAATCTGTTGTATCGGACATATAACGCTCGACAAGATTATCACGCCGAAATCGGAGGTGGAGATGCCGGGCGGCACATCGTTTTATTTTGCCCACGGCATCCACAATCTCAACCCTGACGCCAATTTCCAACTCGTCACGGCGGTGGCGCAGTCGGAGATGAAGTCGGTCGACGACATCCGCGCTCTCGGAGTCGATGTGGTGGTGCTGCCCACTCGCCACACCGTGTTTTTTGAAAACAAATACGGCGAGAACCAAAACAACCGCACCCAGCGGGTGCTCGCCAAGGCCGACCCGTTCACGGCGCAGTCGCTTCAGGGAATAGAGGCCGACATCTATCATCTCGGCTCCTTGCTCGCCGACGACTTCTCGCTCGACGTGTTCGAGATGCTGTCGGCAAAAGGCACGCTGTCGGTCGATGCCCAGGGCTATCTGCGCGAAGTGCGTGGCGAGAAGGTGTATCCAATCGACTGGAAGAACAAGCGCGACTATCTGCGCTATGTCGACATCCTTAAAGTGAACGAGTATGAGATTGAGTCACTCACGGGGCATACCGACGTGAAGGCGGCGGCGCTCACGCTTGCGGAGTGGGGCGTGAAGGAAGTGTGCATCACGCTCGGCAGTTATGGCTCTGTGATTTATGACGGCACCGAATTTGCTATTGTTCCGGCATTCCCGACGCGGGAGGTGGTCGATGCAACCGGTTGTGGCGACACGTATTCCACAGGTTATCTCTACAAGCGTGCTTGCGGGGCTTCGATAGCCGATGCCGGATGCTTCGCAGCCGCGATGTCGTCGCTCAAATTGGAGCATTCCGGACCATTCAGCCGTACGGAGGTGGATATAGAGAATCTGTTGAAAACGAGCGGGTTGACGGCACGGATTGAAAAATAGTTTGAAAAAACTTGCTGAAAAATTTGCACAATAGAAAAAACGGTATTACCTTTGCACTCGCAATCAGGAAACTGATTGACGTTAGAGGGAGATTCGCTAGCTCAGCTGGTAGAGCACATCCCTTTTAAGGATGGGGTCCTGGGTTCGAACCCCAGGCGGATCACCAAAGGGTCGCAATTTGCGACCCTTTTTTTATTGTGTGTCGGGCATGACACTAATCTAACCTAACCTAACAGGTTCAATTCCAGTCGCAGGTATTTGGGGTCAGTAGAAATTTAGTGGGGATAAGCATATAAATTGGCGATACGGAAAAGAAAGAACTTCTT
>ERZ772818.332-NODE-332-length-50980-cov-5.321571_pt1 | contig 50980 bp, 37 predicted proteins | sample MGYA00580837_ERZ772818 | MGnify/ENA primary metagenome ERZ772818 (study PRJEB29015, sample SAMEA2737671) | human gut metagenome | biome: human gut; feature: human-associated habitat; material: faeces | place: China | collected 2012 ...
TTCTTTTCCGTATCGCCAATTTATATGCTTATCCCCACTAAATTTCTACTGACCCGCGACAACTCGCAGAACCAGGTGAACAGCACCACCACCACTATATTCACAACTCCGCAACAAGTGGGCGAAGACACCGACTGGACTCAAGTGCAGGCAGGCGTGAAGATGTCGGCGGCATTGAAAGCCGACGGCTCGCTGTGGACTTGGGGAAACAACGAAGAGTCGGCTCTCGGGCGCGCTGTCGAAGGCAAGACAGACGGCAAACCCATGAAGGCGTTCGACAAAGTGTTGTCATATTCTGTCGGCGATATGCATGTGCTCGTCATCAAGGACGACTACACTCTTTGGGGATGGGGCTACAACCTCCACGGAGAGCTTGCCAACGGCACAAACAGAAATATTGACACACCGACACAGATAGGCACGGCGCAATGGCAGACTGTTGCCGCAGGTTTCTATCATTCTGTGGGTGTCCAGATCGACGGCTCTGTATGGTCGTGGGGATTCAACCGCTACGGACAGCTCGGACTGGGCGATGACAACAACCGCGCCGAACTTTCAAAAGTAGACTTCAATCCAGAAGAGGGCGCTGTGGCTGAAATAGCGACAGACTCAGCAGTCAAGGTATATCCGACGGTTGCCGAGGAAACGATAACCGTAAGCTCCGACGCGACAATCAGCAGCGTCAGCGTCTACAACGCCAACGGCCAGAAAGTTGGCTTCAAGATGGTCGACGGAACACAGACAAGCCTCAACGTGTCGCATCTCGCTGCCGGAACTTATTTCGTGGCAACAGAGAGCGGCGCAGGAAAATCAGTGACTCGTTTCATTAAGAAATAAGACTTATGAACAATCGTTTTTTCCTTGGCGCGGTGGCGGCGTTGTCGATTGTATCCGCCAACGCGGAGCGTCTGCTTGACAGCGCCGACAATTGCCTTGTGGTCGACAACGAACCGATGGTGTTCGGATCGATGGTGAGCAACAAGGCGTGGACCACCGCAGAGCAGCAGACATCGGGTCTTGGACTGTACCGCTTTTTCGGATACACGGTCGATGCGAAACCGGTGGTTCTAAGCACCGATTTCCAAATCGAATCGGCAGCATACAAAAACGGCACTTACTATATCGAGTCGACAGCCAATGCCGACACCGACGCCGCTGTAAAGCTGCACGGACATCTGATTGCCTACGAGCCCGACCTGGACATCATGTCGGAAATTGCGCCGATAACCAACATCCACAATTTAGCAGGCAGCATTGCCTACAATCCTGCCGACAACAAGATGTATTGCTTCTTTGCCAACGAGTGGACGGAGTCGTATACGGAGTTTGGCTCGTTTGACGAGACAACAGCCACCTCAACGTTCATACGCTCGTACTACAACGACATCATAACGATGGCAGCGCTTGCCTTCGACCGCAACGGCCAGGGGTATGCCCTCAACGTGAAGGGCGAGCTGTATCGCCTTGACGCCGCCACCGGCGCGCTGACAAAGATAGGATTCACAGGCGTCACCCCACGCTATTCGCAAAGCATGGCGTTCGACTACCGCAACGACAAGCTGTATTGGTTTGGCTCGTCGGTCGACAACACGATGCGCCTCTATGAGATCGACACAGCCACCGCCAAGGCAACGGCCGTGTCGGGCAATTCGCAGGCGCAGTTTCTCGGCATCTATTTTGAGAATCCCGTCAACGCAGCCCCCGACTGCGTGACCGACCTTGCATACACCTCCACCGGCGCACGCCGCGAGGGCTCACTGAGTTTCCGCATGCCGGAAAAAACCTTCGGCGGAGCGGCTCTTGAGGGTACACTCAACGTCCGCATCGCCATCGAGGGTGTCGACACGGTGACAATAAGCGGCAAAAATCCTGGAGAACTCGTCAGCCTACCGCTGACACTGCCCGACGGCACGGCGCGCATCGTTGTGACGGCAGACAACGCGAAAGGCTACGGACTTCAGTCGCGCGTGAAGACACAGGTGGGCGTCGACCAACCGATGCCGGCAGAAAATGTGTCGCTGCGTGTCGACGGAGGAGAAGCCACATTGTCGTGGACAGCACCGACAGCGGGCAAGAACGGCGGCTACGTTGGCAACCTCACCTACCGCGTGGAGCGCAACGATGGAGTGGTTGTTGCCGAAGCGACAACAGAAACGTCGCTGACAGGATTGCAGAAAGGCAAATATTCATTGACTGAATATAAAGTCACCGCCGCCAACGAGAGCGGCGCTGCCTCCGCGGCGACAAGCAACAGCGTGATTCTCGGCGACGCATTGGCAATGCCGTTCAAAGAATCGTTTGACGGAGGAACGTGCCAGCACACATGGTGTGTGGGCGCGGCATGGGACACATTCACCGCAGGCAACGATCCGAAGACACAGGATGCCGACGGGACTGGCGGTCTAATCTCGTTCTGCTGCTACTCCACCAACGTGGCCAAAGGCACAGTGTCGACAATCGTCTCTCCGGCGATAGCCGTGGGCGGACAGCTGGCATATTTCAACTTCTCAGTTTATCACTATAGCGGCACGTTCGCAACCGAAGACTCGCTGACACCTTGCGCCATCGCCGCCGACGGCAGCGTACATACCCTCGGCGACCCGATTATGCGCGACAACGGCACAACCGGATGGAAGGAATACTCATATCCCCTCAGCGGCAACGTAGTTTGCGTGGCTCTGAAAGGCTATTCCGACTACGGCTACAACATCCACGTGGACCGCATCGCAGTGTCGACCGAGCAAAGCGGTGTGAACGCCGTGGAAATCGCCGACAACGCATTGGTGACTGTCTACAACCTCAGCGGAGCACGTGTCGCCGAGCGGATGCAGCGCAGCGACGTGTCTACGCTCGCTCCAGGCTGCTACATTGTGCGTTCGGCAACAGCGACTGAAAAGGTGATTGTCAGATAGCATCGGCAATCATACTCCAAATACAAACCGTCCCGGCAGCGTCAAAGTTGCCGGGACGGTTTGTTTTTTTAGAGTCAGCAGCGGAAGCGGCGGAAATCGGAAGCTGAAGAGCCTGCAACGAGGCGGAAAAACTTCTCAAAGCACTCTGCCGACGGGAAGCCGAGCGACCGGGCGATGTCGGCCACGGGGCGGTCGGTGTCGACAAGAAGCATCTTGGCGACGCGCAACTGACGCAGCTGCGCAAATTCACGGAACATCCTACCCGTGGAAAAGCGCACAACACTTGCCAAATATGTCTCGGAAACGCCGAGCGCCCGTGCCGGCAACCCTATCGGCGGCACGTCGCACCCGTGGCCTTCGGCATAGAACCGGTCAACCGTCTTTTCGGTTTCTGCCACATACATCGCGCAATAATCCTCATGCAGGATAAACTGCCGCTGATAAAAGCGCCGGCAGTTGGCAAGCAACAAGTTGATTTTTTCAGCAAGCAATGAATCTTTGGAATCGCCAGTGTTGTCAGAGAGAATCCCAGCCACGGCATCAAACAGTCGGTCTACCACGCTTTTCTCGCGCAGCGAGATGTGAAGCGACTCTCTCGGATAGCGGTAGCCGAAAAATGCGTAGTCGGAGAATACGCCACGCAGCGGCGGTTGCAGCGACAGCGATTTGTGGAACGACAGCACCCGTGCGTCGGCAGCCACCGGCATCGCCTCGCCCGGCGGAAAAAACGACATCCGCGCGTCGGCGTAGTCGCAGCATCGGCATGCGAAATCGCCACGGATTTCCATCGCCACGGCATAGTGGCAAAGGCGCGACGGGGCGTCGGCCGCCGATGTCACGGCGGCGGTGCTGTTGTGCTGCACGACTGTCATTTTATGCCTGCAGTTTACGATATTCATTCGGTGTCTGCCCGACATTCTTCTTGAAAATGCGGTTGAAATGCTGGGAATACTGATAACCCAATTCATACGAAATCTCGCTGATGGTCTTTTCAGAACCGAGCAGCAGCTCCTTTGCGAGCGCAATTATTTTGTCCTGTATGTATTCCTGCGCCGTCTTTCCTGTCTCCTTCTTAATCAAATCGCCGAAGTAGTTTGGCGATAGACACACCTTGTCGGCAAAAAACTTCACCGACGGCAGCCCCTCCGACTGCGTGCGTCCGCTTGCGAAATATTCGTCGAGAAGCGTTTCAAACTGCGCAAGGACTCCGTGGTTGACAACGGAACGAGTCTCAAACTGCCGGGCATAGAAACGCATGCAGTAGTCGAGCAGCAACTCGATGTTGCGCGCAATCAGGCGACGGCTGAACTTGTCGATGGGTCGCTCGATTTCCGTCGCTATCTGGTCAAGACAGTTGCTGAACAGCACCTTCTCCTCGTCGCTGAGATGCAGCGCCTCAGCCGAAGAGTAGTCGAAAAACGAATAGTTCTTGATGCCCTGCCCCAACGACGTGCCCCGTATAAGGTCGGGATGGAAAAGCAGTCCGCGAGCTTTCGGCTTGAATCCCGGCTCCATATTGACTTCGACCACCTGTCCCGGAGCGAAACTTGTGACCGTGCCTTCCTGATAGTCGTAGGTCTGACGCCCGTAGCGGATGTCGCCGCAGCGCGTCTGTTTCAGAAACAGGGCATATATGCCGTAATTCATTGTGAAATGGGAGGGAAAACGTGTGGCGTCGGCAAGGTCGACAACAGCCACCAACGGATGGCGTGTTTCCAGTCCGAACAAACTGTTGTAACTGTCTATCGTGTTGATTTGAAGGATTTCCGTATCCATAAGGCAGACTGTTTTTTTGTTACTGCAAAAATAAACATATTTGCCTTCTGCGTCAAGACGGACGCGGAAGAATCCGTAAAAAGGTTACTACAATCCACGCATCGGGCACACCCGCAGCGTCGTCACTTTCCTCCGTTCAGACGGTAGAGCATCGAGCGGAGATGCTCGGTTGGATTCAGACGGTATGCCATGCCGAGATATTTCCGGGCCTCGTCGGCCTCCGGTGAAGAATGCGCAAGCTTGCGTGTGTCGAATTCCGAGAAATAGTAGACCCCGATGTTGAGCATCGCGTCGACATCCTTCGGATTGAGACCGATTATGCGCTTGTAGACAGCCACCGCCTCATCGTAGCGGTCGAGCAGCATGTATCCGCGCGCCTTGATGCGGAGCATCGACGGATCGTCGGGGTTGACGGCAAGCAGCGTGTCGCTCATCTCAATCATTTTCTCGGCATTGTTGCGCGAATCATACAGCCGCGCCAGCCGGATGTTGATGTTGCGTTTCAGCCACGGCTGTTTTTCCTTTACGAGAATCATAAAATCCTCAAGGATGGCGGGGCGTCCGATTTCAAACGCCGATATTCTCACTTCGTCAAACAGACTGTCGAGCGGCAGCGCGTATCTTTGCGTTGCCTCGAGCAGCTCCATCTGCTCTTCGGGATTGCTGATTGCGCCATAGACAGTCACCGAGCGTCCGTAGGTCTGCATGTCGGTAGGCTCGCGCTCCAGAATGGCGCGAAACATAGCGAGAGCGTTCGCCCATTCCTCATGCTGATAGAATCGGTCGGCCTTTTCCCGGATTGTCGACAAACTCACCTCTGCCGCCGCCGGCATCGAGACGGCAATCACGCAAACAACGGCGAGTAAAAATCTAAAAAATTTGTTGTCCATAGCAATAATCGTTGCCAAAAATTTGTTGTTAACGACAAAGTAACTAAATTTGTGAAGAAGAACAAAATAAAGAATCAAAATAAATGAGAACAAGTTATAAGAGAATCCTGCTGAAACTTAGCGGAGAGTCGCTGATGGGCGCTCAAGGCTATGGCATCGACCCCGTGCGCGTGGGCGATTATGCCGAGCAAATCAAGGAGTTGGCGCAAGCCGGAGTTGAGATTGCCATCGTGATTGGAGGAGGCAACATCTTCCGCGGACTGGCAGGCGCGGCCAAAGGCGTTGACCGCGTGAAAGGCGACCAGATGGGTATGCTTGCCACTGTGATCAACTCTCTCGCCCTATGCTCCGCCCTTGAAAAGATAGGACAGCCGGCACAGGTGTTCACCGCCGTGAATATGTTCCCGATCGGCGAACACTACAGCAAGTGGAAAGCCATAGACGCTATGAAGGCAGGCAAGGTGTCGATAATTTCGTGCGGCACGGGCAACCCGTTCTTCACCACCGACACAGGCTCGGCTCTGCGAGGCATCGAGGTGGAAGCCGACGTGATGCTCAAAGGCACACGTGTGGACGGCATCTACACCGCCGACCCTGAAAAAGACCCTTCAGCCAAGAAGTTTACCGAAATCACCTACGATGAGATCTACGAGCGCGGCTTGAAGGTGATGGACCTCACGGCAACCGTGATGTGCAAGGAGAACAATCTGCCGATCGTGGTGTTTGACATGGACACCAAAGGCAACCTCAAGAAAGTGATTGAGGGAGAGCCTATCGGCACATTGGTTTATCAGAAATAAAAATTTAAAAACAATAAAACAACAATCAAAAATGAACGACGTCAACACTTACATCAAGCCTGCTGAGGAAAAGATGGAAATGGCGGTTGAGTATCTAGACGAGACACTCGCCCACATCCGTGCCGGCAAGGCCAACCCAAAAATTCTCGACGGTGTCAAAGTGGATTATTACGGAAGCGCTGCGCCGGTTTCCAATGTGGCAAACATCTCAGTGCCCGACGCACGCACAATCGTGATTACCCCGTGGGAGAAATCAATGTTTAAGGAGATTGAGAAAGCCATCATCAATTCTGAGATAGGAATCACTCCGGAAAACAACGGTGAGGTGATACGCCTGTCGATTCCTCCATTGACCGAAGAGCGCCGCAAGGCTCTTGTAAAGCAGTCGAAGGGAGAGGCCGAGCAAGCCAAGATTTCTGTGCGCAACGCCCGCCGCGACGCAATCGACGGTCTGAAGAAAGCCGTGAAAAACGGTATGCCTGAAGATGTCGAGAAAGACGCAGAGGCAAAAGTGCAGAAAATCCACGACAACTATATGAAGAAAATCGACGAGGTTTTCGCTGCAAAGGAAAAGGAAATCCTCACAGTGTAATATAGGTGTCAATCAATCAGATACTATAAAATCGGACGCTGACCATGAAATCTGTTTCAGGGCAGTGTCCGAGTTTTTTCTAATCAGCAACAATCAACAAAGATTTCAATGAAAAAGAAATTGTTATTCGTGCTTTTCGCCGTGCTGACACTTGCTGTGGGAGCAACGGCCGCCACTTCATCTGTGATAGAACGCACAGGCAAAAGCATCAAGAAAGAGCGCACTGCGCCTGCCCGTCAGGTTGCCAAAGCCGACGCCGACAAGTCGCCGACGGTCTACGGATGGCTGCGCTATGTGGAGCATGCGCCGAGCGACCAGCAGTATGGTGTTTGCCGCTTCAATGCCGGCGACCCATCGACGATCGACGTGCTGTTTCCGTTTGACGCAGAGCATCAAGCATGCGCCGGTGCGGCAGCCAACGGTGTCTACTACGTTTACCGCTACACTCCGGGCGACTATGCCGCGCCTGTTGATTTCGGCACGGTGAACCTGACAACCGGAGCGTTTACCCGAATCGCCGACTACAGCCGCCTGAACGCTTTGTTTGCCGACATGTCGTTCGACTATTCGACCCAGACCATGTATGCCCTTGCAAACGTGGGCTCGTCTACGGTGTCGACGCTTGTAACCGTAAACCTCACAAACGGCGACGTGCAGAATGTGGCAACGCTCGCCGAGAAGTTTGTGGCTCTTGCATGCTCCTACGACGGACAGCTGTATGCCATAAAGGGCGACGACGGATATCTCTACAAGATAAACAAGACAAACGGCGACCTCGAGTCGATTGGCTACACTTTTGAGGAGCCGGCGGAATATTTCCAATCAATGGAGTTCGACCACAGCACCGAAACGCTGTATTGGGCAGCCAACACAATCTACGAGGAGGGATTCCTGACGGTTGTAAACATTGCCAACGGCAACTCTGAGCGCACCGGCACAATCAGCGAAAACGCGCAGGTGGTGGGTCTCCACATCCCGTTTGTGCGCACTGCCGACAAGGCTCCAGCCGCCGTCGAGGGGCTGACTGTCACTCCGGCTGCCGAGGGCGCGCTGAGCGCAACGCTTTCGTGGACAAACCCCACTCAGACTTACGACAAGAAGAGCAACACTACGATAACCCGCGTCGACATCTTCCGCGACAACTCTTTGGCAGGCTCTGTGACCGACGCCGCCCCTGGCGCGCAGTCGTCATGGACCGACGCCAACGTGCCGACAAGCGGACGCCACGAATACAAGGTGTTTGCCGTAAATGCCGAGGGCAACGGCGAGCCTGCGGAACAGACCGCATACATCGGACACGACACGCCGGTGGCTCCTACAGGGGCAACCGTGTCGAAGATTGACGACACTACGCTTAAAGTGGAGTGGACGGCGCCAACTGCCGGACAAAACGGCGGATGGATCGACCAGGCGTCGCTGCGCTACCGCGTGAAGCGTCTGACCGACGGCGCTATGGTCGCTGAAAATCTGACTGCTACGTCATGCACCGACACCGTCGACAAACTGAACACTTATTCTTACGAAATCGAGGCTTACACCGCCGACGGCAATGGCGGAAAGGCGAAAACCAACGGGGTGGCTGCCGGTCCGGCAATCACCGTGCCCTACACCTGCTCGTTCAAGACCGACGGCGATTTCGGTCTGTGGACAGTTATCGACGCCAACAACGACTACTACACTTGGGAGCGCGAGACTACGCTTGCCGCCGCCAAATATTATGCCAACGAGAATTATGAGACATCTGCCGACGACTGGTTGATTTCTTCGCCAATCGCCTTGAACGCCGGAGTGCAGTATCGTCTGCGCTTCAACGCAAAATCCTACGACGAGTCATACCCCGAACACGTGGCAGTGTATCTCGGTCAGGGCAAGACAGTGGAGGCTATGACAACCAAACTCGGCGACTTCGAGGTGGCAACCTACGACATGCAGCAGTATGAGGTGACATTCCCGGCAATTGCCGCCGACGGCAACTACAACATCGGTTTCTACTGCCATTCGCAGGCTCCCAACGGATATATTCTCTATGTCACCGACGTGGAGCTCACGGCAGTGACAAACGGTGTGCTGAAGGGCACGGTGACCGACGGCACCAACCCTATCGGGAATGCGGTGGTGTATATCGAGAATCTTAAGATTTCGAGCATCACAGAAGCCGACGGCTCGTTTGACTTCGGGGAAATCGAAGCCGGCGAATATGACATCCTCATTGAAGCCGACGGCTATGCCTCAAAAACTATAAAGGTTAATATTGAGGCGGGCAAGACAACCATCCTGCCGGTTGAGATTCAGAAATTGCGCAACGTGGACATCAGCGGACGCCTCGTGAGCGAGGACGGCAACCCGATTGAGGGAGGCTCCGTCACCGCCAAGGGCTACTCAACCGTCACGACGGTTTCTGCCGCCGACGGCACATTCTCTTTCCAACAACTGCCTGCCATCGACAAGGTGAAAGTCAGCATCCACCGCTACATGATGGACGACGCAGAGAAAGAAATCGTCTTGACAGAGTCAAACACCGTCGCTCTCGGCGATGTGGCTATGACAGCAAAACGCCTGTCGCCCGCGAAAGTCACTGTAACGTCGACCAAGAGCGTTGCAAACGTGGCTTGGGAAACGCCTGCCGACTTCACTGAATATCGCCACGACAGCGGCATCTACGACGGTCGTCTCGGCAACATCGACGGCACGAGAAACAGCGTTTATGGAGCCGTTTACCGCACACCGGCAATTCTGTCGTCGATGTCGTGGTTTACCGACAAATACCTGCAGGAGCATAAGTCTGTCAACATCTTTGTGTTCGACCTCGACACCGACGGCAATCCCACCTCAACCGTGCTGTTCAGCCGCGAGAACGTTGCCAACGTCGACAATGAGTGGAACACGTTTGTGTTCCCGACCGAGCTGACGGCACCGCGCGGATATATGCTTGCAATAAGCGCCGAGGGACATGCCGGACTGGGCATCGCCGAGGCTACCGATGAATATCCGTTCGCAGAGCGTGAAAACTGCTTCAGCGACGACTATCAGACTGGTGTATTCACCTATGTCGAGGAGCACAACATCAACCGTCCGCTCATGATCCGCGCCACCGGCGTGGCTGTAGCCGACGCCGGACTGCCTCAGGTGGCTGCACCGAAATATGAGGTGTACCGCCTTGCCGACACCGACGCCGACGACCAGACTAAATGGACAAAACTCTCCGACGCGCCATTGGCTGAACGCTCTCTTGCCGACGCGCAATGGGCTACGCTCCCTTATGGTGGCTACCGCTATGCCGTAAAGGCCGTGTATGGCGACAACGACGCCTCTGACGCGCGTCTGTCGGCTGTGGAATACTGCAACATGACGTTGCCGCTCAACGTTGCCGTAAGCACATCCACTCCTACAAACGAGGCTGACGGCGCCGCTGTGGCTCTGAAGGGTCAGACGTTTGGAAACGAGTATACCGGAACCGTGGGCGCCGACGGCAAACTGTCGCTTGGCGAGATTTGGCGCGACGTGTACAAGGTGACGGTAAGCAAGCCCGGATTTACGACATTTGCCGCCGAGCACGACGCCACAAAGGGCGAGACAGCGACTATCAACGCCGTTCTTGACGAATACCGCGTGGATCCGTTCGGACTCGAGGTGTCGAAGACAAGTACTGCTGGTCAGCGCAAGTTTGTATGGAACACGCCGAACTATCTGTTTGACGACTTTGAAGGCCATGAGGCATTCGCCGTCAACTCGCCGGGAACCATCGGCTGGACATATATCGACGACAGCCACTCTGCCACAATTCCTATCGACGGCGTGAATTATCCTAACGCCGGCGCGGAGATGGCATTCCAAGTGTTCAACCCGTATGAGACCGACCCCGTGCTCGGAGTAATCAACGAGGGCATCCGTCCGCACAGCGGAAAGCAGTTCCTCGCTTCGTTTGCAAAGGAAAACAGCAGCGTCTACAACAACGACTTCATCATTTCCCCCGAATTGTCGTTTGCAAAGGATTTCACATTCAAATTCTTCGCAAAGAGCTTCAACGAAGACTACGGCCGCGAGAAGATGAACGCAGGATACTCGACAACAGGCAAAGCCGCCGACAATTTCACATGGCTCAACGGCGAGAACCCTGTGGAGCTCCCGATGGGCGAATGGACAGAGTATCGCTACACTGTGCCTGCCGAAGCAAAATATGTGGCTATCAACTGCGTTTCCGACTATCTGCTGTTCATGATGGTCGACGATGTGTTTGTCGGCTACGAGCTGCCTGACGGCGTTGATCCCGACAACATCCGTGGCGACCTCAAATTTGAGGTTTACCTCGACGGCAACAAGGTGGCGGAACAGGCTGAACGCTCATTTACATTCGACAAGCTGCAGAACGGCACACACCGCGCCGGCGTGAAAGCGTTGTTCCACACGGAGGCTTCTCCGCTGGTTGAAACAGAGTTTGTCGTAACCGACGGCTCTGCGGTAAGCGTTGTGGCAAACGGCTCAAACCGCGTGTACCCGAACCCGACGACAGGCATCCTCAACATCGACGGTGCCTACGACCGTGTTGACGTGCTCAATGTGGCTGGTGCCGTTGTGGCTCGCTTCGGCAACGACAGCACAATCGACATCGCAGGAAATCCTGAAGGCGTATACATCGTGCGCGTCGTTTCTGGTGAAAACGTGACGACAACCAAAGTGATTTTGAAAAAATAAAATCCACCGAACATCAAAGAAAAGGCTGTATCTCAACGAGATGCAGCCTTTTTTGCTATCTCCCCTTTATTTATGCGCAAAAATTTTATCAAAAAAATTTGCACAGTAATAAAATTTGCAATACCTTTGCACTCGCAAACAAACGCAAGGTGCCATAGCTCAGTTGGTAGAGCAAAGGACTGAAAATCCTTGTGTCCCCGGTTCGATTCCTGGTGGCACCACGCAAAAGAGAGTATCACGAAAGTGATGCTCTCTTTTTTTGACTCATCCGCGGTGGCGCAGCGATAGCGCGGGTCAGTAGAAATTTAGTGGGGATAAATTTCTACTGACCCGAAGTGTAGCTGTCAGGGGCAGGCTTGAAAAACCCTGCTCCAAGAGCGAGAAAACGGTCTTGAAACCGACTATCGTTGATGCATTCTTTTCTTATAAAGTCGCTCAACTTTCCTTTGTCCAGTTTTGACAAAAGAATTTCTACATTATTCATTTTCTTGTTTGTCATCGTTCGATTTATTATTTATGACAATCCATCTGCCCCTCTTTGTCGAGCCTTCACGAATAAGATTAGTGAAAATGCAGTATCTTCATAGTGCTAAAACACAAAGAGATACAGACAATAATCGCTATAATCACCGAAAGCAAAGTTATAGAAATATTTTGTATGGCAGATGATTTCTGCAAGTTTTTTTGACGCAATAATGGCAATAACCGAACAATTTACACCTTAAACCATGGGTCGAGTCGATTACAGATGACATTGTGGAGTCAAATTGCTCCATGTCCCGAAAATATTCCTCCAAAAGGAATGTGCTTCTCAGATTTAATTTGTATTTTTGCTATGTCTATCGTTGGATTTTCTTGTTTTCTTTTCGCAACACTAAGACAAATTAATTCTTCGACATGGCAAAATCCTGGGCCGCTTGGCCAGTCTAAGAACTTTTTGTTACTCAGGCGTTTAAACAGTTTAATTTATAATAGTGTTGCAGAATTAAGGACTTACACATTATCATGAGACATATCATAACATCTTGCTTGATTGCAGTGTGTGCTATGACAGCCATTGCTCAGCACACTCCCGTTTATCTTGACGAGACACAGCCTATAGAGCGGCGCATTGACGATGCTCTCTCACGCATGACTCTTCAGGAAAAGATACGCGTCATACATGCGCAGAGCAAATTCTCGTCTGCCGGAATACCGCGTTTGGGGTTTCCCGACTTCTGGACAGACGACGGTCCTCACGGTGTACGCCCTGACGTACTGTGGGACGAATGGGAACAGGCAAGACAGACCAACGACTCATGCGTGGCGTTTCCTGCGCTGACATGCCTTGCCGCCACATGGAATCCAGACCTTGCCGCACTCATATCTTAGAATTCAAAAGGTGTCAGATTTAATACTGCCATTTCATTTACAATCAAAATTAACACGAGTTGATACAATTTTAATGCGCTCAAATACAAGCAATACTATGCTGAAAAGCGCAATATCCGAATTAAAGAATATACTTCATGTCTTCTAAGAATGTTTCTATATTATGGAAGTAGAGTTAATACTAAGCACAGTTTTAGCATTTGCTACTGTTTGCTATACAATTATCAATCTGATGATGTGGCTTGAAAGTAGAGCTACAAGAAAGCAAAAAATAACACCTCAAGTTATAGCATACTTAAAAACAACAGAAGACCATTTGACGCTGTGTGTTCATATAAAAAACATTGGAGAAGGGTGTGCTAGAAATGTACAAGTTAGAGTTTTGAAAGATTATAATCAATTTGGAAAGGAACAATATCCTCTTTCTAATCTCATGTTTTTTAAAAATGGAGCAAGTATTTTTCCACCACAGTATGAGCTGAAATTCTATATAGACTCTGTAAAGAATATTGATTATGAATCTAATAATAGCTATATTGAATTGGAAGTCTTATACCAAGATATAGATAATAAACATTACAGAGAGGTATATCAACTTCCATTCAATCAAATTGTCGGAACAAACTATTCTAATCCACCAGAAACATATATGGGGCAAATTCCATATTACTTGAAAGAAATTAGTAAATTAATCAAGAATCTTCCAAAAGAATGAATACCGAATCTCAAAACATAGAATTCAAAGAATCTTGGCGCGACGAATACCAGAAATGGATTTGTGGTTTTGCCAACGCACAAGGCGGTACGCTGTATATCGGTCTGCGCGATAATGGCGAAGTGTGCGGTGTACAGGAAGCCAAGAAGTTGATGGAGGACATTCCGAATAAGGTACGCGATATGATGGGTATCTTGGTGGAAGTCAATTTGAGGGAAAAGGACGAAAGGCAATATCTGGAGATTGTGACGGATGCCTATCCTTATCCTATCAGCTTTCGTGGGAAGTATTACCAACGAAGCGGTGCGACCAATCAGGAACTGAAAGGGGCTGCACTCGATCGTTTCATGCTTCGCAAGCAGGGGAAAACGTGGGACGGTGTGCCTGTGCCTTATCTGAAAGCGGAGGACTTGGATAGTGCCACATTTGATTTGTTCCGTAGGTATGCCAAACGGAGTGGACGCATGGATGAAGCGGACTTGATGGACGATAATTACGGTTTGTTGGAGAAACTGCGGCTCTATGAAGGCAATTATCTGAAACGTGCCGCAGCTTTGTTGTTCCATCCCGACCCAGAACAATATGTGACCGGAGCATTTGTAAAGGTAGGCTTCTTCCGTGAAGGCATGGATTTAGTATATCAAGATGAAGTGCATGGTAATCTATTCCAGCAAATTGTGAAGCTAATGGACTTGCTGTGTACCAAATATATGAAAGCCATCATTACCTACGAGGGCATTCATCGGATAGAGACATTGCCGATGCCTCGTGAGGCTTTGCGTGAGGCATTATTAAATGCTTGCATCAACAAAGACTATGCAGAACCTTCTCCCATTCAAATCCGCGTGTATGAAAACAAGCTGGAGATAATAAACGGTGGAGTGTTGCCCGAAGGGTGGACTGTAGAAACCTTATTGTCTTCACACCGGAGTATGCCTTACAACCCGGATATTGCCAACACATTTTTCCGCGCTGGTGAGATTGAGGCATGGGGACGTGGCATTGAGCGTATCATCACGGCTTGCAAAAATGACGGTTTCTCTACGCCGGAGTTCCGCTATGACGCTTCAGGGATTTGGACAACGTTCAAGTTTAAATATCCAGAAAGAGCTACTACCCAATACGACCAGAAGACTACCCAAAAGACTACCCAAAAGGCTACCCAAAACCTGACAGAACAACAGCAGGCTATGCTGTCATTCTTAAAAGAGCATCCCGAAGCGACCCGAAAAGAGATAAGCGAAAACCTTCTCAACATCACTGAAGATGGTGTTAAGTACAACCTTTCACGCCTTCAGAAACTTGGATTATTGGAGCGTATAGGAGGAAGGAAACAAGGTTATTGGAAAACAATAGAGTAGAGTATATGAATGATTTAGATGTATTTGAAAGTTGGCACAAGGATTTGAGTGAATGGGAACGTTTTCAAGATAAACTTGAAAGAACAAGCGGAGAAAAAACTTATTACAAAGCGTGTAATTTTGACAATAAAGCACTAAAAAAGCTGCAACTAAAGAACGACGAAAACCAAATAATACTCTATCAAGATGATAACGAGATAACTCGCGTTTCTGTGCGTTTTGCCGATGAGGATTTGTGGTTGACACAAAATCAGTTGGCGGATATATATTGTACAACAAAGCAGAATATCAGTCAGCACATAGACAACATCTTAAAAGATGGTGAGTTAGACGCAAATCGAACTGTAAAGGATTTCTTGACAGTTCGACAAGAGGGTAATCGTCAGGTAAAACGTAGCATTGACCACTATAATCTTGATATGATAATTGCCCTTGGTTATCGTGTACAGTCCCAGGTGGCGACTCGCTTTCGCCGTTGGGCAACCCAACGGCTTCATGAGTATATCCAGAAAGGATTTGCGATGGATGATGAACGATTAAAGCAAGGCGTTTCTTGACATCTTGAAAAATCTCTTAAACATCTGTTAATCTTTCGTTTAAGCATCGTCTTGTCGTTTTTCCAAGGCAAAATTATGCGTTTTTGTCCGCTTTTCCAAGCGTTTTCACATTGTTTTTGTCCGTTTTTCCAAGATTTTTCCTAATATTTGAAGCTGCTGCCGCCGAGGAACTCGCGCAGAAGGCTTGTGGCTGGGATTTGACGGTTGGGGATGGCGTTGAAGTAGCTAAGGAAACTGAGCAGACGGTATGCCTCGGCATATTCCGGCACGTTGTGCGGCACCTGCTTCAATATCGGCTCGGCAAAGTCCTTCATGACACCAAGCTCGAATATCAGCGATGAGTTAAACATTGCGTCGGCGTTCTCCTGATACGGGAATATCCATTTTCCTTCGCCACGGCGCACGCTCGGCCAACGGCGGATGGTGTCGAGCGCCGACGTGCCGCGATACTTGAAGTCGCGCACAATGCGGCGCAGCAGTCGGTTGTCGGTTGTCGGCACCCAGTTATGGTTGTCGATGTTGAGCGTTGTGAGCGCAGACACATACACCTTGTACTTCATCTCGTCGGGGATGCTTGCCGTCAGCTCTGGATTAAGTCCGTGGATGCCTTCCATCAGCAGTATCGAGTTGTCGTCGAGACGGAGCTTGTTGCCTTTGTATGTGCGTTTGCCTGTGGTGAAGTCATACGACGGCATCGCCACCTCCTTTCCGGCGATAAGGTCGGTCAGGTCTTTGTTGAACTGCTCGATGTCGAGAGCGTAGAGCGACTCATAGTCATAATCGCCGTTCTCATCGCGCGGCGTGTGCTCACGGTCTACGAAATAATTGTCGAGAGAAATCATCTGCGGGCGCACCAGATTGGCAAGCAGATGGATGGACAGGCGTTTGGTTGTGGTCGTTTTGCCCGACGACGACGGGCCTGCCACCAGCACCACGCGCGCGCCTCCCTGTCGGAAACGTTCGGTGATCTGGTCGGCTATGGCTCCGATTTTCTTGTCGTGGATGGTCTCTGCCACGGCAATCAGCATGCCCACGTTGCTCTTGTCGGCGACGGCCTTGTTGAGCATGCCCACGCTGCCCACTCCCACCGTCTTGTTGAGCTTTATATAGTCGGTAAACGCCTTGAACAGTTTTGGCTGCGGATTAATCCCCGCGGGCTTCGTGCGGTCGCCGTCAAAGTCTGGCGGCAGCAGGAGCAGTCCGCTCTCGTAGGGCACAAGGTCGAACACCCCGACATAGGATGTCGACGGCACAAGGTCGCCATAGTAACTGTCTACAAACCCTTCAAGGCTGTAATATGTGGTGTAGAGGTCGGCGGCAGTTTCAAGCAGCGTCACCTTGTCAGCCATCCCGGCGTTGCGAAACAGCTTGATGACATCGGTTGTAAGCTTAGTGCTTCTGACAAACGGAATGTCGGCGGCAATGATTTCCTCCATGCGACGCTTCACGGCAGCGACAGTAGCGGCGTCGGCAGTCTGCCGGTCGATTGTGGCATAGTATCCGCTGGCGATGGAATGCTCTATGCACAGACTGGCGGCAGGATACAGGTCGTGGACTGCCTTGGCGAGCACCATGCAGAGCGAACGCACATACATGCGCTGTCCCGACGGATTGCTCTCATCGATGAAGTTCACCATCTTCGGCATAAAAAGCGGATAGTTGAGACCCTCGGTCTTGTGGTTGACGTGGGCGCAAATAGGCTTCACGCTGATTTCATACTTTATGCGGTTGTACACGTCGAGCAGCGTCTCTCCGCCTTTGACATCCATATATTTGCCTGTGTTCTCACAGAAAATCTGTATCTTGTCGTTCATAGTCGATTCGTGTTTTAAAGTTCAGCGTAAAGTTACGCTTTCTGACGCGATTATCCAATAACAACCCTGTCACAATTTGTTTTTGAGCGACAAATGCACTAAGTTTGCAGACAGTATGGCTAACATCTATGACAACAGACGGATCTGGAAGACGGTGTTTCTGGCGGTGTCGCTGGTGCTTGTGGCTTTCTTCCTCCACATTTCCAACAACTTGGTCGACGACCTTGCCGACCAGGAACGCGAGCGTATGGAAATTTGGGCCAACGCCACAAAGGCGCTGACATCGGCTCAGTCGTCCGACATCGACTTCTATCTGAGCATCATAAAAAACAACAACAACATCCCGGTGCTGCTTGTCGACGACAACGACAACATACTGATGTCGCGCAACTTCAAGATGCCCGAACCCGTCGACTCGCTGACGCCCGACCTGCTGTCGGACGCCAACCGCGCGTTTCTCGCCAAACGGCTCAAGGCTCTGAAAAAAACAAACAACCATATCCCAATCAAAATCGACGGCGCCACAACGCAACACATCTACTATGAGGACTCCACGCTGCTCACAAGCATGTCCTACCTGCCGCGCATCCAGATTGCCGTGATGATAATCTTCGTGATTATCGTATACCTTGCCGTGATGTCGACAAAAAAGGCTGAGCAGAACAAAGTGTGGGTCGGACTGTCGAAAGAAACCGCCCACCAGCTCGGCACGCCGATTTCATCGCTAATGGCATGGGTGCAGATGCTCGAGGCGTCGGGCGTTGACAAAGAGATTGTCGAGGATATGGACAAAGACGTGAACCGGCTGTCGATGATTGCCGACCGATTCTCGAAAATCGGCTCCAAGCCGGAAATGAAGCTGGAGCCCGTGTGCGAGTCGGTAAGGCAGGGACTTGACTATATGCGCGCACGCATCTCCACGAGTGTGGCACTGTCGGTCAACCTCCCCGACGACGACCGCAACGTGATGCTCTGCCGTCCGTTGTTCGCATGGGTGATTGAAAACCTGTGCAAGAACGCTGTCGACGCCATGCAGGGCAAGGGAAGTCTCAACGTGACTGCCGGCTACGACCACCGCACGGCATTCATCGAAGTGACCGACACCGGAAAAGGCATTGCCCGAAAAAACTTCAAGACGGTGTTCAGCCCCGGATTCACCACCAAGAAGCGCGGATGGGGACTCGGTCTGACGCTGGCGAAGCGTATAATTGAGGAATATCACGGCGGACGCATCTTCGTCAAGTGGTCGGAAATCGGCGCCGGAACCACGTTCCGCATCGAGCTGCCGATAAAATAGCGACAAAAGCTCTGAAATTTTTTTGTAGTATAGTCGGTTTTTGCGTACTTTTGCGTTGATAAAAAATCATTTTGTCATGGTTCGTAAATATGACTATCTCGTAATCGGGTCCGGAATAGCGGGAATGAGTTTCGCGCTGAAAGTGGCAGAGACAGGCCGTGTGGCGCTAATCTGCAAATCGGACATAGAAGAGGCCAACACTTTTTATGCACAAGGCGGTGTGGCTTCAGTGACAAATCTCAAAGTCGACAACTTCGACAAGCACATAGAAGACACTATGATTGCCGGCGACTGGCTCAGTGACCGCGCTGCCGTGGAGAAGGTGGTGAAAGGCGCTCCCGAACAAATCAACCAACTGCTCAAGTGGGGCGTTGATTTCGACCGCAAGGAAGACGGTGAGTTCGACCTGCACCGCGAGGGCGGACACTCGGAGTTCCGCATCCTGCACCACGCCGACAACACCGGCGCCGAAATCCAGCAGAGTCTCGTGCGCGCCCTCAAAAGTCACCCCAACATCGACGTGTTTGAAAATTTCTTCGCCGTTGAAATCATAACCCAGCATCATTTGGGTAAAATCGTGACGCGACGCACTCCCGACATCACTTGCTACGGAGCATATATCCTCAACCCCGAAACCGGAAAAGTGGAGACTTTCCTGTCGAAAGTGACAGTGATGGCAACCGGCGGCATCGGTCAGGTCTACACCACGACAACAAACCCGATGGTGGCAACCGGCGACGGCATCGCAATGGTGTACCGCGCAAAAGGTACCGTAAAGGATATGGAATTCATTCAGTTCCACCCAACTGCACTATACCATCCGGGCGACCGTCCTTCGTTCCTCATCACTGAGGCTATGCGTGGCTACGGTGCCGTGCTGCGCACAATGGACGGCAAGGAATTCATGCAGAAATACGACCCGCGCCTGTCGCTCGCTCCACGCGACATCGTGGCGCGAGCCATCGACAACGAGATGAAGATGCGAGGCGACGACCATGTGTGGCTCGACGTGACCCACAAAGACCCGGAAGAAACGAAACACCACTTCCCAAACATTTACGCCAAGTGTCTGAGCCTCGGCATCGACATTACGAAAGACTATATCCCTGTGGCGCCGGCTGCACACTACCTGTGCGGTGGCATCAAGGTGGACCTCAACGGATGCTCTTCAATCCAACGCCTGTATGCCGTGGGTGAATGCTCATGCACAGGCCTGCACGGAGGCAACCGACTGGCTTCCAACTCTCTGATTGAAGCCGTGGTCTATGCCGACGCGGCGGCAAAGCATTCGATGGCAAACATTGCCCACTACTCGCTGCGCGAAGACGTGCCGGAATGGAACGACGAGGGCACGCAGCACAACGAGGAGATGGTGCTGATCACACAGAGCCTCAAGGAGGTGAATCAAATCATGAGCACCTACGTGGGCATCGTGCGCTCCAACCTGCGACTCGACCGTGCATGGAACCGCCTCGACATCCTATACGAGGAGACCGAGCGTCTGTTCAAGCAGAGCAAGGCGTCGCGTGAAATCTGCGAGCTGCGCAACCTCATCAACGTGGGCTACTTGATTATGCGACAGGCAAAGGAACGCCACGAGTCGCGCGGATTGCACTATTCAATCGACTATCCGCCTGAAAAACGCCGTTTGTAAGCGTTTCAACAAACAGACAAAACAACACAGCGACGCCATCCGGTGCCGCTGTGTTGTTTTTGCTTATATTACTGATAAAGAGACTCACCCCTCCCCTATTTTTCACTTACAAACCGCTTGAGCAGAAACGCAAGAAAATATGGGAAAGTATAGAACCTGCCATTAAATCCAATATTCTTATTGCATAATTTAATGCCGTAACGGATATCCGGATATTTGCCGTCATTAGCCGTCAACTTTGACAACGATTTGGTTGCATTGTCCGATGCCTTCACCTCTATGGGTATCAATGTTTGAATGTCGCGTATGAAGAAGTCCATCTCTAACGTTGATTTTTCATTACGATAGAAATACAAATCATAGCCTTGCTTCGCCAACATATCACCTACAACGTTTTCATAAACAGCACCCTTGTAAGTGCCATAATTCTTATTCACCCGCATATCCTCCTGCGACTCCTCGTCGAGCGAGGCAACAAGCAAACCCGTATCCTTGTAATAGAGCTTATATGATTTCGGATCGTAGTTGCCCTTAAGCGGCAGGGAGATATGCGCAAGACAATGGCACACATTGACTATTCCGGCATCACTAAGCCATTCCACCGTGCCGACATATTCCCGGCTTCTGGCACCATGGGCAATCTTGCTGATTTGAAATTTCTTATTGTCTTGCCCCAAGAACACGGAAATGTGGTTGTAGACATTCTTTATCTTACCCTTGTCAAGACCTTGCGCATACTTCGTTATGTCCTCCTCATAGTCGAGAAGAAGTTGCCGTTGCATCTTGAGCGTGCCGCTGAAATTGCCATTCTTTACAAACAAACTGACCACCGCCGGCATTCCGCCGACAATCATATAGTCGCGAAACAACCCTCCCAACACATCCATCTCCAAGCTCGACAACGGTGTGACTGACACCATCTTTTCGAACAGTCGCTCTACAAACGCGGAATTATAACCTTTTGCCCACAGAAACTCCTCAAAATCCATGGAATGCATTGTATAATCCTCTTTGTAGCCCACACTGTTCGACTCTATTTCCTGATAATTAATGCCCATAAGCGAGCCGGAGCAGACCACGTCATACCTACCATCTATTTTGAATGCCTTAAGACTTGTGGCGCAAACAGGGCAGTCCTGCATCTCATCGAAAAAGAAAATCGTGTTGCCCGGTTCTAATTCTATATTGGGGTTGATAAGCGTGATGTTGCGCACAACACTGTCCACATCATAGCCGTCATCAAATATCGACTTGAATTTCTGCTGTAAAACAAAATTGATGGCAACCACATTCCTATAGTTGTCATTTGCAAATTGCATGATGGATGCCGTCTTGCCAATCTGCCGCGCTCCTTTGACGATAAGAGGCAATCGATCCTCGTTTTCCTTCCATTCTTTGAGAAAGTCGTCTATTTTTCTCCGCATTAATCTCATAATCAACACATTTTCCTTTTGCAAAGATAGCGTTAAATCACAAAATTCCAAGCAAATATATGCGAAAAATCACAAAATTCCAGTCCTTGTGGCCTATTTTATCACAAAATTCCAAGGAGTCACACGTGAAAAATCACAAAATTTCCAATTTCTACTCCTTACGACCTTCCTTCTTTTTGCGAAAACGGCCAAGGGCATAGCCCAGCACTTCGCGCTGAATTGTTGAGTTCAGGAAGCGGTTTGCCACATAATAGAGCGCGAAGCACACAGATGTCTGCGCAAGGATGTTGAGCCACGGATTAGCAATGCCGACAAGCACAAGGCACTGAACCGCAGCCACAGCGCCCGAAATGACGGCATACGGAAGGATGTCGCCCACCACGTTGCGCGTCGGATAGCCTACGATGCGACCAGCCACAATCACGGCATAGACAAAGAACAGCGCCGACGCCACAAGCTGTCCCCAAATCATCGCCGTTATGCCCATGGGGATAGTCACCACGATGGCGACTATCATCAATGCGTCTTTGACCGATTCGTAGACCACAAGCGAGCGCGAACGCCCGAGTCCGAGGATGTAGTTGTTGATGTTGGTGGCAAGCACTATGAAGATGCCGCGCACGGCGAGTATCTGAAACAGGATTATGGCTTCGTCCCACTTCGTGCCAAAAAGGATGTGGAATATCGGTTCGGCACACGTCGTGAGCAACAGAAGCAGAGGAAAGACAAGATAGGCGGTGAAGCGGTTCATCTTGCGCATGGCGCGCAGCAACCGCTCCCTGTCATCCTGAAAACCGCTGAGCACCGGCAGGAACGACGCCGTCAGTATCTGCGCTATCGACTGTATGCCCATCTTGCTCCATTTGTCGGCTTGCGTGTAGCATCCGAGTTTGGCAAGGTTGTAGTAAGCACCAATGATAAACGAGTAGGCGTTGAGCGACAATGTGTTGAGAAATGAGCACACCATCACTCCGCTACCAACAGAAAACACCGACCGCAGCGACGCCATGCTGAACCCCGTGCGCGGAAGCCAGCCTGTTGTCGTCCACAGGAAGACCGATTTGACGGTGGCGAGCACAATGGTCTGCCACACGATTGCCCATGCGCCGTAGCCGTCCACGGCAAGCCAGATGCCCACGGCTCCCGACACGACAAGCCCCAGCGAGTTGGCTATCGCCACGCGCGCCATCGTCATCTGCTTCATCATGCGGTTGGTCTGCACAAGGGCGGTGGCGTTGATGATAAACGACAGGAACATCACCCTCGACAGGCTTATCAGACGCTGGTCGCCGAAGGTGTCGGCAATCAACGGCGCACACGCCCATAGGATGCCATAAATGGCAATGCTGATGCCGAGGTTGAAATAAAAAACCGTACAATAGTCGGTTTCAGTAGGCGATTTTTTCTGTATCAGCGCCGCGCAGAATCCGCTGTCGACAAACAGTGATGCGAACGCCTGAAACACAAGCATAGCACCGACCAGCCCGAAGTCTTCCTTCGAGAGCAGGTTGGCAAGCACGACGCCCGTGACACCGTAGAACACCTGCGACGCGAATTTGTCGATGGTGTTCCACTTCAGCGTGCGCGCCGTTTTCAGTTTAAGTTCGGTTTCTTCCACGCGCCTATTCTCGGTTTACGACCGCCGGCTCCGGCACTTCCATCAAGTCGAGCAAACCGGTGCCGTTGTCGGTGGTTTCCGAGCCTTCGGCAGCCTCTGTTTCCGGCTCATTGTCTTCAATCACATCGGTGGCTTCTGTCTCGACGCCGCCTTCGAGCTGCACGATTTTCACATTCGACAGCTTGCTCTTGGTGATGACAGGTTTTCCGATATAGTACACCTTTCCTGAGCCTACGCCCTTCACGGAGAGCGTTTCTTTAGAGGCGCAACCTATTGCACCGGTGCCCATCAGCGTGCATTTCACGTGTTTCGCCGCCACCTCGTCGGCTTGAATCTCGCCGGTGCCCACATTCTTTATCGACAAGTTCTCACACTTGCCAGAAGTGATGATTTTGCCCTTTCCTGTGAGCAGCTTAAGGTTGATGTTGATAGCGTCGAGACCGTTGGCAATGATTGTGCCGTTGCCTTGAAGCTGTATGTCAATTTTAGCCCCAGGAGCCACTTTGCGCAGCGTCAGGGTGCTGTCTTTTGTATTCTCTGCCTTGTACAGATACGACGAATAGACATAGACCGTAGGCAGTGTCTTGACAGTGATTGCTGCAGGGTCGAGCTGTATTTTCAGTCTGCCCTTCGAACGCTCTGCCATGATGTAGGATGTGTATTCCTTCTCGATGTCAAACGCCACGATGCCCACTGAGTCGGCATTGTTGGAATAGACCACGTTGATGCCGTCGTTAACCACCAGTTCGTTGAATTCGCCCACATTGATGGTGTGTGGAGTGGCATTTACCGCTGCCGCGCAGCAGAGGGTGATGATAGCCAAAAAGAATTTCTTCATAACGTCGCTTGTTTCTAAATATGTAAATAATCAGTTTCTATGCGTTGCAGCACGTCGTCGAGCTCTGCCCACGTCTTTGCCTGAAGCATTGCGATGCGCGTTTCCCTGAAATTGGGGATACCCTTGAAGAGCGGCGACGCGGCAAGATGACGGCGGATGTGGAGAATGCCTCTCAACTCATCGATGCCTTCGATGCTCTCCGCAATCTGGCGGCGGAGCAGCGCCATCTTCTCCGACGCCGGTATCTCTATCGCGGTGCCGTGGAGCAGATAGTGCTTCATCTCGCGGAAAATCCACGGAGCGCCTATCGAGGCTCTACCCACCATGACCGCATCGACTCCGTAGCGGTCGAATGCCGTTTTCAAGCCCTCTGGCGTCGTGATGTCGCCGTTGCCGACAATCGGTATCGTGATGCGGGGATTGCGCTTCACCTCGCCGATAAGCGTCCAGTCGGCGTCGCCGGTATACATCTGGCTGCGGGTGCGTCCGTGGATTGTAAGCGCACGGATGCCGCAGTCCTGCAGCTGCTCGGCGAGCGTGGTGATGATTTTGTTTTCGCAGTCCCACCCCAGACGGGTCTTGACCGTCACGGGCAACTTCACCGCGTCGACCACCGAACGCGTGATTTGCAGCAGCTTGGGCACGTCGCGGAGCATTCCTGCCCCCGCGCCTTTCGACGCCACCTTCTTCACCGGACATCCGAAATTGATGTCGATGACGTCGGGACCGGCTGCCTCGGCGATTTTTGCAGCCTCCACCATCGGTTCCACCTCCTTGCCGTAGATTTGTATCGCCACAGGCCGCTCGGCGGCGTTGGTGTGGAGTTTGCGGGTGGTGCTGTTGATGTTGCGCACAAGAGCGTCGGCCGACACGAATTCCGTGTAGACCATATCGGCTCCCTGCTCTTTGCAGATGAGACGGAACGACGGATCAGTCACGTCTTCCATCGGTGCCAGCAGCACCGGGCGTTCTCCCAAGTCAATTGTTCCTATCTTCATTCGCTTCTTTCGTTTTGTGTGCGCAAGTTACGCATTTTTATCTGTCTTTCCAACATTACCGGAAATTGAAATGTTCATTCTTAATGTCCTATTTTCTGTCTGTTTTGTCGGTTGCACGCAGACGGGCAAGCATTTCCGCCGCTGTAAGTCCGCTGACGGGATGCCGCCACCCGGGCGACAACTCGCAGAGCGGTGCCAGCACAAACTCGCGTTTGTCCATCCGTGGATGAGGCAGGACGACAGTGGCGGTGTCGACAACCTCATCGCCGGCATACACGATGTCGATATCAAGCTGACGGTCGGCATAACTGCCGTCGGCATTGCGGTGGCTGGAGCTTCCCGCCTCGCGCTCGATGCGCTGGAAGATGTCCAGCAGACGCCCGACGGGCAAGTCGCTCTCAAACTCGACAGCGATATTGAAAAAGGGGTTATCAGACTGATAACCCCATGCTTCAGATTCGTATATGCTTGAGACTCGCGGGGTGCTGCCAACGCTGCGGGCTATCTCGTCAACGGCGCGGCGCAAGTTTGCCTCGCGGTCGCCGAGATTAGTTCCGATGTTGACACTCACTGTCCGCATTGCCTGCGTTTACAGCGTTTTTGAAACCTCTACTTCTTCGTAGGCTTCAATCATATCGCCTTCCTTCACGTCGTTGTAGTTGGCGATGTTAAGACCGCAGTCGTAGCCCGACGACACTTCCTTGACATCGTCCTTGAAACGCTTCAGAGAGCCGAGCTCGCCCGTGTAGATGACAATGCCGTCGCGGATAAGGCGCACTTTGCTCGTGCGTTTCACCTTGCCCTCGCGCACCATACAGCCTGCAATCGTGCCGACCTTCGATATCTTGTAGGTTTGAAGCACTTCTGCCGTACCGGTAACCTCTTCTTTGAGCTCCGGCGAGAGCATTCCTGCCATTGCGTCTTTAACCTCCTCGATTGCATCGTAGATAATTGAGTAGAGACGGATGTCGACGCCATCGTTCTCTGCCAGACGGCGAGCGGCTACCGACGGACGCACCTGGAAGCCGATAATAACGGCGTCGGATGCGGCGGCAAGCGTAACGTCGCTCTCCGAAATCGCACCCACGGCCTTGTGGATTACGTTGACCTGAACCTCCGGTGTCGACAGCTTGATAAGCGAGTCGCTCAACGCCTCGATTGAGCCGTCAACGTCACCTTTGACGATAAGGTTCAACTCGTGGAACTCGCCCAACGCGCGGCGGCGGGCAATGTCGTCGAGGCCAGGCATACGGCGGGTGCGCTCCTTGACCTCGCGCTGCAACTGCTCGCGGCGCGTGGCTATCTCGCGTGCCTCACGGTCGGTGTCAAGAATGTTGAACGTGTCGCCGGCGGTCGGCGCACCGTTCAGACCGAGCACCAATGCCGGTGCCGCAGGGCCTGCCTCCGTGATGCGCTGGTTGCGCTCGTTGAACATGGCGCGGATCTTGCCATAGCTTGTTCCTGCCACCATGATGTCGCCCACACGCAGCGTTCCGTTGCTCACAAGCACGGTTGCCACATAGCCGCGACCCTTGTCGAGCGACGACTCGATAATCGAGCCTGTTGCCTTTCGGTTAGGGTTGGCTTTAAGGTCGAGCATCTCTGCCTCGAGAAGCACCTTGTCGAGCAGTTCTTTAACGCCGATACCCTTCTTGGCTGAGATTTCCTGCGACTGATATTTTCCACCCCAGTCTTCCACGAGGTAGTTCATATTGGCGAGCTCCTCCTTGATTTTGTCAGGGTTGGCGGCAGGCTTGTCTATCTTGTTGATTGCAAACACGATTGGCACACCGGCTGCCGAGGCGTGGTTGATTGCCTCGATGGTCTGCGGCATCACGTTGTCGTCGGCGGCAACGATGATGATGGCGATATCCGTCACCTTGGCTCCGCGGGCACGCATCGCCGTAAATGCCTCGTGGCCCGGGGTGTCGAGGAACGTGATGCGGCGGCCGTCCTCAAGCTTCACGTTGTAGGCTCCGATATGCTGCGTGATGCCACCAGCCTCGCCGGCGATAACGTTGGCGTTGCGGATGTAGTCGAGCAGCGATGTCTTACCGTGGTCTACGTGTCCCATCACGGTCACAATCGGCGGACGCGGCAGCAAATCTTCCTCGGAGTCTGCCTCCTCGTTGATTGCCTCCGATACTTCCGCACTGATGTATTCTGTCTTGAAACCGAATTCTTCTGCTACAAGGTTGATGGTCTCAGCATCGAGTCGCTGGTTGATGGAAACCATCACGCCGATATTCATACATGTGGCGATAACCTTGTTGACCGGCACATCCATCATCAGTGCCAAGTCGTTGGCTGTCACGAATTCTGTGATGCGCAGCGTCTTGCTTTCCTTTGCCTCCAATGCGGCTTCCTCGCGCTCGCGCTCTTCAAAAGCCTCGCGCTTCTCTTTTCTCCATTTAGCACTCTTCTTCTGAGGCTTGTTGGTGAGGCGCGCAAGTGTTTCCTTAACCTGCTTCTGCACGTCTTCTTCGCTGACCTCTGCCTTTATGTGGCGCTTGGCCTTGTTGTTCGGACGGTCGGCGTTCTTGTTCTTGTTGCGGCGGCTGTCGTTGTTGCCTCCACCTTGCTTCTGTCCGCCGGCTTGCTGTCCGCCCGGATGCTCAATGTCGACTTTCTCCTTGCCGATGCGTTTGCGCTTGCGCTTCTCGCTGTCGGCGTTTGCGCCTCCGTTGGCTTGTTTTTCCTTGGCGATGCGCTCTTTACGCTTTTCCTCCTTCGACTTTTTCTTCGGACGGGTCGACTGGTTGATGGCGTCAAGGTCGATTTTGCCGAGAATCTTAGGAGCGGCGATTGTTGCCACGACAGTCTTGATTTCGTTGGATTCCGAAACCTCAGGTGCTGCGGCTTTCGGCGCGCTCTGTGGCTGTGGCGCCGGCTGCGGAGCTGGCTTTGCCTCCTCTTTCACCTCCGCCTTCTTGACCTCTTCCTTTACCTCTTTCTTTACCTCTGGTTTAGGTTCCGGCTTTGGCGCAGGTTTCGGTGCGGGTGCGGGCGCAGGTGCTGGCTTGGGCTCTGGCTTCTTCTCTTCAACGACAGGGTTGTTGTGCTTGTCGAGTTCGATTTTGCCGAGAATCTTCGGCTTCTGCACGGTTTCCACAACAGTCTTTATCTGCTCCGGCTTTTTAGGCTCTTGCGGAGCCTTGTTTTTCACTTTGTCCTTCTGACGCTCCGAGGCATAGCGCTCCGACTTCGACTTCAAGTCTTTGTCGTTTTTAAACGCGCGCACCAGCATTTCGTGCTGCTCGTCGGAGATGCGAAGGTTCAGGTTGCCGGGATCGCCGACCTCCTGATTGTGTTTCTGCAGAAATTCCACCAGCGTAGGAATCCCCACATTCAAATCGTTTGCTACTTTGCTTATCTTTATTGGCATATTGCTTGTTAAGTTTCCTGTTGTTAATCCTCAAATTCCGCTTTCAATATATCGAGCACTTGGTCGACGGTGCTTTCCTCAAGGTCGGCTTTGTCGATTATCTGCTCGCGTGGCATGTTGAGGACGGCTTTTGCAGTTGTGCAGCCGATGCCTTTGAGGGCTTCGATAACCCAGCTGTCGATTTCGTCGCTGAATTCATCAAGATAAATGTCGTCGCTGTCCTCTGTGAAGCGGTAAACGTCGATCTGGTAGCCGGTCAGCATTGTGGCAAGCTTGATGTTCAAACCGCCTTTTCCGATGGCAAGCGACACCTCTTCCGGAAGCAGCATCACCTCGGCGCACTTCTCTTCCTCGTTGATGCGGATTGACGACACCTTGGCGGGGCTGAGGGCGCGGCGGATGTAGAGTTCGGGATTCGTTGTGTAGTTGATCACGTCGATGTTCTCGTTGCGCAACTCGCGCACAATGCCGTGGATACGAGAGCCTTTCACGCCGACGCATGCGCCGACCGGGTCGATGCGGTCGTCATACGACTCTACGGCTATCTTGGCGCGCTCGCCAGGGATGCGGGCGATGCCTTTAAGCAGGATGAGTCCGTCGTGAATCTCCGGCACCTCAATTTCAAACAGACGGCGGAGGAATTCAGGGCTTGTGCGCGAAATTATCACCTTCGGGTTGTTGTTGGCGTTCTGCACTTCCTTGATGACGGCGCGGATGGTTTCGCCCTTGCGGTAACGGTCGCTCGGAATCTGCTCTTCCTTCGGGAGGATGAGCTCGTTGTGCTCCTCGTCAAGAACAAGCACTTCGCGTTTCCAGATTTGGTAGACCTCGCCTACTACAATCTCGCCTTCCATTGCCTTGAACTTGGTATAGATGGCGTCTTTCTGAAGATCGAGTATCTTGGATGCGAGCGTCTGACGGAGTGTCAGGATGGCGCGGCGGCCGAATTTCTCAAACACGATTTCTTTCGTAACGTCCTCGCCGATCTCGCATTCCGGGTCAATCTCGCGGGCGGCGGTAAGACCGATCTGCATGCTCGGATTCTCTACAGCGCCGTCGGCCACTACTGTGAGGTTTTGATAAATCTCGCAGTCGCCCTTGTCTGGGTTCATAATTACGACGAAATTCTCGTCCGATCCAAACATCTTTGCCAGCACATTGCGGAACGATTCCTCCAACACGCTGATCATTGTGGTCTTGTCGATATTCTTCAGCTCTTTAAACTCCGAAAAGCTGTCTACCATGCTTATGGTTTCCTCTTTCTTTGCCATAATGTCTTAAAACTGGATTACGTATTTTGTATATTTTATTTCGTTATAACCGAAGCGGAGGTCTTCCTCCTGCTCCACCGGACGCTTGGCGCCTTCGGGTTTCACTTTCTTGACCACCGTAAGCACGAAGCCGTCGGCGTCGGCACTCTTGAGGATGCCTTTGAGCTTGCGACCGTCGGCGGTAAGCACCTCAACCTCGTTGCCTTCGTTCTTGTGATACTGGCGCTCTACGCGCAGTGGCGATGTCAGTCCGGCTGAGCCGATTTCAAGTTCATAATCTTCCTCATCGCGGTCAAACTCGCTCTCAACAAGTCGGTTAAGGCGGATACACTCATCTATGTCCACACTTGTGTCGCTGTCGATTTCCACCACGATGTTGTTGTCCTTGCTGATTCTGACGTCGACGAGAAAAAGGTCGGTGCCTTCCATTCCTCGCTCCAAGACTGCTGTCAGCGCGCTTTTGTCAATCATTCTTCAATTGTTGATGTATTAATAAAACAATGGAGAAGACTTCCGCCCCCTCCATTTCCGTCTGCAAATATACTTATTAATAGACAAATGCACAAACATTTGGTTTCAACGGCTCAAAAACTGTCTTATAATTAGCGATATTTAACACTACCAAGCAAATTATACGTTTTTTTAGCATCCTCAACGCGCTTTTTTTGACGTTCGCCTGGGATGCCTGTTCCGTTACCGCGGCGGTTGCCGCTCATTCTGTGGGTTAAATAAGTTAAAAACTTGTTCCCGATGCTTGTTTCTCAAAGAAATTTCATATCTTTACGCAGTTTAGTAATAACCTAACCGAAAAAGAACAAAGAAAAATACAGAATACACATCATTTATTAACTTAAAATCTTTTTTATGAGAAAGTCTTTTAAACACATTCTGTTGGCTGGCTTGACCATTGCATCGACAGCCATGGCTATGAATGCACAGACTTTGACGCAGGACTGGAAGGTGACCGAGGGTCTGCCTAAAGCCGGCAATGCCCGTTGGGGCATTGGTTTCGACGGAAAAGTCTACACCAACGACAAAAGCGTGCCTCAAATCATCGCTATTAATGCCGAGGGGCAAACCACTGTAGCAACGAGCGCTGCAGGTACAGCAATCACTGTCGATGGAGCTGGAAACTTCATCGTAAACGATGGTTTTCCTAACGCCGCTTCTTCAACAACGTTCAAGATTCTCCCTGCTGGAACAACGGAGATGATTGATTTGACAGTCACTCTTCCTGAAGGCGTGACAGCCGGCCGTATGGACTTATTGGGTCGCGCTGTCGGCAATGTTATGTCGGAAACAGGCGGTGCTTTCTACATCACTCCTGCCAACTCTGGGAAAATTGCAAAAATCTTTGTTGCAAAGGGTGTTCAGGTCGCTGAAAAGTCAAAAGCTATCGCTGCTGGCATCGCTTGCGCTTCCGACGGACATGTTCAACCTGCCGACAACAATCCTGAAACCGACAACATTTTTGTGCGTCCGGCACGCGCGCAAGCTTTCTTTGACGGCTTGACAAAGGTCGGAACGGCAAACCTTACCGCTGGTGGTGACGCTGTCACTCTCGACGGAACTTTGTTCACATTCGAGCCTTGCGGAACAAACTACGTTGACGGCTTCCAGGTTGTGAACCGCACAACAAACGAGGTGGTTGCAACTCACGAAAACGAATTCTCAAAATCTGCCGCCGCTCCTAACCAGAACGCGATTTCTGTAGAGAAGGTAGACGAATACACTGCTGCAATCTACCAATACGTTCCTGGTCAGATAGCTGCAAAGTACACATTCTCTATTCCTAAGCCGCTTCCTGCTCTTGAGGCCCGCAACGCTTACGCTTACGACATCAAGGTGGAACCTGCCGCTGAAAACTACACTGTTTCTTATCGCTTGACCGCTCCTGCTGAATCTGTAAAGGTTCAGATGTTTGTCGACGGCGAAATGACAAAGGAATACGAAGGTACTACTGTTGCTACCTACGGAGACTATGAAATGACGACCCTCAAAAACCTCAACTCTGTTGAAGTTCCGGGTGCCGACGTTCCTAAAGACGCATTGGTGCAATTCAAGGTTGCCGTTACAAGCGCCACTGTTGCCGAGCCTACTGTAAACACTAAGAAATACAGCTTCTACCACCCGTCAAGCGTGGACGTAGACAACAACACCGACAGCCCTAACTTCGGACGAATCCTTGTTGCCGAGGCTATGGCGGCGAAACCTACCGGCTACCACTCTTCTGGCGAAAACAACGGTCTGTATGCTTTCGACCCGACTATGAACCCTATCAAGAATTCGGAAGGCAAATATGCGTTCAAGGGCGGTCAGACTTTCCAGACTACATTCCCTAATGGAAAAACTTCTTACGATCCTCGAAAAGTGCGCATCGCTGCCGACGGCCGTATCTTTCTGAGCGGTCAGAACTCTAACGGCATCGCGCTCTGGCAGGTTGACCCAACCGACCTCAACGCTGCGTTCAAGCCGGTAATCAAGGGCACTGCAAACCCTGACACTTACGAAATCACTAACGAGGCTGGCGAATTTATCGCAGCGCCTAACGTAAGTATGGACCTCCAAGGCTCTGGCTATGGTCTCAAGCTGTTGATGCTTTCTACAAACGCAAGCGGCACCAGCTTCTCTTACTCTGGCTACCGCACTGACGAGTACCTCCTCGGCAAGGCCTCTACTTGGGACAGTGCTCCTTCAAAGGCTATCGACGCGTTGACTGGTCAATACACAATCACTCACACAAACTCTACTGCTATCTACGACAACGAGGGCGGTATATGGTATGCCAACTCTCGCTCTAAAGCTACGGAAGCGGAACCTACTTTGGTCCACATCAACGCTGAGGGCGTAGAGGACTACAAGGTCGACTCTAACGACAAGGGCGGTTTCTACGGCGGTGGCGGTATCCGCTTCAACGCCGACTTCTCTCTCCTCGCCATCGGTACTTCTGACAAGACTCTCACAGTATTCGAGGTTTCTAAGGACGACAATGGCGCTCCTGTTTTGACTGAGAAATACAAATTCGCCACTACTATCGGCCGCAACCTCAACGACATCGCTTGGGACTGCGCAAACAACCTCTACATTGTCAGCAACAGCGGTGAGTTGTTGAAAACTGTCGCTCTTCCTCGCGAAAACGGTGAAGTTGTCGTTGCCGCTCCAAGCAAATACGACATCAACATCTCAAGCGACGAGTATCCTGCTTCTGTTTACATCATCGGTTCTAATAATGTATGGAACCCTGAAGACGGCGTGAAATTGACTAAGGGTGAGAACGGTGTCTACACTGGCACTTTAACAGGTCCTTGCAACTTCGGTATCACTACAGTGCTTAACGCTGACTGGGATGTTGTCAATGCAAACCGCTACGGTTTTGAGACCGACAACGCTGCCGTTACTCTCAACCAGGCTACGCCTATCGTGAAGGCTGTCGGCGCTATCCGTGTGGCTGAGGAAGGCGAATTCGAACTCACTGTCGACCTCAAGAACATGACTGTCCTCGTTGCTGGCGAAGCTCCGGTGGTTTATCCTGAGAAGCTTTACCTCCTTGGCTCTGTAGAGCCTAACGCTTGGGATCCTGCCGACGAGACTCACGTTGCCAACCAAATATCTGAGGGCATCTATCAGATTGATAACGTCTCGATTCTCGCTGCCGATGAAAACGACTATGGCTACTTCGCATTCACTTCAACTCCTGGCACTTGGGCCGATGTCAACGCTCATCGCTACGGTCCGGCTGTAAAGGATACTGAGCTTGCCGACAAGACTATGTCTGCTATCGGCTTGAACGGCGACACTTCTTACAAGATCAAGAGCGGTGCATACAGCATCACTGTCGACCTCGGTCTCAACACTATCTATGCTGTCCGTCTGGGCGACAACGTTAACGACGCTGCCGTTGAAGCGGCTAAGGTTGTTGCTGGTATCGGCGAAATCCGCATCATCGGTGAGGCTAACGCTGTTTCTATCTTCAACGCTGCCGGACAGGCTGTTGCTGTAAACAGCAAGGACGCTCAGTTCTTCGTTGCAAGCGGCATCTACGTAGTTGTTGTCGATGGCAAGGCTACTAAGGTTCTCGTGAAATAACATTTCACTTCAATAAATCTAAAAAGGCGAGTCCCGAAAGAGACTCGCCTTTCTTTTTCGCCGTCCTCGCCGGGACGGCTTGAAAAGACACTTCGTTAATTCTTTCATCCGGCGCACTGCGCCATAGCGTCGGCTCGCTTCTTGCGCGTGCAAAACCGCTCGCACTGCAGGCAGATGTCGTAGCCAAGCAGTGCTCCGAGGATGAAATCCTCCTCGGGCGACAACTGATGGAGCGGGCGCACGATAAACTGCCTTACCGCCGCAATGCATTCCGGCTTGCCGAAATACAGATTGACGTTGTTCTCGTTGGCCGACTGCTCGAAGTGGCAGATGCCTTGATCGTCGAGTCGCGCCACGGCTGCCGCCAGATAGCGACGGTTCAGCGTGCATAGCACCATGTTGCGCACGCCTTTCTTATATTCGTACACATAGTTGAGAAACACCTGAAGCTCGCTCGACAGCATCGTGTTGGCTATTTCCATCATTGTCGTTGGTCGTTTTTTATTTTGTCATTGACGTTTGTTTCTGTCTCTCGGTTATTCCACGCCCTCGTTCTTCAGCTGTGCGACCCAGGCGTCGATGCGTCCGTCGGTCTTGTCGTCTTCGTTGACTTCGTCGAGTGCCAGACCGACAAACTTGCCGCCGCTCTCTGCCGCCGAATCATCGTAGGTATAGCCGGAGGCATCGACCTGACCGACAAACGTGCAGCCGGTGGCTGCCAGACCGTCGTGGATTTCGCCCATGGCGCTGCAAAACGTGTCGCTGAACGACGAGGAGTCGCCGCAGCCGAACAATGCTACTTTCTTGCCTGTCAAGTCCTGACACTTCAGCTGGTCGAGAAAGTCGTACCAGTCGTCTTGTAGCTCGCCGGCGCCCCATGTGGAGGTGCCGAGCAGCAACGCGTCGTAGCCCACGGCATCGGCGGCTGTGGCCGACCCTACATTGTGCACGTCGGCGGAGGCTACGCCGAGTTTCTTCGCTATTCGCTCTGCAACAGCCTCGGTAACGCCTGTTGTTGAGCCATAAAAAATACCAATTTTCATCTTCGTGTAGTTTAATTGTTCATTGTTGTTTTTCTGGTCGTAAAATTACGTCGGCGCATTGCCTTCTGCAATACCTAAATCAGCGTAATTTGACCGCTGCGGCATACCTATCATTTTGTGAAAATTTGATAACAAGGCAGTCTGTCAACGCTTTACAGCCAACAATCGACCCTGTCGGAGAGCGTGGCGGCAAGGCGCAGACCGGATAGCGTCCGGGCGGCGTTGTCGCGGAATTGCATGGCAAGACTCTCGCGGGCGGCATAGCAGCTGGCAAGCACCGACTGTGCGACGTAGCGCTCTGCATAGCGGCGCAGGCTCTGGGCGGTGCCGACGCCGTCAACGGTCAGCGACAGCGTGTAGGTGGTGTCGCTGTCGGAGGGAATCGAAAACGATTGGCTGTCTACGATGCTCGCGAGTTCGCCGGCAAGACATAGCCAGGCGTTGAGGCAATAAACGCCGAGCAATCGGCGGTTGTCGGACGAGATTACTGCCGGACGGCTGTCGCGGCCGCTCATCAAGGCGAGGCACGCACTCTCGGCATAAACTGTTTTAAGGACTTGCTCAATGTCGATTGAAATTGTGATTTTTCGTGTGTTGTTCATTGTCTTTTTTTAATTGTAAAGGTTATCAAGATTAGTGTTGTTGCAGCCGCAAGCAATGCGGCAAGCGAAAGTCGGTAGCGCGTAGGCAGCCGGCGCGTCGATGCGGTCTGCTCTGTAGTCCCGATGCTCACGCCCGTAGCTGCCACCGTCACTGTGTCGGTGCGCTCCTCGGCTGCAAGCCGGCGGTGCCGGCTTATGCTTCTCACGGCTTGACGGCCTGTCGAGTCGGGGGCAAAGAAGTTTATCTCAACGGTTTCCGATGCCTCTTTCGCCGATGCCGAGATGCGGCGTGTGGCGGCGACGCTGTCGGCCGTTTCCGTGTGTGTCTGCAATCCCGCAGTGCTCTCCACTGCCCTATGGCTGTGGCACGAGGATAGGCTAAACAGTGTGGATACGATGATTGCTGTGGTTGTGTGTTTCATGGTAGATGATTTTTGAAGCTTGTTTTTTCGACAGAAAGTAGCGTGACGCTTTTTGCTCGGCAAGCACTGTCGCCACGGCTTCGGCAATCGTGCATTTGCGCCTGTGCATGACGCGCCTGACGTGGAGGCTTATCTCCTCCCACATCTGACGCTTCAGTTTACTCCGGCGGGAGCATGGCTTGCCGTCGCGCACCATCTGATACATCATTCGCAACGCGTAGTCGTAACTCACGTCGTAGCGTGGTGTGCCGCCGCGGAGCGCACGGTCTATCACGTTGTAACGGCTGTCGTAGCGGTTGGTTTCGATGGCTTTCTTCAGGCTGCGTTGCCAGTTTGCCATCAGTTCTTGGTTTCTCATGATTTTGTGCTCAAACATAATTCTCGGTTTTGATTTGTGTGTTTTTCTTGGAAATCTGATGCGAAGATAATACACAAAATGGCGATTTGCAAATATTTTATTGGCTTTTTACCAATAAATTTCCTAAATCTCTTATACTCAGTCGCACAGCAGACAAGGCGTGGCGCAAAAAAACGGGAGGCATACCGCCTCCCGCCACGTTTATTGTCTTATTTTTTCTTTTTAAGCTTGTCCAAGCCGCTTTTTAATCCTGACTTAACCTTTTTTGTGGCTTTGTCCACAGGATTGCTCGATGTCGACGACGACGACGAACTGCCGCCTCCGTTTTTGGCTTCATACTCTTTAAAGTATTCATTCTGTTCAGCCTCGGTTCCACAAACGATTTTCCGTCCGTTTGCTTTACCTTTTTCGTAAGAAATCTGCACCACTGTCTGTCCCTTGTCGTTCTTCTTCATTATCACACTCTGCATAAAAGACGATCTGTCATAGCAGTCAAACGTTTCCGTATTTCCCGACTTCTTATAGTTTTTCACTGTCAGCTCATCATCTCCACAAGAGTCAGGAATGTATTTTTTAGCCTCACGGTCAAGGATAAACCAACTGGTTTCAGGCTGATCCTCATGTCCCTCTTCATAAAGGAAATAATACTTTTGTTGAGCGGCATACGCTCCAACTGCCGACAACAACAAAGCGGCAGCACTCATTAGAATTTTCTTCATAGTTCTTTTTTTATTAAGTTATTTCATCACTTTCATCACCTTATAGCCCACCTTCACTACGTAGACCCCCGAAGGCAGGACAACCATCTGCTTCTCCGCTCCGTCGCGGCTTGCATAAACCTCTCTTCCGCCGGCATCGTAGACCGCCACATCGGCGCCTTCCGGATTTTCAACCGCCACGCCGTCGGCTGTGGCATAAGCGCGCGCCGCAGAGGCCTTCAATGCGCACACTGCGCCTTCCTGCTTCACCTCAACGAGGTCGCTGTAGTTAGAATCATCGAGTTCCGACCCTGACGACAACCGCTTCAGCGAGGCCACCTGATACCAATACACGTCGCCTGCCACCTTGTCGCCTGTCGCGACGTCGTGGCTCGACACGTCGCCTGTTTCCACAAAGTCGTAGACGAGCATAGCCTCGTCGCCTGCCTTCATAGGCTGGCTGATTGTCATATTGTCAAAATATGCGTTGCTGTCGCCACCAACCATATCCAGCTCCACATAGCAGCCCTGGATTCCGCCGTCGAGCTCAAGCGTATAGTCTGCCCACTCCTTGGTCAGCTCCACCTTGCCCACCTTGCCGAGTGCGTATGAGGGTCCTGCCATCAGATATTCAGTGGCGAAGACGGCTACAGTGGCTGTGCCGGTGGTTTTCGCACGGAACGTCACCGTAAACTTGCCGTTGTTGTTCTGCAGGCTGTACATCGGCGACATGAGCATTCCGTTCTGCTCTGCCGACTTTTTGTTGTAAAGGCCAAAAACGCCATGGCATGAATATGCGCCATAGACATACCAGTTGCTGCGGTTGGTGTAGCCGTCGAGCCATCCCCAACCTATGTCGAACGGACTCTCGATGGAGCCGTATTTGAATCCGCTGAAATCATCGTTGTAGAAATAGTAGGTTTCATCAGCCGGCGCTTTGTGGCGGATATATGTGTAGACGGTGTAGCAGTTGGCTCCTGAGACCTTTTCCCAATTGGCGGTAAACCCGGCATCGCTGACGTTGGTTGCCGGCTTGACAACAGGCACTGGCAATCCATGCGCCAGCTTCTGAGGCCCACGCTGGGGCGCGGACACTCCTGCCATCGCAGCCGCGGCAACAAGAAGCATCGCTGTCAACAAGTAAATTTTATTCATAAAGCGGTTTTTGTTATGTTGTCTAAATATTTTTCCTATTACAATTACAAAATTACACAAAACATTGACATTCCAATACTTTTTTCAAAAAAAAGTGTGCCGGGACAATCCGTCCGGCACACTCGTCAAATATGCAATTCCGTTTTTTTTCTATCTTACAATGGTCTTTACCACCTTGTCGCCTACGCGGACAATTACAAATCCTTGACAATCAACAGCGTTCTCGCCCTGATGTGCCTCAAATGCAGCGATTACACGACCGTATGCGTCAACAACGGTGACTGGGGCTGCCTCTGCGGCATCGACAACGAGACGTCCGTTGCGGGCAAACACTTTGAATCCTGCGGCTGCAACATCGGCTACACCGTCTGCTCCACCAACTACAATTTCGTTGGATGCACCAGAATAAACCACATCATCCATACCAACGGCTGTGATTGTGCTGGCGCTTGCCACTACTTTGTAAGAGTATTCAGTGTTGTCGGCTGGCTCATAAGTGAATTTCGCCGACAGTCCGGTTGTCTCAACCTGCTGGGCCACGGTGCGCACCTTGTCGCCTGCCTTGGTCTTCTGAGTAATCACTACATCGTCAAAATGCACCTCGCTGGTACCTCCGTAAGAGAAGCGGATAAACGAGCCTTTCGCGCCTTTGGTAAACATTGTGCCGTAGTTCTTGAACGCGCCCTCGTCGAGTTCGATTTCCGCGCTCTCAAGCACTGTGGTCTCGTTGTTTGCCTGTGTCAGAAGGTCTACTGTAACTTTTTCTCCGGTCTTGTATTTTCCGCTGTCGCCTGCGGCTGCGGTAAAGTCTACAAACACCACCCCGCCATTGCCGCTGAGGTCAAGAGACGGCGTTACAAAGAACGCACTTCCAAACATCGGCCAAAGCACAAGGCTTCCGCCACCGAAAGCGTATGTCGATGCATACCAACCTGGTGTGTGGGTGTAGGCGTCGAGGTTGTCTGGGTCTTTTGATGGAAGATCAATCAAATCAAACGATCCTTTCGTGATGCCCGCGAAATCTTCGTTGAGAATCTCTGTGTCGCTGTCCTCCGTAAGAGTTATGGTCTTATAAAGAGTTGCTGTGTAGGTGTCTGCGTCGGGAACGGCTGTCCAGTTTGCTGTGAAGCTGTTGGTGGTCACGTCGGTTGCCGCGAGTGCGGTTGGAGCTGCCAGGCTTTCAACGTGCTTGATAACTTCCGACTCGTTCGACTCTGTAGAAACGTTTGTGCCTCTTTTGGCAACAACCACAAAGTAATATTTCAACGTGTTGTCGTCCACTGTGACAATCACGCGGTTGCCCGATGTGTCGCCTTCCGGAAGCGGCTCTGCGTCGTAGGTCTTGACGTTGATTCGGTTGCCTTTGGCATCCTTGTTGTAGACCGACACGGTGTAGCCTGTTGCGTTTGGCACAGAAAGCCAGCGTGCCGAGAATGTTGTGCCGTCATAGTCTGTCGGACGCAGGGATGTTGGTGAAGGCACCACTTCATCGCCCTGTTCAATCTTCAGATAATCAATAAAGAACGGGGTGGAATAAAGGCTCGCTGAAGAAATCGACAATGCTCCGGGAAGTCCCTTGTCTGTTACAATAACAAAATCATGCCATTCTCCGTCCTCGAAATAAGGGGAACTCAATTTCGTGTCGCCGGCCTTGATGTTGATCATGTTGCCGTACTCTGTCCAAGATTTCACACGCAATGTGATGCGGATATTACCATCTTTTGCATCCAGGTCCAAATCGGGAGTAGAAATCGAATGCGGGTCGAAATCAAGCACATCGGTTGTGCCGACAAACAGTGAACCGCCCGCTTCGTAGATTGCATCACCCGTCCATCCAAGCAACACATCGCCGAGCTTTCCGCTCGCTGCGATGTCCACATTCCCTGGCTTGCTTGTTGTGCCATCCGTAAACTGGTTGAAATCTTCCTCAAGCACCACTCCGGCATTTGCCAGCGGCGCCGCTCCAAGCAGCGCTGAGGCTGCGAGAAATCCAAATAGTAAATTCTTCTTCATCTGTTTTAATTTTTAGGTTATCGTTTCCAGACAGCAACAAAGTTACACATTATTTCTTCATTCGCAATCTTTTTTTTACAAAAATCGCCTTTCTGGTTAATTTTTTCTATAAGAGCCTTCCCAAACCGTAATTCCGATGCCAAACACACCATTTTAAACGGTTGTTAATAACTTTTTTTCAATCTATTACGCTACTTTTATAAATAATGTCTACCTTTACCACCTAATTAGGTATGGAAGAAGATTTTTTATGGTAATGAAAGAGGAACTACCTGTGTATCATATCCCTGCATTGGCGCCGGAAACAATCCAAGGGCTCGACATAAAGCCCGACGGCACATACGTCGACGTGACATTCGGAGGAGGAGGTCACTCGCGCGCCATCATGTCGTGTCTCGGACCTAATGGTCGGCTGTTCAGTTTCGACCAGGACATGGACGCTTATGCAAACCGGATTGACGACAACCGGTTCACGTTTGTGCATGGAAACTTCCGATACCTGCGTAATTTCCTTCGTTTCTACAATGCGCTGCCTGCCGACGGCATCCTCGCCGACCTCGGCGTGTCGTTCCATCACTTCGACGACGGAGAGCGCGGTTTCTCGTTCAGATACAGCGACGGCGTTCTCGACATGCGCATGAACCGCGACAACGACCTTGACGCGCGACGCGTGGTAAACGAATACGACGCCGAACGGCTGACCACGATTTTCCGCCTTTACGGCGAGCTGAAGAATGCCAAACGAATGGCTGACTGCATCGTGAAGGCAAGGGCCTCGAAGGACATTGTCACTATCGCCGACCTGCTGAACGTGGTACGACCGCTTATAAACCCTCGTCAGGAGAAAAAAGAACTGGCGCAAGTGTTCCAGGCTTTGCGTATGGAGGTGAACCACGAAGTCGACGCGCTTCAGGAGTTTCTCGAGCAGACGCTAACGGCTATACGCCCGGGCGGACGACTCGCCATAATAACATACCACAGCATCGAGGACCGCATGGTGAAAAATTTCATGCGCAGCGGACGCATCGACGGCAAAGTGGAAACCGACTTCTTCGGATGCCGGCTGTCGCCTATAGCGCCGCTGTCGGGAAAACCGATTGTTCCGTCTGACGAGGAGGTGGAACGCAATCCGCGCGCACGCAGCGCAAAACTGCGTGTGGCGATAATTGGGAAGGAGGACGAGTGATGGCCGACGAGCAGAAACCCAAGAAATCGTCCAGTCTACTGAAGCGCATATACCGCGGGCAGTGGCTTTCCGTAAAAGACTACAAACGCAACATCATCGGCGTTGTGGTTGTTGTGGCCATGTTCATCATCTACATCTCTTTCAAATTCGATGTGCAGATGAAAATCGCCCAAATAATACACCTGAGCGAGGTGCTCGCAAACGCCAAGACAAACATGGTCAACGCTTCTTCGGAATACAGCAGCAAAATCCGCGAGAGCGAGTTGACCCAAAAACTCGACACTCTTCACATGTACCTGAAAGTTGCCGAGCAACCGCCATATTATCTGGACTCTTCAAACGACACTGACGATGGAGAAGAAAAAGAAAAGTAAAATACAGCAGGGCATGCTCAACCGCTACCGCATGATATTCATTATCATTGCGCTTTTTGCAATCCTCATTGCCACTATGCTTTTCAAAACAACGGTTGTCGACGCTCCTCTCTGGAACGAGAAGGCTGCGGGAACGCTTGTGAGCGGCGACTCCATCACGCCCGAACGTGGAAAGATTCTTGCTTCCGACGGGTCGATTCTGTCAGTGAGCGTGAGATACTATATGGTGAGACTCGACTTGCGCTCGCCAAACTTCAAGCCTGAGGCCATCGACTCGCTGCTGCCGCGGCTGTGCTCTCAGCTCGAATCGCTGCACACACAGCCCCAACACACGGCTGCTCAATGGAAGGCACTGTTTGACAATGAAATAAAAAAGGAAAAGAGCAACCGGTCGCGCACTTTCCTCATTTCAAAGAAAATGACAAAAGCCGAGCTCGACACGCTCCGCACGTTCGCTTATCTGAACTCCCGAAACGGCAGGACAATCATAACCGCGCAGTCGCTCGACTGCCGCGAGAAGCCGTTCGGACGCATGGCGGCTCGAAGCATCGGCAACATCAACGATTTGAAGCACGGAACGTCGGGTCTGGAGAAGGAGCTTGACTCACTGCTATACGGCAAGCCGGGCGTCAAGAAGAAGGTGCAGCTGACCACTGCTATAAAGGAGTGGGAGGACATCGCCGCCATCAACGGATACGACATTCTGACCACTATCGACGTGCAGATTCAGGACATCCTCGAAACGGAGCTTTACAACATGTGCGTCGAGCAGGAACCGGAATGGGCGACTGCTGTGCTGATGGACGTGAAGACGGGCGACATCAAAGCCATTTCCAACCTGTCGTGGAACGAAACCGCACACGACTATATCGAGACCGTAAACCACGCTGTGCGCTCATGGGAGCTTGGCTCGGTGATGAAGCCAATATCGCTTGCCATCGCAATCGAAGACGGTTTTGTGCATGCAAGCACTCCCGTCACAATCGGTGCGAGCTTCCCATACGCCCAAGCAAGGCCTATCACAGATACCCACTCCATCGGAGCGAACCCGACGGTGACCGAGGTGCTCGCCGGATCAAGCAACATCGGAACTGCGCGGATAATCACGAGCCACTATGGAGAAAAACCGTGGGAATTCCGCAAACGACTTGAGGAAATCGGTTTCTTCGAATCGCTCAACATCGGAATCTCCGGCGAGAGCAGGCCTACAATACAGCCGCTCGGAAGCCCCGACAAGAAGATGGAGAACCCTTGGCGCATCAATCTGTCGCGTTGCTGCTACGGATATGCCGTGCAACAGTCGCCGGTCACCAACCTTGCAATCATCAACGCCATCGCAAACGACGGAAAGTTTGTGCGCCCGCGGCTTGTTAAGGAGCTGTGGCGAAACGACTCGCTGATAAAATCAAACCCGGTGTCGTACGTGCGGAAACAGGCATTCAGCCCGAAGACGGCAAGCGAGGTGCGGTCAATGCTGCGAGCTGTGGTGTGGAGCGACCGCAAGGGTGTGCCTACGGCACCGCGGCTGCAAAACAACTTCGTGGAGATTGCCGGAAAAACCGGAACCGCACGCATCATGGAGCCGGGCGTGGGATACACAAACAAACTCCGGGTGACGTTTACCGGCTTCTTCCCTTACGACAAACCGATGTATTCATGCATCGTGGTGTTCAACGCTCCCCGCATACGCAGCGCGCAGCTGGTGAGCGGACGGGTGCTGATGAACACGGCCTTGAAGATGTATGCACGGGGGATGCTCGGCAACAAATCCGACTTCCGAAAAGAGGACGACAACACCCACCGCGCACCTACCCTGATGGCGATGAGCAGCGACAAGACCACAAGAGTGCTGAGCCAGATGAAGGCTAAGTCATATTCCCAGATGAAAAGCAAGGGAAACGAGAAAGGAATGGTGCCCAACGTTTTAGGAATGGGACTGCGCGATGCCGTGGCAACTCTTGAACGCTGCGGTGTGACTGTGACAAAAATAAGCGGATCGGGCTATGTGGCCCAGCAGATTCCTGCCGCCGGCTCTCCGCTAAGAAAAGGAACGAAAGCAACTTTGCATTTAAATAATTGATTATATATGAGCAAGATTTTATCTCAATTATTGTCAAGAATTAAAGCGGTCAGCATCACCGGTGCTACCGACAAGGAAATCTCAAGCATCGAGAGCGACTCGCGGAAGATTACGCCGGGCGCCTTGTTTGTAGCCGTGCCTGGCGTCACCGTCGACGGACATAAATTCATCCCCGACGTGGTGAAGGCTGGGGCGACGGCTGTGGTATGCCAGACGCTGCCCGATGTGCTCGACAGCGATGTGACATATATAAAGGTGGAATGCTGCGCCTCGGCGCTGGGCTTCCTCGCCTCGGAATGGTACGACAACCCTACCGACAAGCTGAAGCTTGTCGGCGTAACCGGAACAAACGGAAAGACCACCACCGCCACGCTGCTCTACGAGATGCTGCGGATGATGGGCTACAAGACCGGTCTGTTTTCAACCGTCTGCAACTATGTTGACGGACGTGCGGTGCCTGCCACACAGACCACTCCCGACCAGCTGACGCTCAACCGCTTGATGCACGAAATGGTGGAGGAAGGTTGCGAATATGCGTTTATGGAAGTGAGCTCGCACGCTGCCGACCAGCACCGCATCGACGGTCTGCGTTTCCGCGGTGCAATCTTCACCAACCTGACGCGCGACCACCTCGACTACCACAAGACTGTCGACGCATATATGAGGGCGAAAAAACGGTTTTTCGACATCCTCCCTGCCGACGCGTTCGCTCTGGTAAACGCCGACGACAAGGCTGGACAGTTCATGCTGCAGAACACCGCCGCAAAGAAATACACATATTCGCTGCGCTCGCAGGCCGACTTCCGTTGCAAAATCATCGAGAGCCGGCTCAACGGAACGCTGCTCAACATTGACCGCCACGAAGTGGAGGTGCTGTTCACCGGACGATTCAACGCCTACAACCTGCTTGCCGTCTACGGAGCCACTCGCCTGCTCGGTTTCGACGAGGAGCGCACATTGGTCGACATGAGCCGGCTGGTGCCTGTTGCCGGACGATTCCAGACTTTTGAGTCGCCGCGCGGCTACACGGCAATCGTCGACTATGCCCACACTCCCGACGCTTTGGTCAACGTACTTTCGACCGTGCGCGACGTGGTGGGAACTCGAGGCAACATAATCACCGTTGTCGGCGCCGGCGGAAACCGCGACCGTGGCAAGCGTCCAATCATGGCGAAAGAGGCTTCACGACTGAGCGACAAGTTGATACTCACTTCCGACAACCCACGCTTCGAGAATCCCGACGACATCCTCAACGATATGGTAGAGGGGCTTGACGCCGACGACCGCAGGCGCATGCTGCGCATCGCCGACCGTCGCGAGGCTATCCGCACCGCGGCTCAGTTTGCCCAAAAGGGCGACGTGGTCGTGATTGCCGGCAAAGGACACGAGAACTATCAGGAAATCTGCGGAGTGAAGCACCATTTCGACGACAAGGAAGTGGTACAGGAGATTTTTAACGAAGAAAAAGAATTACAACAATAAACAATGCTTTATCATTTATTCGATTATCTACAGCAATTCAACGTGCCCGGCGCACGCCTGTTTGAATATCTGACCTTCAGGTCGGGTATGGCGTTGATATTGTCAATCCTCATCGCCACAATCGTGGGTCGGCACATCATCGACCGTCTGCAAATGATGCAGGTGGGCGAAATTGTGCGCAACCTCGGACTTGAGGGACAGATGAGCAAGACCGGCACACCGACAATGGGCGGCGTGATCATCATCATCGCCATTATCGTGCCATGCCTGCTGCTTGGCGACTTCACAAACGTCTACATGATTCTGATGGTGGTGTCAACACTGCTCTTCGGACTGCTCGGCTTCCTCGACGACTACAAGAAACTCGCCAAGCACAACAAGGACGGCTTGGCTGGCAAGTTCAAGATTGTCGGTCAAGTGGGAGTGGGTCTGATGGTCGGACTGACAATGTATCTCAGCCCCGACATCGTGGTGCGCGAGAACATCGAGACTCAAAACACTGCCAACCACCAGATTGAGGTGACCTACAAATCGCAGGAAGAGAAGCAGCCAATCACCACAATCCCGTTTGTGAAAGGCAACAATATGAACTATGCATGGTTCACCAAATGGATGGGCGACAACGCCGAGACCGGCGGCTGGATATTGTTTGTCCTCGTGACAATCTTCGTGGTGGCGGCTGTGTCAAACGGCGCCAACCTCACCGACGGCATCGACGGACTCGCAACTGGCACATCGGCAATCATCGGAGTGGCGCTCGCCATCATGTGCTATCTCGGAGGCAACATCATCTACTCGTCCTACCTAAACATAATGTATATCCCAGGCAGCGGCGAGCTGATGGTCTACGCAGCGGCATTCATCGGCGCGCTGGTGGGCTTCCTGTGGTACAACGCCTACCCGGCACAAGTGTTTATGGGCGACACCGGCAGCCTTACGCTCGGTGGCATCATCGCCGTGTTCTCAATCCTGATCCGCAAGGAGCTGCTCATCCCAATCCTCTGCGGAATCTTCCTCGTTGAAAACCTGTCGGTGATTCTTCAGACAGCATATTTCAAATACACCCGGCACAAGACCGGCACCGGACGGCGCATCTTCAAGATGGCTCCGCTCCACCACCATTTCCAGAAACAAGGCACAGGCGACAAGGGCGTGCTTTGGCAGCATCCGTTCAATGCCATCCCTGAGTCGAAAATCACCGTAAGATTCTGGATTATTGGCATATTTCTTGCAATATTGACATTTATAACTTTAAAAATACGATAATGACTCGAAGAATTGCAGTGCTTGGCGGAGGAGAAAGCGGCGTAGGCGCCGCGGTCCTCGCAAAAGTAAAAGGAATGGACGTTTGGCTTTCCGATTTTGGAAACATTGCCGACAAATACAAGGCACGTCTTGACGAGTACTCTATCAACTGGGAAGAAGGCCACCACACCGAGGAGCGCATCCTTGCCGCCGACGAGGTGGTGAAAAGTCCGGGCATCCCCGACACAGCGCCTATCATCCAGAAAATAAAGGCTAAAAACATCCCGGTGATTTCGGAAATCGAATTTGCCGGACGCTATACCGATGCGAAAATGGTATGTATCACGGGTAGTAACGGCAAGACAACAACCACAATGCTTACCTACCACATCCTCAAGGACGCCGGCTTGAACGTGGGCCTGGCTGGAAACGTGGGGGCAAGCCTCGCATATCAGGTGGCGACGGTCAACCACGACGTATACGTCATTGAGCTGAGCAGTTTCCAACTCGACAACATGTATGACTTCAAAGCCAACATCGCCGTGCTGCTCAACATCACTCCCGACCATCTTGACCGCTACAACTATGAGATGCAGAATTATGTAAACGCAAAGTTCCGCATTCTCCAGAACCAGACAAAAGACGACTCGTTCATCTATTGGGAAGACGACCCTGTGATTGCAGAGCAGCTCAACCACATCAACGTGGAGGCTCAGATGCTGCCGTTCTCTGAGCACAACGAGGAAGGCGCCCGCGCATACTGCGACGGCGACACACTGGTGTTCAATGCCGCCGAAGGCACCGACTTCGAGATGCCTGTCGACGAGCTTGCCCTCAACGGTCTGCACAACCTCTACAACTCTATGGCCGCAGGTCTGTCAGCATCGCTGCTCAACATCAAGAAGGACGTAATCCGCAAAGCCTTGTCCGACTTCCAGTCGGTTGAGCATCGTCTGGAATACGTTGACACCATCAACGGCATCCGCTACGTTAACGACTCCAAAGCCACCAACGTAAACTCTTGCTGGTATGCGCTTGAGAGTATGAAAACGCCTGTGGTTCTGATTCTTGGAGGCAAAGACAAAGGCAACGACTACTCGGAAATCGAAAAATTTGTCACCGACAAAGTTTCAGCCATCGTGTGCATGGGCAAGGACAACGAGAAAATCAAGACATTCTTCGCCGGGAAAGTCCCCGTAATAGCCGACACCCACAGCATCGGCGACGCGGTGAGCGAGGCTACACGCCTTGCCAAGAGCGGCGACACTGTGCTGTTGTCGCCATGCTGCGCAAGTTTCGACCTCTTCAAGAGCTACGAAGACCGCGGACGTCAATTCAAAGACGAAGTCAGAAAACTTAAGAAATAACAGAAACGGAGGCATCACGTTATGGCTGAAGCAACGACAAACACCAAAGTCGGCAAACCCGACACCTACATCCTCGGCATCTATATCACCCTGTTGGTGATATCGGTGGTGGAAAGTTACAGTGCGTCGAGCCGCGAGATAAAAAACGACTTGATGGAACCAATGGTCAGACAGCTTACGTATCTTGCCATCGGTGTGGTGACGATGATTGCCTGCTCGCGCATAAACTACACCAAATATGTCAACTACGGCAATGTGTTCAGCCTCATTGCCATCGGCTTGATGCTGTTTGCAGCATTCTTCGGCAAAAACATCAACGGGGCGCAACGTGCCGTGCACCTTCCCGGCTTCACTATACAACCGGCAGAACTCGCCAAGGTTGCAATCGTGTTTCTGCTGTCGCTGGTGATGGCAACCAACATCGACCACAAACAAGGACGCATCAAGGACAGGGGACTATGGATATCGGCGGTAATCGTCGGAATGTTCGGCAGCCTCCTCGTGATGCAAGGCATGACCAACACATTGCTGTTCGTCCTTATCAGCCTGTCGCTTATCATCATAGGCAAGGTGAGCGGGAAGGCTTTCATGCGCGCCGTGCTTTTATTCAGCGTTGTGGTCGCCATTCTGTTCGGCATAAAAAGCTGCGCCGAGGCAAACACCCTCTCCGACCCGGAAAAAGCGGAAACAGAGCAGACAGAACAGGCAGCCAAGGCCACCACGCCGCGCGCCAGCACATGGGACGCCCGTATGGACCGCTTCTTCGAGCGATTCCGCACCCCGCTCTATGAGCAGAAGATAACCGATAAGAACGACCAGGAGATGTACTCATACATGGCACAGGCCCACGGAGGCATCACTGGCGTGTTACCGGGCAACTCCCGCGAGTGCAGCCGTCTGCCTCTGGCATTTTCCGACTATGTGTTCTCTATCATCGTGGAGGAACTCGGACTGTTCGGCGGACTGTTTCTGATCGGTCTGTTCTTCACCCTGCTGATGCGCGCCGGAAACATCGCGCGCAAGTGCAACCGCGCCTACCCAGCCTTCCTCGTGATGGGAATGGCAGTGATGGTGGTGCTTCAGGCCTACTTCCACATGGCAATCAACACAGGAGTGTTTCCCGTGTCGGGACAGCCGCTGCCGTTGATTTCTAAAGGCGGCACGTCGGTGCTGGTGATAAGCATCGCCTTCGGAGTGATGCTCAGCGTAAGCCGCACGGCAACACAGACAAGCGCCGAGAAAGACGTGCGCAAGGAGAAGGAGGCACTGCCTGAAAGCATGCGCGCCGCCAACCCGACACGCAACGACTGACGTATTTTATAAACTATTGAACAACAAGACGTTTTATCAAGATATGAAAAAACAATTGAATGTACTTATCAGCGGTGGCGGCACCGGCGGACACATCTTCCCGGCGCTGTCGATAGCCAACGGCATCAAGGATCGCCGTCCGGATGCCAACATCCTCTTTGTCGGTGCAGAAAACCGTATGGAGATGGAGAAGGTGCCGGCGGCAGGCTACAAAATTGTTGGTCTGCCCGTCAGCGGATTCGACCGCAAGCATCTGCTGCGCAACGTCAAAGTCGTTGCCCGGCTGCTGAAAAGTATGCATCTGGCAAAAAAGATTCTCCGCGACTTCAAGCCCGACATCGCCATCGGCGTAGGCGGATATGCCAGCGGACCAATGCTTAAGGAGGCACAAAAGAAAGGCATCCCGACGCTCATACAGGAGCAGAACTCCTACGCCGGAGTGACCAACAAGCTGCTCGCACAGAAAGCCAACGCTATATGCGTGGCATACGAAGGCATGGAACGCTTCTTCCCTGCCGACAAAATCCTCGTCACGGGCAACCCCGTGAGACAGAACATCCTCAACTGCACGCTCACGCCGCAACAGGCAAGGCAGAAATTCGGACTCGACCCCGACCGACGCACAATCCTCGTGGTGGGAGGCTCGCTCGGCGCCCGCACCGTCAACAACTGCATCGCCGCGGCTCTCGACACGATAAAAGCCGACTCCGAGGTGCAACTGATCTGGCAGACCGGCAAAATCTACGATGAGCAGGCACGCGCCACAATGCAGGAGAAACAACCCGGCAACGTGGTGCAGCAGGCTTTCGTGTCGAATATGGACGAGGCATACCGCGCCGCCGACCTTGTGGTGTCGCGTGCGGGAGCAAGCTCCATTTCCGAACTGCAGCTGCTCGGCAAAGCCTCACTCCTTGTGCCGTCGCCCAACGTAGCCGAAGACCATCAGACAAAAAATGCGATGGCACTCGTCGACCACGGTGCTGCAGTGATGGTGCGCGACGCCGAAGCCGCCGACAAGCTTATGCCCGAGGCGCTCGCCCTTGTGAAAGACGACGCCAAGCTGCAGAAATTGTCGGCCAACATCTCCAAAATGGCATTGCGCAACGCCGTCGGCGACATCGTTGACCGCGTAATGCAAATCGTTGAACAATAAAAACCAAACAAAGACTATGGCAGAAAAAAAACAATATAAAAGCGTATATTTTGTGGGAGCCGGAGGCATAGGCATGGCGGCTCTCGTCAGATACTATCTATCAAAAGGGCTTAAAGTGGCCGGCTACGACCGCACACGCACTGCCCTCACCGACGAACTGACAGCCGAAGGCGCCGAAATCTCCTACGACGATGCGGCAGAGCTGATTCCCGGCTATTGCCGCGACAAGGCGACCACACTCGTGGTCTACACCCCCGCGGTGCCGTCGACCCATCCCGGGCTCACATATTTCCGCGACGGCGGATTTGACGTGATGAAACGCGCCCAGGTGCTCGGACTGCTCACCCACGACTCCAAGGGGCTCTGCTTCTCAGGCACACACGGCAAGATGCAGACCCGTCATGGGCAGATTGCTTATCTCACGCTTCCCG
>ERZ772818.349-NODE-349-length-50077-cov-14.611391_pt1 | contig 50077 bp, 41 predicted proteins | sample MGYA00580837_ERZ772818 | MGnify/ENA primary metagenome ERZ772818 (study PRJEB29015, sample SAMEA2737671) | human gut metagenome | biome: human gut; feature: human-associated habitat; material: faeces | place: China | collected 2012 ...
GCGGCTTGTAATGGGGTATCAAGTTACCCGAAGTCAGCTTGTACAGGTAACTTTTAGAAAGGTTCAAGAACTTGCTCGCTTCATCGAAGCTAAGCACACTCTTTGAAAGGAACAACATCTTTTCGAGTTCGGAAACTCTTAACTCTAAATCTCTTTCCATATTGTTTAGGAATTTAGGTGAAACAATATGAAGGTGCGCACCCTCGTTTTTTTGTTAACGGGGGCAAAGTTAAGAGGTTGAAAATGAAGTCTAATTGACCTTTGTTTGAGCGTTCAATCTATGCTCAACCTTTTTTCAGTTGTTTGATGTATTTGTCTATGATTTCATATCCTTTCGGATAGATGTTTTTTGCTTGGTCTGTCGCACTCGACAGGTCAGTACGTGTAAGCGGTTCTCCTTTTATCTTCTTCAATATCAGCTTATTGTTTGCTATGACAGACTGCCATTCATAAACGATGTAATTATAACAGCTAAGTTGCATCATAAGATAGGCTAACAGACGAGTATTATTAACTTTCAATACCCCATTCAGTTTGCAGTTGAAAAAATCGGTAAGTATTTTGGCACTGACGGTAGTAGTAAACATATTCGCTTCATTCACACAGTCGGTCAGAAGTTTGATTTCATTGGCTTTCAACGTGGACTTGAAAGGATTGCTTTTGCCCACAATCTTGGTTGGATTAGTATCTGCACTTTCCTCTTTCTCTTTTGGCAAGACTTGCTCTTGGATGGCAACCGCATCTGTATGGTAATTGCTTTCCTGTTCTTGCAGATAGCGCAAATACTTGGAAAGCACGACAAGATTAACGATAATAGACAAATAGGGAAGCCGCCCATCATAACAGGACGGTTCATGCAAATATGCGTCCATATCAAAATCAGAGCAGCGGAAACCGATATACTTTTTTCTTTCATCAGAATTCAAGTCCTCAAAATAACCGCTTTCCCACAAAAAATCGGGAATATCCATATCCAATACAATGTTACGCACGACACGGTATTTTTGTTGGATGGCTACAATATTTTCAGTCACACGGAAAATTTCTTGCCGCAAATAATCCTTTAGCTGAGCTTGCGTCAAATATTCACGTTTTAAAAATAGTGCATCTACTTTAGTTTTATAGTCATGAGCTATACAACTATCTAATATCTTCTGTATTTCTCTGAAATTGTTTTCCATATGATTTTCCATAATCGTGCGCCTTTAAACGTTCTTACTACAAATATAAGGTAAGAATCTCACTTTTCCCGAAAACATCGGCAATAATAAGGTAGATAAAGATAGGATAAGCGTTAAGAAATTATAAAGATATGGGGAAGAAAACTATTAAAGTACACCTTTTCTTTGTATTCGTCATTCAGTACACGTTTAGTACGCCCTATAAAAGCAGAAAACCCTAATAATCAAGTGATTATCAGGGTTTATTCGTACCCAGACCCGGGGTCGAACCGGGATGGAAGTGAATCCACTGGTGTTTGAGACCAGCGCGTCTACCGATTCCGCCATCTGGGCATACTTGATTTCTCAATTGCGGTGCAAAGATACGACATTATTTTGAATCTGCAATAGTTTGGTAGAAAAAAGGAGAAAAAAATAATAAAACATATCTCAAACACTTCTATATTCAGAGAATAAACCGTACATTAGCAGAAACTTTTAAATAGAGTCTCTATTATGACAAACAAGGATAATTATTGCGTGATTATGGGTGGCGGTATTGGAAGCCGCTTCTGGCCGTTTAGCCGCAAAACATTGCCTAAACAATTCTTAGATTTCTTCGGAACCGGTCGTTCACTCTTACAACAAACGTTTGATCGTTTCCAAAAGGTAATACCAACAGAAAATATTTTTATCGTTACCAATGCAATGTATGCAGACTTAGTTAAAAAGCAGCTACCCGAAGTAAACGAAAAACAAATACTGCTAGAACCTGCACGAAGAAATACCGCTCCATGCATAGCTTGGGCCTCCTATCACATCAGGGCACTGAATCCAAATGCCAATATAGTAGTGGCCCCCTCAGACCACCTTATTTTAAAGGAAGATGAATTTCTTGCCGCTATCGAAAAAGGACTGGATTTTGTCTCACACTCTGAAAAGCTACTGACACTAGGAATTAAGCCTAATCGACCGGAAACCGGATACGGATATATACAAATCGCCGAGCCTGCCGGAGATAACTTCTACAAAGTAAAAACATTCACCGAGAAACCGGAACTGGAATTAGCTAAGGTATTTGTAGAAAGTGGAGAATTTTATTGGAATTCCGGACTGTTCATGTGGAATGTAAATAGCATTATCAAAGCGAGTGAATCCTTATTGCCCGAGCTGACTTCTAAACTGGCGCCCGGAAAGGAAATTTATGCCACTGATGGAGAAAAAGCATTTATTGAAGAAAATTTCCCGGCATGCCCTAATGTATCCATCGATTTCGGCATTATGGAGAAAGCAGATAATGTATATGTATCATTAGGAGATTTTGGCTGGTCTGATCTTGGAACCTGGGGATCACTTTATGATTTATCAGACAGAGACCAAGAAGGTAACGTCAGTTTAAAATGTCATTCACTTTTATATAACAGCAAAGACAATATGGTAGTATTACCGAAAGGAAAACTCGCTGTAATTGACGGATTGGAAGGATACCTGATAGCGGAATCCGAAAACGTCCTACTTATTTGCCGTAAAGACGAAGAACATTCCATCCGCAAATATGTCAATGACGCCCAAATTCAACTGGGCGATGACTATATTTAATAAATAAGGCAACTTCTTCATTACGAATCAGTTGCCTTATATTTTATTATTTTAGGAATATCCCTAAAAAAGCTTGCAATACTTTGAGTACACGTTATACTCTCATAAATCAAAATCTGTAAGAGGTTCCCACCGAGAATGATGCATGAACAGGAGTCAAATCTCCACCCGACCATATATCTTTAGTGTATAGTCGCAAACGAGGTTCGGCAAAAACACCGAATCCCTTAAGCAGTTTATAATAAAAATGTACACCGCCCTCCGCACCGATATTCGTTTTATTAGGCTCTTTTCCGAATGAAAAAACAGGACCTGCAAGCAACTCAACACCAAATTTACGGTTCGGATTATAACCTCCCATAAAATGAGTCACATCAAAGAGATAATCTGCCGATAAACTAATCAGCTTACGGGCATCCGATCCGTTCTTTCCCGGCAAAGCAACATAATCCAAGCCTACCCGTGCACCGGAACAAGGGAAGAACTGCCGTCCCCCAGACACTCCTATTAAAACTCCAAGACCGGAACCGTCATCTAGTTTCACCCGATGAATAGGCATATTTCCACCTACATTCCATGAGGCAAAATAGTAAGGTTCGAATTCACTTCTGCGAGCAGCCAGCTCTTTCAACGTCTTACCACCTGCACGACGGAATTCCAGTCCGACCTGCACACTCATCACATTATCTGTCGTAGAGATGCGAGGACCCACATAATTATCAATAACGTTGACATCTCTGTAAGAATAAGGAATACGAGAGAAACGAGGTTCTATAAATAATGCCGTATGATCGGAGAAGTAATATTTACATTGCAGCCCTGCCGTCACACCGGCATATGCAGCACCTGCCGCACTAACCTTTATATTTTCATTTTGCCTCCGTACCTTACCTAGTTCCAGACCTAACATCGGAACAATTCCCCAACGTTGTTCATTATCATGCTGCCAGAAAGAAAGAAGATTCAACATACTCTCTATCCGGACTCCTCCTTGCATCGTTCGCTTGTCAGCAAGAGTTCCATCTTCACGCGCAGCCTGTCCCCAACTACTTATGCCTGCAAAACCGGAGAAACGTAATCCCCAGAAAGGTAGAAACCATTTACCGGCAGATACACTCATAGTAGGCCCTACCGAAGCTAAAGCTCCCATAGAACGTCCCGAACCACTTAGGAACTGAAAGCCGACACCTCCACTGATGAAAGTATTTCCCCAGAATGTTCCATCACCAAAACCGCTTTCTAACAATCTCTTACGATAAGAAGGGCTGAACCGATACGAAGTACCCACCGCAAAAGAGAGCTGTAAAGGAGTTCCCTTACCCTCACGCGAATTGATATAACGTTGCGTATACAGTCGCAATTTAGACTCAGCAAAAACATCAAATTGCTCACCTAGCCTCCAATAAGGACGTACACCGCCTTCTCCTCCCAAATAGGTCTTTCCCGGTTCAAAGCGATGGGTAATGACCGGACCGGCAAAAACTTCCGTACCAAACTTACGTTCCAGATCATAACCGATTACCCAATTGGATATATCAAACATATAATCCAAAGAAAGGCTCGTAAAAGTGTAACGGTCAATCTTAGCATCCGCCAAACGGGTAGCCGCATTGTTGAAGTCAAGTCCTAAACGGAATCCGGAAAGCGGACTAAACTGCCGTCCGACCGCAGCTCCGGTAATGAAACCCGGGCGGCGTGAAGTAGGGCGGTTCAACTGTTGCGGCATTGTCATGCCGACAGCATAAGAAGTATAATAATAAGGAGTAAAATCTTCCCTAAGTTTGGCTAACTGCTGCCATTGCGGACGAGTAGGACGACGCAATTCGACCCCTACACTAATATTCATCAGCTTATCCATAAAAGAATACTCATTCACTTTTCCGGAAATCGTCTTCTCTGTAAAGGTATAAGGTACGAACGACATACGTGGTTCTACGAAGAAAGCCAAGTTCTCTATCGGATAATACTTAAACTGTACTCCGCCTGTCCATCCCGTATATGTTTTAGAAATAACCTCCTGCTCATCCTGTTTCTTCATCATCCCCAACTCGACACCGAACATCGGGACAACTCCCCACCGCATAGAACGCGCTTCTTTCTTGAACAACGCAAAAGGATTCAACATCACTTCTGCCCGTCCGCCTCCATACAGAGTCATTCTGTCCATACCTGCCTTTTGATTCTCTTTCCACGCATCATACGATCCAAATGCAGATAAGCGGAAACCAAACAGATCCAAGAACCATTTACCTATGGACACATTAAAAACAGGTCCTGTAGAGCCTAGCAGTCCTTGTTCCCTGGCCAATGAGGAATTCTGCGCTTGAAGTCCCATAGCCGCACTGATGAAAGTATTATCCAAGAAATTCTCCTCTCCTGCTTCCGTACTTCCACGCTGCTTGAAGGTTCCTAAACGATAATTCATCCCCACACGGGCATTAAATCCCATATCATATCCGTGCCAGTTATTTTCTCCGGAGATATCGATATTATCGGTATAAAAGGAGATTGCCGGTTCTACAAACACGTCCAGACGCGTCCCGGTAGCCAACTTCATCTGTAAGCCCAGATGGAAATCGCCCGCTCTTTTTTTCTCTCCAGCCAAAGAAGCGAGATGTACACCCAGCCCTTCAACCGTAGAAATCTCGAACATACGATAAGGATTATATCCGGCAAAAGCCGTACTAAGATTGAATATATGATCTATACCGAACGAATAATTGCTCCATTTTTCATTATCACTCTGGCGACTGGCGCTTTGCCATGTTCCATAGAGTCGCATTCCGTTTTTAGAAGAAAAGAATTTAGTGGCAGACAGTCCGATTTCCGGTCCGCCGGAAAGATTCATATCCCCTTGTGGAATAATACGGTTGTAACCACCCCAAAAACCGAAGAAGAAGTTATCAAGGAACTTTTTATTGTTGAACTCCATCCCTTTAGGCTGATAACGTTTCTGCATTGAATACTTCATTGCATTGAACTTCACACGATAGGCTGTATCGGCCTGGCTTCTTCGTTGCATTGCGGAATCCTGAGCAGCTGCTGCATCTCGCATCTTTGCAATGGAATCTTGCTGCTGGGCAAGTACGCCGCCCGCAAATATTCCACAACAAATACACGTCAATATATATCTTTTCATCACCATTATTTATCTATTTAAGCTATTCATTTCCTCCCGTAGTCATTGCATCTTCATACCCCATCTTAGCATATTTGAAACAGTCTTCACTGATATCTCCATCCCATTCGGCTATTGAGATATAACTGCTGTCCTTCTTGAAACAGTTTGTCAACGCCTCTTCTGCCTGCATGGCATAAAAGTCTCCTTTACGACAATATAACACCGCTTTCAAGTACATCGTCTTCGGATCGTCTGCGGGTAAATCCTCCAATGCTTTCTCCGCTTTTTCATTCCATGCGTGTGTCTTCATCGCCAGACACATCACGACATTATTAAGAGGCGAACTATTCTTGACCAATTCAAATGTTTCCAAACGACGGGCTATTTCCGTATCATTCAATCCGCTGGTCACTTTATAATATCCTCCCAAGCAGAACGCAAATGCCTTTATCTTCTTGTTCTTCTCATTGTCGGGCAGTAATTGTGCCAGACGACTGGCCTCCGAGAAATCTCCCTTCTTCAAATACATGGCAAGTTGATTGGCTACCACCTCCTCAACATTATCAATACCAATCACACGTCCGTCAAACGTACGCTCCACATTACAGCCTCTCACTGAGAAATCAATTAATGGCTTCAATACTTCCGTATCCACCGTATCGCGTTTCAAGTAAGCCACCGCTAAATTATTAGCAGCCAGCACCCACGGCTTTCCTCCCGTCAATTCTTGAGAATAGTGATATGCACGGCGATACAGCTCCTCCAATTCCTTAGGATCTTTCACCATATTGAATAAGTGCCAGTATTCATACAAAGCAAAATTCTTTTTTCCCGAATGATAATCAGGATCATTCCGGTAACGATTCAATATTTCCTCCTTCGTCAAGGCACGATAAATTTCTGCGGTATATTCGCACTTCATTGAACGCAATTTGGGAAGATGGCTTTTTATAATGGTGCTATAATAAGGTAAAGCAGCTACTTGCCGAAATTGCTGGTCTTGGTTCTTCGGGTATTTCTCTACAATTTCGCGAATAGCGGCAGCCTCCGCAGGCAGCGTATCTTGCTCCAGCAAATCCGCTACCTCCAACCAAGTAGCAACTCGCGAATCATTAGGTGTATAAGTATACAAACGTTGCATCGTATGAGCCGGAATAACAGAGTACACCAACGAACGTGCATACGCCAGACGACGTTGCGACAAAGCCATATTAGACGCATAAGAACCTTCCGGTGACGAAACGCTATACAAATGAAGTTCTTTCAAAGTAGAACTTTCGCCATTTACCACCTCCAACAGCTTCGCTTTCAGTTTATTCAACTGTACTTCATTATTAGGATCTTCAGGATCCAATTCCGCCTTCCCCAGTAAGAAGCTCAAAGAAATGTCTTCCACACCGGTACGGCGTTCAACTTTCGGTTTTTCCTCATATTTCTTAGGGTCCAGTTCATACTGGTCGAGCGAATATTCGAGGAAACGTAACGGACGTCTGGGGCTACGGGTGGAGAGCTCCAACAAGCGTTCGTAATAAGGACGCGTATAATCTTCCATCTGCATAAGAGCCAGCACTTGGAAGTTATCTTGCGCATTGGATAGTTTGATTGTATCATTCCACATATAGGAAGCCTTCTCCGCCGAGAGGGGTTCGTTTTCAATGATAAAAGCGTCCAGCGAATCCCGGGTTATATCATATCCCATACGACGGTCCTGAGTCAGATAATATTGCGAACCATCGTATACACGAGGCAGACGATACATTTCAACTTTCTTTCCTTTACTATTATTTATCACGTATGGCTGTACGATCATTCGGGCATTGTCCTTTCCAATACGTGGAGGAACTGCAACTTTTGCCCCGTTCAAAATAATCATATCTCCATACTGGTCGGGTGTTTCGGGCATGGACGTTACCTCTGTACGTTGCCCCACAACGGTTACCTGACTAATCATGTGTCCCATATCTACATACGTAGTAATCTCCCGTCGACCACTGATTGCTTCAAATACGGCGGGCGCCGTACTTACTTTGATAACCAATGAACCGGTCTCCGGTAAAGTAATCTGATAAGCTCCCGTCGCATCGGGTACTTCGTACATGGCTGAAAGGGTCAAACTGATATTGTCTTTGTTCAGTGCCGCTTCCATATCCTTTCCTTCTTGAACGGTATTGAAATAATAAATCTTTATGTCACCAATAGAAGAAATATCAAACGGGACAGGTTTTCGTTTCTTCTCGGATGCTTCTTTGTCCAGAATACGTCCCATCACTAATTTGGGAGCTTGCGCATTCAACTGAACACAAGTAGCTAAATAACATATCAATAGAAAAGCTATTCTCATAGCTCCGTTCACCCTTATCAAATTTACTTTCATATCTACAATCTCACTTTCTAACTATCTAATAATATAAGAAATAGAAACCGCTAACTTGGCTGGAAACAATTTATATCCATGCGCATTCGTCTTTCCCGGATTATTGATCAGATAATCCTCAAAATTATCATTCTCATAGTATTGTTGGTGCCAGAAACAAACGGCTCCGAAACCTGCCGAAAATTCAAGGTTCAGACGTTTTCCCAATACCATCGAATATCCCATCGTTATACCAATGCCTATGGCATCTCCATCGTAAATATGTTTTCCCAGATGCATATCATAGCTCGCCCCCAAAGCGGATATACCGATGTATTCACGCACCATAGGACGTCCGTTAAACCAATATCGATACTCCGGCTGTACTCCGATAAGCTTGATATCTGTCCCCCAAGGTTTGTATCCTCCATAGAAACTTAAATCAACACTGGAGCGTTCTCCCACTACAAGTTCACATCCTAAGTTAGGCACTCCTGCCAAAAGTGACAAGCCATTGGTTTTCACTGCTATTTGCTGGGCGCACACCTCTTGTGCTCCAGCCCCAAGCAGCAAAATAAAGAAGAACAGATATTTTACGATTCGTGTCATGCTTTCAATTACTGTAACTTAACATCCTTATCTATTGTCGTACCGTTAGTCCAAGAATCCACATTTGCCGGTCCTGAGAATGTAGCATCCTTTGGCAAGAAATTTATACGCATCAATGTAGTCTTTCCCTTTTTTATCGGTATCTTATACCCATAACTAGAAGTATAAATAGTATATTCACGTTCATTATTTCCCCCATCTTTAACCAGACAAGTGATTTTTTTTATCAATGTTTGCTCAGGTGGAAACATGAACTTCGCAACAGATTCTCCTGGCATATTATAAGCTATCCCTACGTTATCTACAGGATGGAAACAAGACAATAATTTGGGAGAAGAAAAAGATAATGTTCCGTCCGTTAAAGACATCCAGCCAGTTTCAGGAGTATCACACTGTACTGTCACAGATTGAACCCGATAATTAGCCTCACAGACCTCTGCACTTGTCGAATAAAAACAAAAATCCAGTCGTCCAAACGCATGTTTAAAATTCAGAACAATAGGACTAGTTCCTACTTCTGAATACCATGTTGGTGTTTGAGATGTATACATATAATCTTTAGTAAGAGACATATCAGCAGTATTCAGCTTCCATGGTATAGCCCACTGAGCCACACTCTTTATCTCGCGCCACTCCACATCTTCAGTAAAAGGATAATAACCGTATAACATTAATCCAGCATTACTCGTATTAGGAAAAGTTGCCAAATTTTCTGTTTGCAAAGTCTCATATCCAGGCACATAAGTATAGCAAGCATTAAACAGATTCTGCTGAAAATCACTTTCACGTTTTTTATTAAACAAGTCACAATCTGAATTCGAAGCACCCTGAATTGCGGGAATACCAAAAATGCCTACCTGAGCATTCGGTTCAAGGGTCGTTAATGGCGCACGAGTTCCAGGTCCTATCACATCTACAACAATAGAAGCAGAAATGCTGGAGCTGAAAGATAACACAGCTCCACCATTCATATTATTGTTATTATTACCCGATTGAGACGTACCATCATCATCCTTACTACATGCTGTAAAAAATAATAATGATACGCCTACTATCATCCATCTATTCATATAAATTAGTTTACTTCTTGATCAATAGCACCTTCACTTGTCCACGGTTCTAATGACGCATCCAAATCAACTAAACGTAAGCCATATATTGTCAAATTAACGGTATAAATTTTACCAGCTTCAAACGGAGCTACAGCACCATCTTTCTTATATGTTATAGTAATTATATTTTCTTGCGTTTTATCTTTACCATTAACATTAGCAACCAATGTTACTTTAACCTTATAAGTACCAGTTGTTGAAGGCAACACCATTGTAGTTCCAGCATTTGCTCCTGTATTTTCCACTGGAGATACATCCGTAGCCGTAGAATTACTATATGGTATATCTCCTTCAAAATACACAGGAATATCATCATCAGCAGCGGCAGCAGTTAAAGTTCCTTTATTAGCACCAGCCACAACCAAGCTAGCTTTTGGAGCTGAAATAACCTCTATATTCCTAATACTTACAGGCCAAACTACACCATCACCTGTGGTATATCCTCCTTCGTCACCTTTAATACCCTTAAATTGTAATTGAGTTAATAAGTGTTTGAACTTCAGCACAGGAGTTTTACCTCCCTTACGAAAATAACGAGCATTATACCCATTATACTTTATACCATCTACTATTACCTCTCCTTTTTCAGCTTCAGCATCAGCAGCAATTGCTTCTCCCCAAAGAATATCTTGGGCACCCGTAATATCATATGTGGCCAAAACAGCATTTTGCGTAATTGTAGACTGCGGCTGAGGGCTACATGAATAAAAAGAAAAGTCTACATCACTATTCAAGGGATAAAAATAAACTTCTGAACCATCAAAAACAACATTACCGTTTGAATCAACTACGCCATTTGCATAATGGTTTGGTCCCGGAAATAAACAAGAATCATCAGTGTCCCAACCAGTACCGGTATTATTTAACCCCCATACACGAATAGGAGTATCAGTCCATCCAGTTACAGCCGCTCTCGTCTCAGTAACAGAAATTTCAGGACTTGCACTTAAAGCTATTCTTCCATCAAAAGGTATATCTATAATAGAACTATCCTGTCCCTTCTGATCACCCATTTCTCCATTGGAACAACTCGCCATCATCGCTATTATTCCAAACACAAATAAATTATTTTTTTTCATATATAAATTAGTCATTATTGTACATCTGTAAATTCATCCGGATTCATACTAGCAGAACCACCTTCTCCCCACGCACCAAGTACAGCCTCAATTTCAACTTTCTCTACACCATAAACACTTATAGTAATATTGTAAGAATTAGAGGCCTTAAATTTATCAAGTTTAGTACCATCTTTTGTTGTTACATCAGAGGCTTTCAATATTCTAGTAAATGTATCTTCGGGCTTATCTATAGGATTACCATTCGCATCCTCTTCTTGACGAATTGTTACTGTAATTTCATAAGATTCCACTTCTGGCTCCACCAATAATGCTTCACCAATCGTTTTGGCAGGATCATCTTTTCGAGGAGCATAAGAATTAGCTGGCACTAGATCTATCATTTGACCATCATCACCTCTTTCTTTAAGAGCCAAAGGTACCCTATCGGCATCATTAGTTGTCCAAACAATCCCCTTATCATCTTCATCAGAATAAACAACAGCTAACTCACCTGTCGTTTTTGACTTTACTGTAACAGACTTTACATAAGCTTTCTCCGGTGCCGCATTACCTTCTCCATCTACAAAAAAGACTAAACGAGTTAATAAATGTTCAAATGTCATAGAAGGTTGAACGCCTCTACGAGCGGTATATGAACTAAATGCTTTATTATAATCAATTTGATCAAGATTAGGCTTTTGTTCATCAGTCAATTTAGCTTTAGCAACCATCAAATCTTCCGCACCAGTAATCGTAAACTCTTTAAATAGAACTTTGTTTCCATTGCCACTTTTTCCATCTTTCACTTGTGCAACTGTACCATCCGATATTGCATTATCAGCATAATAGCCAAAAAAGTCATAGGCTCCATTACGAGGAAAATAACGAGAAGGAGTTCCTTCCAGCCAAGTTATATCTCCCCTATCAGATCCACCAGTTGCTTTCGCTTTTTCATCAAATAACACATAAGTATCCTGAGTTGTAGTAATTTTGTCAGCACGAGTTATTCCCGTCTCTGGATCTTTTTGGCAGGCATAAATATGAAGTATTTCATTATTCCATTTGCCGTGTAAATCATCTTTATCAGCTCCAATAGAGCCAGAACTTCGAGTGGGAGTTGCATCTATTTTAGCAATTGGAGCAGATGCAGAAATCAGGATTTTGTCTGCACTCGGAAGCATATCTGTTTCATCTCCAGATAAGCCTTCGTTTTCACTTTGCGAGCAAGAAGCCAGTATCCCGGCTGTCATCATTGCATAAAGAAAAAATCGTTTCATAAATCACATAATTTTTAGATTAATAATATATTTAATTTCACATTTCATCTTCAAATTTATCATTCGGGTTTATAGTTCCACTTCCACCATCTTCCCACATCCCCATTGTTACCTTCGGCGTAATATCAGACAGACTATTAACCGTCAGATAAATAGTATAAGCTTTTCCTGCACTGAATACTTCATCATTTTCTAGTTTAACATCTACTTCTGTATATAATGACCCTTGCAATCCATTTTCTGCACTCAAACTAATTTTAGCCTCATAAAAATCAGCAGGTGCCACTAATAAACTTGTACCAGTATCACGATCATTATCTATATCTTTGTCAAGGACATAAAGATGATCCCGTTCATCCCCATATACAGGACATTTAGCTACTACGCACCAACCATCACTCCCTATCAATTCTCCATTCTTCTTTCTGAGTTCGATATACTTATATTCTTCATTATTAAATGAGATTCCTCTTTGAGGTTTCGTTTGATCAGTAGGATCATTCACCGCCACTATAAAACATCCTTTATATTTTGAATTTACCTCAATCTTTTTTACAGTTAAACTAGGATCCAAAGGGGGAATGTTCTTTTTTTCATCTTTGTCCTCATTGGGACTATTATCCGGTTTACAAACCACAAAGCGAAGAAGTACTAAATGATGTTCAAACTGAAATACCGGATTTAGTCCATGATTAGCAGAATATGCACTATATGCGCGTCCCAAGATCTTATCTTTATATGGATTACCCTCGTATTTATCTTCCTGTTTGTCAATATTTGCCATAGATGACATAAAGTCTCTGCGCCCATCCAGTTCGATGTCGTAATAGATATAATCTTTCTCACGGTGACACTCACTAACATAATCATCTAAATAGTAAGCAAAGAAATTGTATGGCCAATCGGTATGTCTCATATTATAATAGATACTCTGCGACTCTTCATCTGGATAGAAAAGCATTAAATTGGAATCTTCCTTCTTCACTCCTACTTCTTTCCCGTGGTTAGAAACCTGTGCATTCACTCCTCCTGTTCTAGAACCATCCAACAAACAGAAATCTTCGTTCGTCGCACTCCAAGGTTTGGACAAGTCTGTCTGCGGATCCTTATTGAACGCATACACATAGAATCTTACTTGATTCCAAAAATCGGCATCATTGCCATTATTGACTTCACCACTACCACGTGTCAGTATATCAAAATCAGACATTCCTAAACTCAACACAATAGGAACTGGCTCCACTAAAGGCGCATCATCGTCTGTCGGCAATTCCCCAACATACGTATCTCTGGAACAATTAAACAACAGTATCGAACAAAACCCGATTAATAAGTATTGTTTAATCCTCTTATATGTTATCTGTCCTTTTTTCATCATCCCATTATATTTCTACATGAATATCATCATCTACCGGTATCCATCCACAGATGCCATCACTTCCCATTTCAGGATTCAAACCAACAATACGAAAAGGTGTCTCAATTTTCAATACAGCCTGATCTTTCGCCTTCTTTCTTTCATTGACTTGCCCTGTTTCTACCGTAATTGCCTGTTCCTTGATCTGCTTCGACAAATTTGATTTCGCATGAATAGCACGAGTATCCGTACCTGTCTTCACATATAAAACTATACAACAAACACCGGGACCTGTAATCGTATAACTATCTACACTCCCTACTAAACCAAATACCTCCAAAGATGCTTTACACGAAAGAGTCACAGTAGGCTTCTCTTCTTCTACAGACCGAGAAACCTCCGGGTCAGTAACTTCTACAATTGTTCTCTTCAACTCTGCGATATTTAAAATGCCGGTAGATAGGGAAACCTCAGGAGCGATACCCGCCATTTCTATATAGATATCTCGAATATCTTCCTCTGTCAACTGATTTCCATCTTCATCCGCTACTAGTTGAACAGTAAAGTTTATATCAATATGTTGAGTTAAAGAAACAAAATCGAAAGGTTGCGTATAATTCTTCCCTGCATCCAATTCTAAATAGTCACAACGGGCAACCAACAACTTTCGTCCCGCTTCCCGCACATAACCGATACCGGGATTTAGATCCGCCCATTTCCAATTATTTACAAATTCTTTGCTAACATCTTTGTGTTCCACTTCCTTATGGCGCATTTTAACTTCTTTCACCGGAATCGCCTCATTAGTCTTAAATTCATCCAGATTAACTAATTCAACTCTTGTATCCTCTTTTTCAACCTGTACGTCTCCATTTGCTTCATCCTTCTGCGTCACTGTCACCATCGGATATGCAGGATTAGTAAAAGCCATCATAAAATATTCACCTCCAGGCAGCTTAATATCAGGCTGATACTCACTCTGAGGTTCGGACTGGTCATCGGGAGGCGTGGTGTCAGTATTATCACGAGTGGTTGAACCGTCACCCGAAGTTTCAGTATTTCCGTCATCAGGAGTTATTGCCGTTTCTTCTTTGCTCTTCTCCACTTTAAAGTTTCCATTTTTATCTGTCTGATAAACTATATGGCGTGTATTCAAGATACGAGTAGCCACAAAATATAATTTCTCAGGCGTTTCATCGGCAGATAAGCCCAGTTCATTCCAATTATATGTAACCGAGAACCCATCCACCACGTGCGGATGTGTAGTTTCATCACACAGATCTACCTTTGTACAACCGACCAAAAGCAAGGAAGCCAATAGAATTTGATATATAACAGTCACTTTCATTACGCTTCACCTCCCTCATTAGTCGTTAGTGGCACGATTCCCTGATCTTTCAAAGATTGTGGTTCGACGGCCTGCGGTTCAGGCGAATCAGACTTAGCAGGCTGTTTCTCCTGAGCAGGTTGCTGTTCCTCCGTTGATTGTTGTATCTCAGGTGTTTCCACTACTTTTCCAGCTTGCTTCTTCTCTTCTTTTGAATTTTTCTTCTCCAACTTTTTCACTTGTTCCAAAGAATCTTTCATCAACTTATCTTGTCTCTTAAGCGAGTCCTTTATCTGGTCCAAAGCTTCTTTTGCCAATCGTATAGAGTCTTTCTGCAACTCTTTCAGATGTTTCGCCTTATCCCGTGCTTCACTAATAGAATCACGCCTCAATTGCTTTTGACGCTTAGCTTCCGCACGCGCATTTATCTTATCATAATCAATTAGCTTATACTTGTTCTTGACAGAAGTAGAGAAACGATAAACAAAAGCTACCCGCAAATCACTGACAACCGGGAAAGGAACTAAATGGCCTCCCTTACTTTTTTCAGGTAAGCGAGGATAACAATTACTTTCAGCATCATGCTTATACGCATCATATTTAGTGTATACAAATCCGACACTGGCACCTAACTCCAAATCAATGAAGTTCTGGCGATAACCATATAAAGGAATGCTGAATCCACCGGATACACCCAAACCGTAAGCAGAACCCTGCATTCCTGTCGAACCAAATTTAAAATTATAGTTAGCAACGTCAGCATACACCCCCCAATAATAGGCACGCCAATAACGAGGATGGAAACGTTTAATAGTGAACACTTCCTCTTTCATCCGTTGAAAGAAAGAAGCAGAATCCAGATGATGGAAGTTACGTTGAGTAGTACGGAAATATTTCCGGAACTCCATACGGGCATCAACCAGATTATATACAATGCTAGGTTTGTAATTTTGAGAAGTATTCCAGTTGCCTTTGATACCGAGACTTAATGTGTAGTGTTTGTAAGGAGAGCCGAACAAATCGAATTCGGCAGTAACATTAGGTAACAATACAAGCCACTCGACAGCATTTGTTTTAAATGCCCATCGAGATTTAAAAGGCATGATAGAATCTTTGTTTTCTACTGCCTTCTTACGCATAGAAGATTGAGCATAGCATTCTACCCCTAAAAAGGAAAAGAATAAAAACAATACACAAAATAGTAGTTTTATTCTAGAAATATGCCAAATCTTTTTGCGTTTACATATAAACGACACCGGCTTTCCTTGTACAAGGAAAGCACTATGCCCTTCGCCCTCATTTCCCATAACCTGCGTCTTACGCGTTTATTTTTGCTTATTTGTCTACATTGTTCCCTAATACAATGCTAATCAGGCACAAAAATAGATTAAATATTATGAGATAACAAATATAAATCTAACTTTTTAATAAAACACAAAAAGAAAAAAGAAAAACAAAGTTTTTCAATCTTTTTATTAGCAGAAAGCAAACGAAAAAGAAGATGTTTGTATGACAAATAGAAAAAAGGAGACTTTCTTAAAGATAAAAGAATAATAGCAAAACAAGGTTGCAGGCAATCACTGCTCCGAAGCCTCCCAAAATCCAAGGACGAAGTTTACTTCTTTTCCCGGCAAAGAATAAGGCATAAAACATATTCACCAGTATATTACTTACAATCGCCTGCATACTGCAAGCTGTAATAATCAGTACGGCAACGCTCCCCGTGTTTTGCAATAAGTTCAAAATAAAAGGGGTTATATCGCTGAAACCGGATACAAAAGAGAGCAAATTCAATCCGCTTGTACCGGCGTAAACCAAAGTATAATGTGTCAAAACCGTAAATACGACAAATAATACGGCAAAGATCAACGCAACCTTAAATTCCAATGGATTGCTACTATCATCCTCTTCCGACTCGACAGAAGTATCTTTAGGAAGTTTCTGCCGTGAATGAATAAACCAGCCTACTATCGCAGATACCACTGACATTATCAACAGGTACGGATAAATAGAAAGAAAGATCTCCCTGCTAAAAATAAGTATCAGTATCATAAAACGCAGAAACATCATACTGACCGCCAATAACATGGCTGCGACGTACTCCGTAGCCTCTTGCTCCGAAGCTTTCCGACTTTTACGTGCAAGTACCGAAATAGTGGCTGTACTACTATACAACCCACCTATAATACCGGACACCAAAGTGCCGGATTCATGAAACACATACCGCTTCAGCAAATAAGAAAGGTAGGAAATACCTGAGACGACCACTGTTGCCAACCAAATAGAATAAGGAGTCAGATTTATATCCGGAATCAGGTTTTTATGTGGAAGCATAGGTAATATAATACCACTAATAGCCAAAAACTTTGCCAACGTAATCATTTCATCATTTTTCATCCGCTGGGCAAATTCCGTAAAGGTATGCTTTAGTTCTGTAAGCAGAAGTACCGTCACAATCACCATGACATAGAACCAGGAAGGTTGGGTGGACACAATGGGAGCCAGACAATAGGTGATTAAGGCGATAATAATAGTCGTCACGCCAAAAACATGAAATTGAGCCTGCTTCACATAATAGTTCAGTCCCAGCAACAGTCCCAAAACGGCGCCTCCTCCCATAAACAAACGCATACTCGTAGGGTCCAATATATAAAGAAGATAGCCTAATATACCGATGAAAGTAAATGTGCGGTCAGTACCGAAAAGAGTCGTCTCCCCTTCACGCTTCAGACTGATACGGCGCTGTGAGAGTCCGATTAACAAGGAGAATAAAGTCACCAGAATAAAGGTTACCAATTCGCGTGGCACATAACCATATAACTGTTCCATATCCATATACTACCCTTTTTATTATAAGAACAAATATACGGTTTATTTGTTAACGTTCACCACATCTTATACGGTTTTTTCATTAGCCGGGAATTGTAATAACGTATATCGCCCGTCACTTCTTCACCGATAAAGTCCGGCTTCACAAAGGCCTCATCTTCAGAAGCCAGCTCGACTTCCGCCACCACAAGCCCCTCATTCTCACCATAAAACTCGTCAACTTCAAATATATGCCTGCCGCTACGCACCAGATAACGGGTCTTGTCAATAATTCCCGGTTCACACAACTTCATCAATTCTTCCGCCTCCGGCAAAGACAGTTCCTTTTCCCATTCATAACGGCTTGTACCAGAAGCGTTGGAAGCCCCCTTGATAGTCAGGTATCCCTTATCATCCCGGATACGTATCCGGACAGTCCTTCCACGAGCACTGCTGATATATCCCTGCACAATACGACTTTTCGCAAATGCCAACGACTTATACTCTCCGATAACTAAAAATTTACGTTCTATTTCTTGTGCCATGCCGCAAAAGTAATCATAAAAATCAGAACCTTGTCATAAATTCAATTACGATTTTATCCTGCTCCGATTCTTTCGGGATACCGGTTTTCTTATAGAAATACTTTTCGAAGTTCAAACGAAGGTCGGCAATGAAAGCTTTTGAAAGGCTAAGTGTGATCCCACCCGTGACACGATGGCGTGCATAATCGTTTATAACCAAAGCATTTGTCGTCTTATCTATTTTGCCGTCACTATGATCCGTCATCATGTCATAACGTGCAAGAAAAGAAATTTTATTGAATACTTTCTTCAAAGGTAAGTCGTAATTGACAAAGCTATTCACAGCGTGCACATCTTTAAACGTCTCATGCCCGTACATTTTATATAGATATTCCGCTTCAATATGAAAACGATTATTTTGATAGTAAATACCGGCATCATACATATTAATCCGTACGGATTCCGGCTTTATCATCTGGGTGCTGAGTGTTATATTCCAATTTTTGCCGGGTAATAACTGAGCTTTAACCGAGTAGTTCAATGTTTTATGCCATTCTTTCTGATTGGTAAGCCCCGAACCGTTAAATAATCCGGCCTCAAGAATAAACGGAAAGCCACTCGTATGTTTATAAGCAGTAGTGAACCCAACATCACGGACATTTCCTACTTGCTTGGCTATGAATGAACGATTGGCAAAATACTGTTGGTGAGGAGAACGATGAGCATCAATCGTAAAAGGTACCCGCATTTGCCCAATCGTGAAATTAAGATCTTTCATCGGAAAGACACGTACATACGCATCCAGCATTTTAATAGAGCCCTCGTCAGAAAGGTCGATTTCCGCTTTATAAGCAACCAAAGGATGCACATTTCCCGAAACACTAAAGCGCGCATTACGTACTTCAAAACGACTTTCCTCTGTTTCTGTCTGGAATTCGTATTTTCCCCGAATCGTTCCATGAATCTCGGGCAAATAGTCTTTCCATTCCATCGTCTGCTTATCTAATTTTTTGCCATCTCCGGCGTCTTCTTTAGCCTGTCCGAAAGCTGTTGCCGCCAACAATAATGTTACGACTGTTGTTGTAATTCTACTCATTTCAGTTGTTTGCTACTTAATCCGCAGCAAAAGTACAACTGCAAGGATACACAAGAATGACAATCCGGTTACAGTAGTATTACAAAAAAACTCACCACAGATTACATAAACCTGTGGTGAGATTATCAGCCGAAAAAGGAAAAGGCAATCAGCATAATCAGTGCCAAAATAATTAATGAGACAAACACTATTTTGACAACCTTCTGGGCCTGCTCTTCTTCCTTCTTACTAATCGCTACTTTTTTCTTACCCTTGCCCATAATAGTTAGCTTTAAAGTTCAACGCTAACAAAGTAAGGACAAATCTTTTAACTTTCCAAAAATAACAGTTGCTAATTTTGTATTTTATGATTCCTGTGAAGAGAATTCCATCAGATAAGCCTTAATAAAATCCTCTATCTTGCCATCCATCACTCCGTTTACATCCGAAGTCTGATAGTTGGTACGATGATCTTTCACACGGCGGTCGTCAAATACATAACTTCGGATCTGCGAGCCCCATTCGATCTTCTTCTTTCCCGCTTCCACCTTCGCCTGTTCTGCCATACGGTGCTGCAACTCTTTATCATATAAGATAGAACGTAACTGGCGCATTGCATTTTCACGGTTCTTAGGCTGGTCGCGGGTTTCCGTATTTTCAATCAGAATCTCCTCTTCCTCACCTGTATAAGGATCTTTATATTGGTAACGCAGACGAACTCCGGATTCTACCTTGTTCACATTCTGACCACCGGCGCCACCGCTTCGGAAGGTATCCCAAGAGATACGTGCCGTCTCAATATTCACCTCAATACTGTCGTCTACCAACGGGGTGACAAAGACAGAAGCAAAAGATGTCATACGTTTACCCTGCGCATTGTAAGGAGAGACACGTACCAAACGGTGCACCCCATTTTCTCCTTTCAGATAACCGTAGGCAAAATCCCCTTCAATATTGATCGTACAGGTTTTGATTCCGGCCTCATCACCTTCCTGAAGGTTGGCAATAGTAGCCTTATAGCCATTTGTCTCAGCATAACGCAAATACATACGCATCAACATAGAAGCCCAATCCTGACTCTCCGTACCACCGGCACCGGAATTGATCTTCAACACACAATCCATTTGGTCGGCCTCATCACGAAGCATATTCTTGAGTTCGAGCGCTTCTACCGCCTCACGCGCTTTCGCATAAGCAGTATCCACATCTTCCTCTGTCACCAATTCCTCTTTATAGAAATCAAATGCCAGCTCAAGTTCATCTGCCAGCGTTTTGACCTCATTATAGCCGTCAATCCACTTTTGCAGGTCTTTCACCAACTTCATTTGGGCTTCAGCTTTCTTCTGGTCATCCCAAAATCCCGGAGCCTGCGTTCTTAACTGTTCTTCTTCGACTTGAATTTTCTTCCCGTCAACGTCAAAGATACCTCCTCAGCGCATCCGTGCGCTCTTTCACGTCTTTAAGTTGTTCAATAGTAATCATCTTCTTAAATTAGAAATTAAAAGTTATAAATTATAATCGTACACTTATCTCACATCGAATCTCAAGCCTGGCTCTCAACTCTCCTCGTACATCTTCTCAATCAAGTCTTTATAATTTTCAGAAACGACCGAACGTTTCAGTTTCAATGTATTGGTAAGCTCTCCACGCTCCATACTAAATGGTTCGGGAAGCAAGGTGAAACGTTTGATTTGCTCATAATGCGCAAACTGTTGTTGCAAGGTTTCTATCCGCGCACGGAACAACCCTACAATCTTAGGATGTTGCAACAATTCACTCATATCCTTATACTCAATACCTTTTTCTTTCGCATACTCTTTCACATATCCATATACGGGGACAATCAAAGCAGAGACGAACTTACGCTGATCGGCAATAATAGCAATCTGGTCAATATAACGGTCGATAACCAACTTTGTTTCCAAAGCCTGCGGAGCGATATATTTTCCATTCGAAGTTTTGAATAGATCTTTAATACGCTCTGTCAAGAACAACTGACCATTCTTAAAATAGCCTGCATCGCCCGTATGGAACCATCCGTCCGGATCAATAGCAGCAGCCGTAGCTTCCGCTTTCTTATAATATCCTTTTGTAATGGTTTTACCTCGAAGAAGAATTTCATTATCCTCACCGATCTTCACTTCAACTCCCGGCAACACAACACCTACCGAACCGATATCATATCCCACCGGCAATGTGCAAGACACAGTAGCCGTAGACTCTGTCAGTCCATAACCGACAACCATATTAATGCCTACCGAATGGACAAACTCATTGATTTCATCAGGCACGGCAGCACCGGCAGTCGGAAAGAAATTCCCGTTTTCAATACCGATGGTCTTCTTCAGTAAAGAATAAATTGTCTTTTCGTAGAACTTATATTTCAATTGATTCATCACAGGAGGCGTCTTCCCTTTCCGCAGATAATCAAGATTGTGAATCTTACCAACCCGAATAGCATCCAACATCAATGCCTTCTTCATTCCTGTGGTCTCATTGATCTTCTCTTGTACTCCGGCATACACTTTTTCCCAGAAACGAGGAACGCTACACATCAATGTCGGACGAATTTCCTTAATGGTTGTCTGTATATCCGCCGGACGGAGATTGATACAGATCTGTACCCCTTTATGAATACAGAGATAGCACCAAGCTTTTTCAAATACATGCGTCAATGGAAGGAAGTTCATAGAAACATCCTTATCCGACATCGTGGTCAGGCGGTCGTCATGAGTGCGAAACTGTTCCAAATAACAGGAATGATGAAGCATGACCCCTTTCGGTTCACCTGTCGTTCCGGATGTATAAAGAATATTAGCCAAATCGTCATAAGAGGCACGTCCCGTACGCTCTTCCACCACATCATTGTGCGGAAGTCCTTCTCCCATCGCCATAAACTCATCAAAATAGATGGACGACACATCACGGGGGTCTTTTACGACCGAACGGTCAAAGATAATCAGTTGTTGCAGTGAGGTGCAAAAGCCAAAGATACTGAATGCAGCGTCGTATTGAAATTGCTCACCTACAAAAAGATAGCGTATTTGTGCGTCGTTGATAATGTATTGTGCTTGTGCCGGTGAACTGGTCGCATAAAATGGAATGGTCACAGCACGATTGGCGAATGCACCAAAATCTACATAAAACCATTCAGGCTTGTTTTGCGAAAAGATACCGATATTCTCTTGTTCTCCCACTCCCAACGCAACGAGTGCATTGGCAGCCTGCCTCACAGTTCCGGAGAATTGATTCCAGGTGATCGGAATCCATTGAGCTGTCTCATAGTCACGGTACCTTAAGGCTACCTTGTCGCCATACTTTTCAGCCTGACGATGGACTAAGACAGATAAATGATGATAAGTCATACTCTTTGTATTAGTAAATATGGTACAAAGGTATTAGTTTTATTTGAAACAATTGCTCAAAACGACTATCTTTGTGCAAATATTAAGTAATAGACAAAATATTTGCAGTATGAAATATGATATTCCGACTATGGCAGCAGAGGCTACAAGCCTTCTTAAGTCGTTAATCAGTATCCCTTCTCTTAGCCGGGAAGAGACTCAGGCCGCAGACTTCCTGCAAAATTATATTGAAATGGAAGGTATGCAGACCGGACGCAAGGGTAATAATGTATGGTGTTTTAGCCCTATGTTTGACCTGAAGAAGCCGACTATCCTGCTCAATTCCCACATAGATACCGTCAAACCTGTCAACGGCTGGCGGAAAGACCCGTTCACGCCACGTGAAGAGAACGGAAAATTGTATGGACTGGGAAGCAACGATGCAGGCGCAAGTGTTGTATCTCTATTACAGGTGTTTCTGCAACTATGTCGTACTTCACAGAGATATAATTTGATTTATCTTGCTTCCTGTGAAGAAGAAGTATCGGGCAAAGACGGAATTGAAAGTGTATTATCTGGACTCCCCCCCATTTCATTCGCCATCGTAGGCGAACCGACGGAGATGCAACCTGCCATTGCCGAAAAAGGGCTGATGGTATTAGACGTTACCGCCACAGGCAAGGCAGGACACGCCGCCCGCAACGAGGGAGACAATGCCATTTATAAGGTATTGAATGATATTGCCTGGTTCCGCGACTATCGCTTTGATAAAGAATCGCAGTTACTAGGACCGGTAAAAATGAGTGTAACTGTAATTAATGCAGGTACTCAACACAACGTAATTCCCGATAAGTGCACTTTCGTTGTTGATATCCGTAGCAACGAGCTTTACTCGAATGAAGATTTATTTGCTGAAATCAAGAAACATATCTCTTGCGAAGCCAAAGCCCGCTCGTTCCGTCTCAACTCCTCACGGATCGACGAGAAACATCCGTTTGTCCAAAAAGCAATAAAAATGGGGCGTGTCCCTTTCGGTTCCCCTACTCTATCCGACCAGGCATTGATGTCTTTTCCATCGGTAAAAATAGGACCGGGACGTTCTTCACGTTCACATACGGCAGAAGAGTATATTATGCTGAAAGAGATAGAAGAAGCTATCGGACTATATCTGGAATTATTAGACGGACTTCTGCTTTAATACAGAAGTCCGCTCGCTATACTCTAGTATCTTCAACTATCACTTTATCGATTGAGCCAAGGCTCCGGATTCAGTTTCTCCTTTTCACGACGCAGTTGGAAATGCAACACCGTCCGCCCATTATCCGTCCCATCCGAAAAGACCTGTCCGATGTGCTGTTTAGTTTTCACCGTATCACCGGACTTCACAGAAGCGGAAGACAGATTACAATAAACAGAAATATAATTCCCATGCCGGATAAGAACATTAAATAATCCGTTCAGTTGGAATACGGCCGCCACTTTTCCGTCAAAGATGGCACGTGCTTGAGCACCCGGCTTTCCTTGTATATCTATTCCTTTATTATCAAGTTTCACATTGCGTAGCCCCTCTACCGCATATTGCCCATAATGACTGGTGATGATATAAGCACCGGATATAGGCATAGGAAGCTTTCCACGATTGGCGGCAAAATTGCCGGATAGCTCCCGATCCGCCTTACTCATTGTATACACCTCCAAAGGCTTCGACTTCGTTTTCGCTCCGGTTCCAGCCGATTGCCCTTCCTTGCCTTGCGCCTTCCTGCGAGCCGCCTCCTCACGACGGGCTTCCTCCTGTGCACGCTTGCGGGCACGTTCAATCTCTTCCGCAATCAGCTTGTCAATACGGGCATTCAGTTGATTAGCCTCTCTCCGTTTCTTATTAATCTCATTCTGCAATCCTCTTTGTTTCTTTTGCAGATTGGCAACCAAAGTCCGTTTTTCTTTCTCCTGTGCTTCCAACTTCACTTTTTCGCCTTCACGTTCTTTCAGCAAATTCTCTTTGGCAGCCTTTACCTGCTGCCGTTCCGCCTTCTTCTTACGTATCTGTTCCTGTTTTTTCAGGATTTCTTCTCCTTGCAAACGCTGATAGGTAGCATATTCGCGAACATAACGCATACGGCGATAAGTTTGCCCCAAGTTCTTGGCAGAAAAAATAAACATCAGTTTTTCCTCTATCGATTTGTTCTTATACAGGTATTGGACAGAAGCTTCATATTTCTTTTTCTTATCTCTCAAATCTCTTTCCAAGCTCCTCAATTGCCGTTGAAGAGAAGCCAACTCACGCTCGATAGCCTCTACATCATTGTTAATAGCCATGATATAACGTTTCCTCTCTTCAATCTGCCCGGTCAATGCCGCCAGACTATTCAACTGGCTACCTACATCTTTCTTTGTATTCTTCAATATCGTTTCCGACTCGGCAATCTGTTTTTGCAGCGCACCACGTTTGCCCTCCAACTCACGAATCAGTTTGTTCGATTGAGCGAAAAGCGGAACTGCCAGCCAAAGGCAACCGATAAGAATAACAAAAAAACGTTTCATCATAACAAAGCTACCAACATTTTTATTAATTCTTCCAAAGGAACCTGTCTGTACTTAGAACTCAACTCAGTCGGAGTCATTGAAAACTCTTTCGTAGAAAACTCATAAAGTTGCACCTTTGCTTTTTCCAACGAAGAAATTCCTATATCCTTTCCTGTCAGTTCTGTCTTACCACCGGGTAAAGACGCATCTGTCAGTATCTTCTCCAAACGAGAGAACTCCGCATTCTTAGGTAATATACCTTTCAGTTCTTCTTTACTTGCACGAACAAATCTTCTGTTCATCCTGTCCACTAACAATACCTCTTCAGGAGTCACTTCGATACGTGCTACCTCTGTACGTAGAATAGGCATCAGCAAAGAGATTTGCACCCGTTCATGAGTTTTCATCTTCATGGTTCCTCCTACCGACAGGCTTCCTCCTTTTTTATCGGGAATAGTCAGTTGGAGCTTGGAAGCCAGATAACTGGATACAGGCGCCTTTGTCTCCGAAGTCACCAAGCGCTTCGAACTCTTACAACCAGCCAACACAACCACAACCAACAATAGATAAACTATTCTTTTCATTCTGCTATAAATTTCTTCTTTTCTATTTTCTGCTTCAATGTTTTCGACTCACTACCCATCTCCAATGCCTTCTTCCAATATCCCAGTGCGCCTTCCACATCACCCGTCATAAAATAAATATCCCCGCAATGCTCCACTATCACATCACTTTTCCCTCCATCACTCTTCATTGCATTATCAATATAAATACGAGCCTCAGCATAGTTGCCTTTCTCAAAAAGAATCCAGGCATACGTATCGAGATAAGTCGAATTATTAGGTTCTGCCTTTACGGTCTTATAACTCATTTCTTCCGCTTTATCCAAATCACGCCGTTCCACAGACAGATAATAGGCATAATTATTCAACGCACCGATGTTGGAAGGGTTATACACCAAAGCTGAATCGTAGGCAGCATAAGCTTCCTTCATTTGCTTTTTGGTATGATAGATATCCCCCATAATTGAATAGAAATCCGAAATGACCTCTTTTCGGGTATCGGGTGTAATATGCTCTAATGCCCTACTACAAATACTCAACACACTGTCTGTCTGCTCTGCCTGATGATAGGCAATAGCCAGATAATAATAAAGTTCCAATGCATCCGGAGTAGCTTCAATGCCCGGCTCGCAGACTTTTATAATCTGCTTGTAGTCTTCCTTTTTCACGGCAGCGCTGACCAACATCAAGCGGGCAGCCTTATTCGTGGGATCTAAATCAACCACCTGTTCCAATACAGGCACTGCTTCCGGTTCCATATTCTTCGACAATAGATACTGTGCATAAAGCATGGGAATCTGCGGATCATCCTGGTCCAGTTCCATAATCCGATCAAACAGGGCTATCACTTGAGTACTGTCTTTAGCGGTCGATTGCTCATTCTCCACAATAATCTGACGCATCACATTAATTTTAGTATCAGGCGCCACTTTCTTATTCAGCAATAATGTGTCCAATTGTTGCTGATACAATTCTTTCTGTCCGGTCTGCTCATAATAGGAAGCCATCGAGAAAAGCGCCATCGGATTATCCGGTTCCACAGCCAATACCTTCTGGTATGCTTCGTATGCCTCCTGCTTCTTTCCGTTTTGCAGATATACATCCCCCAGTATCACTTGATAGCGCATATCCATCGGATATTCCTGCACCAGACTTTCTATCTCCCTGAATGCTTTTTTATCATCTTTCATCTGAAGATAAATACGGAATTTCTCCATAGACAACTGTTCGTTCTTTCCCAAACGTTTCTCCAAACGGTTCAATGTGGAAATCACATCATTATATTTCTCCTGACGGCTGTAAATATCAAGCAAATTGAACAAAGGGTCTTGCTTCGCCGGAAAACGAGTAACCATTGTTTCAAGCAAAGTCACAGCCTTATCCAGTTCATTCTGCTGCTGATACAGGCTGACTAATCCCTGACTATACCAATAATTGTCCGGAGCATAAGCTACCGCTTTCTCTAAAGCAGCCTGTCCCTGAGGCACCTGACGGAGAAACATATAATATTGAGAAATTTCATAAAGGGCGGACGGAGCGTTCGGATTGATTTCCAAGCAATGTTGTAACAGACCAAAAGCCGTAGCATATTCTTTCTTTTCCTTCATCCGTATAGCTTCAAGAAAGAAATAGTCATATTTACGTTGCTGCTCTTCCGTCAGTTGCAATACAACAGTTTTGTCCTCCTTCCTCACCTTTTTCTTTTTACCTTGCACAGTCGTGCAAAGAGGAAACAGTAAGGCATTTATCAGCAAGAATAGTATTATCTTTTTCATTTTTCCCCTGTATGACCGAAGCCTCCGGCTCCACGTTCTGTTTCATCAAGCACCTCCACTTCCTGCCACACGGCTTGTTCATGCTTGGCTATCACCATTTGGGCGATACGTTCTCCATCTTCAATCACAAACGCTTCGGACGATAGATTGACTAAAATAATGCAAATTTCTCCCCGATAATCCGCATCAATCGTTCCGGGAGAATTGAGAACGGAGATTCCTTTCTTGATAGCCAGCCCGCTACGGGGACGTATTTGCGCTTCGAATCCTTTCGGAAGAGCTATATATAATCCGGTAGGTACCAGACAACGCTGTAACGGTTCCAATATAATAGGTTCGGAAAGATTAGCACGGATATCCATTCCTGCAGATAATTCTGTGGCGTAAGCCGGAAGCGGATGCTTCGATTTATTGATAACTTGAATATTCATAAAATACACGTTTACTATATTAACAGGCGAAAATACACATTTTGAACTGAAAAATAGTTAAGTTTGCAGTTAAATAATAAATAATGCACACATTTGCCATGAATTGGAACCAATTAATATCAGCTAAACGCTTCGGAATGGAAGAATTCCACGAAGTACGACAGGAGAACCGCTCGGAATTTCAACGGGACTATGACCGTCTGATCTTCTCCGCTCCTTTCCGCAGGTTACAGAATAAGACGCAGGTATTTCCCCTGCCGGGCAGTGTCTTTGTACACAACCGGCTCACACACAGTCTCGAAGTTTCTTGTGTCGGCCGTTCTCTAGGCAATGATGTAGCCAAAGCCATCCTGCAACGCCAACCGGAGCTTCAAGAATCCTTTTTACCGGAGATCGGTTCTATTGTCTCCGCCGCTTGTCTGGCGCATGACTTGGGAAATCCTCCCTTCGGACATTCCGGTGAGCGGGCTATATCCACATTCTTCTCTGAAGGGAAAGGACTCCGCTTGAAAGAAATACAGCCGAACGGAGAGCAACTTTCTGCGATGGAATGGGAAGATCTGACACATTTTGAAGGAAACGCAAACGCATTCCGACTCCTGACCCATCAATTTGAAGGCAGGCGGAAAGGAGGATTTGCAATGACATACACGACATTGGCTTCCATTGTGAAATACCCCTTTTCATCGAGTCTTGCCGGCACAAAATCCAAATTCGGATTCTTCGTCAGCGAAGAAGAAAGTTTCCATAAGATAGCAACCGAGTTGGGATTAACCTTATTTAATGAACATCCGTTGAAATATGCACGTCACCCATTGGTCTACTTGGTAGAGGCCGCAGATGACATCTGCTATCAAATGATGGATATTGAAGATGCGCATAAACTGAAAATCCTCACTACCGAAGAGACAAAGGAACTGTTAATGGCCTATTTCAGCGAAGAACGCCGGGAACGCATCCGACAAACCTTCCTCATTGTCAGCGACACGAATGAGCAAATCGCTTATCTGCGTTCTTCCGTCATCGGATTACTGATTCGCGAATGTACCCGTGTATTTCTGGAGCACGAAGCGGAAATTCTATCCGGCACTTTTGAAGGAGCGCTTATCAAACATATATCCGAGCGTCCGGCAAACGCATACAAGCACTGCGCCGAAGTATCCCTGAAAAAGATCTACCGGTCAAGGGATGTACTGGACATCGAGTTAGCCGGTTTCCGCGTCATCAGTACCTTGCTGGAACTGATGATAGATGCGGTAACCTCTCCCGGAAAGGCCTATTCCGAGTTGCTCATCAACCGGGTTTCAAGCCAGTATAATATAAAAGCGCCTGCACTCTATGAAAGAATACAGGCGGTACTTGACTATATATCGGGTATGACCGATGTCTTCGCTCTTGATCTTTATCGTAAAATTAACGGCAACAGTCTGCCTGCGGTGTAACAACTTTCGGAGCGAATGCTTCATCATTATCACAAGGCATTTTCATCGCATCCGGATGGCTTTCTATAAACGTCTGGATGTGTCTCATCCGCTTATCCTCCAATATCTCATCTACCGCAATCAGGATTCCGGTTTCTTCCACATCGCCAAATTCATAGTTGATGGCGGTTCCGAACATCCGCATCGTAGGACTCAAACTCATATAAGCATTCACCAACGGCGGGATGTTATATCCCAATTTGCGAATCTCACAATTCAATATCTTATAGTCCTCCTTGAAAGTATCCTTACAGAACAAAGCCTTTAACTCTTCTTCGGAAGTCTCCGACTTCAAAGGCTCCATTGGAGTAACCAGTTCATCTTTATCATAGAAGTGCTTTTTGAGGAAATAAAGAATCATATCACGTCCCCGACGATGATAACTAGGATACATGGTCACTTTTCCAAAGAAATACTTCACATTCGGCATGACCACCGTTAACGCGCCCAACCCATCCCACAAATTATCCAAAGCAAACAATCCTTTGCTACCGGCACGTGTAGACTGATATTCGAGCGTAACGAACGAACGCCCCAGTTCAATGGTCTGAGGAAGATATTCTTTAATAAAAGTTTCCGAGAAATGAAACATATGAGAAGTAGCCAGAATCGGAGCGCCTTTCTCATCGAAACGCACATCCGTTCCAAGCAAATACCGATAGCCGCCCAATATTTCTTCTGCTTCCGGATTCCATACGATCAACTGTTTATATGGATGTTCCATAGTGTCATATTCATCTATATCCATCGACAGCCCCGTTCCTCCACCGGCAGCACGAAAAGCAATTTCACGCAAACGACCGATTTCCCTCATTACATTGGGGGCATTCTGATAAGTAATAATATAAATCTGATTATTACTTTTATTCGTCATTCGCAAGCGTTTGTCTTCCGTCAACTCCGCCTTCAGCAGCTCTTTGCTTACCGGTTTAATAATCTCTTCCATATTTCTTGTTATAGTTGTTCTATCAGTTACAGTTTATATACAATGTCTTTCACGTACTCCGCCCACTGTGCCGGAGTTTTCGATTTATCGAAAGTCTTCCAGGGTATCGGCTTACCGAAAGTTACAGTAAAAGTCTGGTGTCGGTTCTTGAACATTTCATCCGCAAGGTACAACATGGCGATATTGAACTTAATGCCTAATGCTTTGCAGAAGTTTGCCAGATTATAAAAGAAATCGGAGTTCCGACCTCCAAAATGCACGGGGATTACATCACGTTCCGCCTGTATACTCTTTACTACAAATGTCTTCTTCCATTCCAGATCGCGAATCACTCCATTACGCCGACGCGAGCAGAGACCGGCAGGAAACATGATCAGCTGATCGTCGGACTTAAATCCGGCCTCCACCATCTTGGGGAAGTCCTTTGCCTGTTTACCGGTTTTATTGATAGGTATGCAAAGCGGAGCTAATCCGTGAAGATTCATCAACAAGTCGTTCACCAGATATTTCACCTTCCCGTCATAATGCCGCCCCAGCACATAACCAAGCGCGACACCGTCCTGTCCTCCCAGCGGATGATTGGACACAAAGGTGTACAATCCGTCTTTAGGCAGGTTTTCGATACCTTTCACATCCACCTTCGCATCCAGAAAGTCCATACATGCCTCCAAGAAGTCTACCCCTACTTTATCTTTCGATTCATTCAGGAATACATTGATCTCATCCTGATGAACTATTTTCTTCAAATAAGAAATCACGAACTTAGGGATGTACTTATATTGCTTCGGAGCTTTTGTCCGAAGAATCTTATCGACATCAATCAAAAATAAAGAGTCATCAGTCATTCTTTTCAAATAAAAATGATGGCACAAAATTAACGGTTCTTTTTTATTAATCGCAATAATTTGGTAGAAAATGCAGGATTAAAGTTCATAACACAAAAAAATAGCACCCAAAAACTATCAAATACCACCTAAAAACTATCAGCTGACAATTTTTAGGTCAAATTCAGTCTGATTTTCCCCCATCGGATTCCTGAAAATACCGTAAAATTGCAACATCGAAATTTACGAACGAATATTCACAATTTAAAAGCAACACAGTATGAAAAGTTTAAGCTTCAGAAAAGATTTAGTAGGAGTACAAGAAGAATTATTCCGCTTCGCCTACAAACTGACAACTGATCGTGAAGAAGCAAACGATTTGTTGCAGGAGACATCATTAAAAGCATTAGATAACGAAGATAAATATATGCCTGATACTAATTTTAAAGGATGGATGTACACCATCATGCGCAATATATTCATCAACAACTACCGCAAGGTAGTCCGCGATCAAACATTTGTTGACCAAACCGACAACTTATACCACCTGAACTTGCCGCAAGATGCAAGTTATGAAAGTACAGAGAGAGCATACGACCTGAAAGAGATGCACCGGGTAGTCAACAAACTCCCTAAAGAATACAGAGTTCCGTTTGCAATGCACGTTTCAGGATTCAAATACCGAGAAATTGCGGAAAAACTGAACCTCCCTTTGGGTACAGTAAAAAGCCGCATCTTCTTCACACGCCAGAAATTGCAGGAAGACCTGAAAGACTTTCGCTAGACCTTAACTAAAAAGATACTAAACTGTACGAGCCCCGAGTGTTGAGCATACTGACACTCGGGGCTCTTTTTTTCAAGTAAATCAACATTTAACACTCTGTTGAAAACTTCTCTAAAAGTTTTTGTGGAAAATCGTGGGGAATTGTGGGGAATTTCATACTTTTACGGTCTCTTATTATAATAAGGTAATGATACGTTTTTTAGGTAATATTGAAGCCAAAGCAGACACTAAAGGAAGAGTGTTCATTCCCGCTATCTTCAGGAAGCAATTACAAGCTGCTTCTGAAGAAAGGCTTATTATGCGTAAAGACGTATTTCAAGACTGCCTGACTCTATACCCAGAAAGCGTGTGGAACGAGGAGTTGAACGAACTTCGCAGCAGACTTAACAAGTGGAACAATAAACATCAACTCATTTTCAGACAGTTTGTGAGCGACGTTGAGGTGGTGACACCGGACAGCAACGGACGCATATTAATCCCCAAGCGGTATTTACAGATCTGCAATATACATGGGGATATACGCTTCATCGGCATCGACAACAAGATAGAGATCTGGTCGAAGGAGCGGGCAGAACAGCCGTTTATGTCACCCGAAGAGTTTGGAGCGGCATTAGAAGAAATTATGAACGATGAAAATAAACAAGATGGAGAAAGATGAACTGACATATCATGTGCCTGTACTGCTGAAAGAAAGCGTTGACGGGATGAACATCCGCCCTGACGGAACGTATGTAGACGTTACCTTCGGCGGAGCGGGACATTCACGAGAGATTCTTTCACGGCTCGGGGAAGGCGGACGACTTTTGGGATTTGACCAAGATGAAGACGCCGAACGGAATATCGTTGATGATCCCCACTTTATTTTCGTACGCAGCAACTTCCGTTACCTGCACAATTTCCTGCGTTATCACGATATCGAGCAGGTAGATGCGATTTTAGCCGATCTAGGTGTGTCTTCCCATCATTTTGATGACAGTGAACGCGGTTTCTCTTTCCGTTTCGACGGAGATCTGGATATGCGCATGAATAAACGTGCAGGACTTACGGCAGCCGATATCGTAAACACTTACGAAGAGGAACGCCTCGCCAACATTTTCTATCTCTATGGAGAATTAAAGAATAGCCGTAAACTCGCTTCTGTGATTGTCAAAGCACGGAACGGGCAGGCTATCCGTACCATCGGAGAGTTTTTGGAAGTCATCAAGCCACTTTTTGGCCGCGAAAGGGAAAAGAAGGAATTGGCAAAGGTATTCCAAGCACTGCGGATTGAAGTAAACCAAGAGATGGAAGCCTTGAAAGAAATGTTACTGGCAGCAACAGAGGCATTGAAACCGGGTGGCAGACTAGTAGTGATCACCTATCACTCATTGGAGGACCGCATGGTGAAGAACATTATGAAAACCGGAAATGTAGAGGGAAAAGCAGAAAGCGATTTCTTCGGGAATCTGAATACCCCCTTCCGCCTTGTCAACAACAAAGTGATTATTCCTGACGAAGCGGAAATAGAAAGGAATCCGCGTTCAAGAAGTGCTAAATTACGAATTGCAGAAAAGAAATAAAGAGAAATGGAAGAGGAAGTAGTAAATAAGAAAACAGAAGAGGGAAAGAAGAAAAAACGCACCTCACTAAAAAGTATTCTGGGTGGAGACATTCTGGCTACCGACTTTTTCCGCCGTCAGACGAAGTTGCTGGTACTGATCATGGTATTCATCATCTTCTACATCCATAACCGCTATGCCAGTCAGCAACAGCAGATCGAGATAGACCGGTTGAAAAAGGAACTGATAGATATAAAATACGATGCGCTGACACGTAGCTCGGAACTGATGGAGAAGAGCCGCCAGTCACGTATAGAAGACTATATTTTTAGTAAGGAGAGTGATTTGCAGACATCCACCAACCCTCCTTACCTTATTAAATAGGTGGAGATCTGGGAGTTTTAAAAGAGAAGCACTGTGGCAGTTAATAAAAAGAATATAATGACCCGCTATTTCTTCGTCATCCTCGTGATGGCGTTGATAGGTGTAGCAATTGTCGTAAAGGCAGGAATCACTATGTTCGCCGAGCGTCAGTATTGGCAGGACGTAGCCGATCGCTTCGTGAAAGAGAACGTAACGGTGAAGCCTAATCGTGGAAACATTATTTCCTCCGACGGTAAACTAATGGCCAGTTCCTTACCCGAATACAGGATATATATGGACTTTATGTCCGGTGAGAAGGACGAAAAACGAAGAAAGAAAGATCAGGCCAGACGCGATTCCATTCTTAACGCCAACATGGATTCAATCTGTATCGGACTGAACAAGATTTTCCCGGATAAGAGTGTCGCTCAATTCAAGGCACATCTTAAAAAAGGACGCCAAGCTAAGAGCCGTAACTATCTGATTTATCCGAAACGCATCTCCTATATACAATATAAAGAGGTAAAGAGATTGCCTGTGTTCTGCCTGAACCGATACAAAGGAGGATTCAAAGAATTAGCCTACAATCAGAGGAAAAAACCGTTTGGCTCGTTGGCCGCACGTACGTTGGGAGATGTTTATGCCGATACGGCAAAAGGAGCCAGAAATGGTATAGAGTTAGCTTTTGACACCATCTTGAAAGGACGGGACGGACTGACACATCGCCAGAAAGTGATGAATAAATACTTGAATATAGTAGACGTACCACCGGTTGACGGTTGCGACCTCCTCACTACTATTGATGTGGGTATGCAGGATATTTGCGAAAAGGCATTGGTAGACAAGTTAAAAGAGTTGAATGCAAGTGTTGGTGTAGTCGTTCTGATGGAAGTGGCTACGGGAGAAGTAAGAGCAATCGTCAATATGATGCAGGGCAAGGACGGAGAATATTACGAAATGCGCAATAACGCCATCAGTGATATGCTTGAACCCGGTTCTACCTTCAAGACGGCCTCCATTATGGTAGCTCTTGAAGATGGGAAAATCACTCCTGATTACGTAGTGGATACAGGCAACGGGCAAATGCCGATGCATGGTCGCGTGATGAAGGACCACAACTGGCATCGCGGAGGATACGGCAAACTAACTGTCACCGAAATATTAGGGGTGTCTTCCAACGTGGGCACATCGTATATCATAGACCACTTCTACGGAAGCAATCCGCAAAAATTTGTCGACGGACTAAAACGGATGAGTATTGACCAACCTCTCCATCTGCAAATAGCCGGAGAAGGGAAGCCGAACATTCGGGGACCCAAAGAAAGAAGTTATTTTTCAAAGACCGCCTTGCCATGGATGAGTATCGGTTACGAGACACAAGTACCACCGATGAACATCGTTACTTTTTACAATGCAATAGCCAACAAAGGCGTAATGGTGCGTCCCAAGTTCGTAAAAGCAGCGATAAAAGACGGAGAGGTAGTAAAAGAATATCCGACCGAAGTTATCAATCCGAAGATATGTTCGGACAAGACATTGGCAGACATACAGATGATATTGCGTAAAGTAGTAGGCGAAGGACTTGCCAAACCGGCAGGAAGCAAACAGTTCCATGTTTCGGGAAAAACGGGAACAGCGCAAATCTCACAGGGAGCAGCCGGATACAAGACGGGGAGAACGAATTATCTAGTCAGTTTCTGCGGGTATTTCCCATCAGAAGATCCTAAATATAGTATGATTGTTTCCATTCAGAAACCGGGACTACCGGCCTCAGGAGGTTTGATGGCAGGTAGCGTATTCAGCAGGATTGCCGAAAGAGTATACGCCAAAGACTTACGTTTGCCGCTCACCAATGCGATTGATACGAGTTCCGTAGTCATTCCGAACGTAAAAGCCGGAGAGATGAGGGAAGCTCAGCGGGTATTGGAAGAACTGAATATTCAGGTGCAAGGTAAAATAGCCAACGCAGGAAAAGAAGTGTGGGGAAATACCCACCTGGCTCCACAAGCCGTAGTGCTGGAGAGTCGGAGCAATATGCAGAATTTTGTACCGAGTGTCATAGGTATGGGAGCTAAAGACGCTGTATACCTGCTGGAAAGTAAAGGGTTGAAAGTGCATCTTGTCGGAGTGGGCAAGGTAAAAAGTCAGTCGATAGCCAACGGAAGCATTGTTAGAAAAGGACAGACAGTGACGCTTACGCTAAAATAGTGAATGATTAAAAAATAAATAGAGTAATGTTATTAAATGAGCTACTGAAAGCAATCCAACCGGTACAGATAGCCGGAGATTCAAATATAGAAATTGCCGGAATCAACATAGATTCCCGTTTGGTAGAAGCCGGACAACTGTTCATGGCTATGCGCGGTACGCAAGCCGACGGTCATGCCTATATACCCGCCGCCATCAGTAAAGGCGCCACCGCTATCCTCTGCGAGGATATGCCCGAAAAACCGGTGGCGGGAATTACCTATATACAAGTAAAAGACAGCGAGGACGCGGTAGGCAAGATTGCCACCACCTTCTATGGAGATCCGACTTCCAAACTGGAGTTGGTCGGTGTCACCGGAACGAATGGAAAAACAACCATCGCTACCTTATTATATAATACCTTCCGCTATTTCGGATATAAAGTAGGACTTATCTCTACAGTCTGCAATTATATCGATGACGAGCCGATTCCAACGGAGCACACCACACCTGACCCTATCACGCTGAACCGTTTATTGGGACGGATGGCAGACGAAGGATGTAAATACGCCTTTATGGAAGTCAGTTCCCATTCGATCGCACAGAAGCGTATCAGCGGATTAAAATTCACCGGAGGTATCTTCACCAATCTCACCCGTGACCATCTGGACTATCATAAGACGGTAGAGAATTATCTGAAAGCTAAGAAAAAATTCTTCGATGACCTACCGAAGAATGCGTTCAGTCTGACCAATCTCGATGACAAGAACGGACTAGTAATGACGCAAAACACACGTTCCAAAGTCTATACTTATTCGCTGAGAAGTCTCAGTGACTTCAAAGGACGGGTGTTGGAATCCCATTTTGAAGGAATGCTACTTGATTTCAACAATCACGAGCTGGCAGTTCAGTTTATCGGCAAGTTCAACGCTTCCAACTTATTAGCGGTATTCGGTGCCGCTGTCCTGCTTGGGAAAAAAGAAGAAGATGTGTTGGTTGCCCTTAGCACACTGCATCCGGTTGCAGGACGTTTCGACGCTGTGCGTTCAAAAGACGGAGTTACCGCAATTGTCGACTACGCCCATACTCCGGACGCCCTTACTAATGTGCTGAATGCCATACACGGGGTATTGGAAGGGAAAGGAAAAGTAATCACCGTAGTAGGTGCGGGCGGCAACCGTGACAAAGGCAAGCGCCCCATCATGGCAAAGGAAGCCGCCAAAGCCAGCGACCGTGTTATCATCACTTCGGACAATCCCCGTTTTGAAGAGCCGCAAGACATCATCAACGATATGTTGGCCGGACTGGATGCGGAAGACATGAGAAAAACATTAAGCATCGCCGACCGCAAGGAAGCCATCCGTACGGCCTGTATGCTGGCTGAGAAAGGAGACGTAATACTCATTGCCGGAAAAGGGCACGAGAATTACCAAGAGATAAAAGGAGTAAAACATCACTTCGACGACAAAGAAGAAGTGAAGAGAATGTTGAACGATTAGACACCAACCACTGAAGAAATGTTATATTATTTGTTTGAATGGCTGCATAAGCTCAATTTTCCCGGAGCGGGAATGTTTGGATATACCTCATTCCGTGCACTGATGGCAGTTATCCTCGCCCTACTTATTTCGAGTATCTGGGGAGATAAGTTTATCAACCTGCTTAAGAAAAAACAAATCACGGAGACACAACGGGATGCGAAAATCGACCCGTTCGGCGTCAACAAAGTAGGCGTACCAAGTATGGGAGGCGTCATCATCATTACAGCCATCCTGATTCCTTGCCTGCTTTTAGGCAAGTTGCATAATATATATATGATACTTATGTTGATCACCACCGTATGGCTGGGATCACTCGGTTTTGCCGACGACTACATCAAGATTTTCAAGAAAGATAAAGAAGGACTGCATGGCAAGTTCAAGATCATCGGGCAAGTAGGTCTGGGACTGATTGTCGGACTTACTTTATATTTAAGTCCGGACGTGGTCATTCGCGAAAACATCGAGATACACAATCCGGGACAGGAGATGGAAGTGGTACACGGAACAAATGACTTGAAATCTACCCAGACAACCATCCCTTTCTTTAAGAGCAACAACCTCGACTATGCAGATCTGGTAGCTTTCATGGGCGATCACGCACAAACGGCCGGATGGGTACTGTTCGTTATCATCACCATCTTTGTCGTTACCGCCGTATCCAACGGAGCCAACCTGAATGACGGAATGGATGGAATGGCGGCGGGCAACTCCGCCATCATCGGAGCTACGCTAGGGATATTGGCTTACGTATCATCACACATCGAGTTTGCCGGCTATCTGAACATTATGTACATTCCGGGATCGGAAGAACTCGTAATTTACATCTGCGCCTTTATCGGTGCATTGATCGGCTTCCTCTGGTACAATGCCTATCCGGCACAAGTATTCATGGGAGATACCGGCAGTCTGACGATTGGCGGAATCATTGCCGTATTCGCCATCATCATTCATAAAGAATTGCTGATACCGATTCTCTGCGGTGTATTCCTCGTAGAAAATCTGTCGGTCATTCTTCAACGGGCTTACTATAAAGCCGGGAAACGAAAAGGAGTGAAACAACGGCTGTTCAAACGGACGCCGATTCACGACCATTTCCGCACTTCCATGAGTTTGATAGAACCGGGATGTACGGTGAAGTTCACCAAGCCCGACCAACTGTTCCACGAATCAAAAATTACTGTCCGTTTTTGGATTGTGACCATCGTGCTGGCAGCCATAACGATTATAACGCTGAAAATAAGGTAAACGCTGAAGATAACTGAGGCGTGAATTAACAATAAAGATTCAGAGAGTATTAACCCGATTATTAACTTTTAAAGGATGTGCACAACTAATAGGCAATTCAGCATATTGGAGACAAGAGCACATTAGTGTAAATGAAAAGAATAGTAATTTTAGGAGCTGGCGAAAGCGGTGCAGGTGCAGCCGTACTCGCTAAAGTCAAAGGATTTGAGACGTTTGTTTCGGATATGTCCGCCATCAAGGACAAGTATAAGGAACTTCTCGACAGCCACCACATTGACTGGGAAGAAGGCCGCCATACCGAAGAACTCATTCTGAATGCCGACGAAGTAATCAAAAGTCCGGGTATTCCGAATGACGCTCCCCTCATTCTGAAACTGAAAGCTCAAGGAACGCCGGTTATATCAGAGATTGAGTTTGCCGGACGTTACACGGACGCCAAAATGATCTGTATCACCGGTTCGAACGGAAAGACGACTACGACTTCCCTCATCTACCATATCTTCAAGAGTGCAGGTCTGAATGTAGGTTTGGCAGGTAATATCGGCAAGAGCCTGGCTTTGCAGGTAGCCGAAGACCACCATGATTATTATATTATCGAACTGAGTTCTTTCCAATTGGATAATATGTATAACTTCCGTGCGAATATAGCCGTATTGATGAATATTACTCCGGACCATCTGGACCGCTACGATCATTGTATGCAGAATTACATCGATGCCAAATTCCGTATCACCCAGAATCAAACTCCGGACGACGCTTTTATCTTCTGGAACGACGACCCTATCATTAAACGCGAATTGGCAAAGCATGGTCTGAAAGCACACCTCTACCCTTTCGCAGCCGTAAAGGAAGACGGAGCGATTGCATACGTAGAAGATCACGAAGTGAAAATCAATGAGCCGATTGCTTTCAATATGGAACAGGAGGAATTGGCTTTGACAGGACAGCATAATCTGTACAATTCTTTGGCTGCCGGTATCTCAGCCAATCTGGCAGGTATCACCAAAGAAAACATACGCAGGGCCCTCTCCGACTTCAAGGGCGTGGAACACCGGTTGGAGAAAGTGGCACGTGTCCGTGGAATTGATTTCATCAACGACTCCAAAGCGACGAACGTCAATTCGTGTTGGTATGCCCTGCAAAGCATGACTACCAAAACAGTATTGATTCTCGGTGGAAAAGATAAAGGAAACGATTATACGGAAATTGAAGACCTGGTACGCGAAAAGTGCTCGGCTCTTGTATATATGGGACTTCACAACGAGAAGCTGCATGATTTCTTCGACCGTTTCGGTTTGCCCGTAGCAGACGTGCAAACCGGCATGAAAGACGCTGTAGAAGCCGCCTATAAATTGGCGAAGAAAGGTGAAACCGTATTATTGAGTCCTTGCTGCGCTTCTTTCGACCTCTTCAAGAGTTACGAGGATCGTGGCGAGCAATTTAAAGAATGCGTCCGCGCCCTTTAATTTTTAATTTATAATTTTTAATTTCTGCAAGATTGGATTTATTAAAGAACATATTCAAAGGCGACAAGGTAATCTGGATTATTTTCCTTTGTCTCTGCCTCATCTCGATAGTCGAGGTGTTCTCGGCAGCGTCGACACTGACTTATAAAAGTGGCGACCATTGGGGACCGATTACACAGCACTCTGTTATTCTGATGGTGGGTGCAGTAGTGGTGGTAATTCTACACAACATACCCTACAAATGGTTTCAGGTATTTCCGGTCTTCCTGTATCCGATTTCTCTGGTACTGTTGGCATTTGTCACCCTGATGGGTATCATTACAGGCGACCGTGTCAACGGAGCTGCGCGTTGGATGACCTTTATGGGATTACAGTTTCAACCGTCGGAGTTGGCAAAAATGGCGGTTATCATTGCCGTCTCATTTATCTTGTCCAAGAAACAGGACGAATACGGAGCCAACCCGAAAGCCTTCAAATACATCATGATTCTTACCGGACTGGTCTTTCTGCTTATTGCACCGGAAAACCTTTCAACAGCCATGCTGCTATTCGGAGTTGTATGTATGATGATGTTCATCGGGCGGGTATCTTCCAAGAAACTGTTCGGTATGCTGGGGCTAATGGCACTTGTAGGCATAGTGGCTGTGGGAATACTAATGGCCATTCCCGGAAAGACACTGCACAATACACCGGGACTTCACCGTTTCGAGACCTGGCAGAACCGTGTTTCCGGCTTCTTCGAGAATGAAGAAGTACCTGCCGCCAAGTTCGATATTGATAAAGACGCGCAGATAGCACACGCCCGGATCGCCATTGCTACCAGCAATGTAGTCGGCAAAGGTCCGGGCAACTCAATACAACGCGATTTCCTCAGTCAAGCCTTCTCCGACTTTATCTTCGCCATTGTGATCGAAGAGATGGGATTGATAGGGGGGATATTCGTGGTATTCCTCTATCTATGCTTGCTGATGCGGGCCGGACGAATCGCCCAGAAATGCGAAAGGACTTTTCCCGCCTTCCTTGTGATGGGGATTGCCTTGTTGTTGGTATCGCAGGCAATACTGAACATGATGGTTGCCGTCGGACTATTCCCCGTCACAGGACAACCGCTACCTCTAGTCAGCAAAGGAGGAACAAGTACATTGATTAATTGCGCTTACATCGGAATGATATTAAGCGTCAGCCGATATACCGCTCATCTGGAAGAACAGAAAGCGCACGATGCGCAGATTCAGTTGCAGATCGCGACAGATGCGGCCGCCAATTCGGAAGCTCAGACTGCTGCCGAGCCAACTGCACAGATTTTGAACAGCGATGCAAAATTCGAGGATGAGAGTGACAAGCGATGAACGGTCAGTAGCACGAAACGGTCAACTGAACGAAACGGATAGGAGAAAAGAACTATGATGGAAAAAGAACTTAGAATTATTATTAGTGGTGGAGGTACGGGAGGGCACATCTTTCCCGCCGTCTCTATTGCAAACGCGATAATGGAGTTACGCCCTGACGCCAAAATCCTCTTTGTAGGAGCGGAAGGCCGTATGGAAATGCAACGGGTTCCCGATGCGGGCTATCAGATCATCGGTCTTCCGATAGCCGGTTTCGACCGCAAGCATTTATGGAAGAATGTATCGGTAATCATCAAACTGATACGCAGCCAATGGAAGGCGCGCAGTATCATCAAGAACTTCCGTCCGCAAGTAGCGGTAGGCGTAGGCGGTTACGCCAGCGGTCCCACGTTGAAGACTGCCGGAATGATGGGAGTGCCTACCTTGATACAGGAACAGAACTCGTATGCCGGAGTCACCAATAAACTATTGGCACAGAAAGCCCGGAGAATCTGTGTAGCTTATGACGGTATGGAGAAATTTTTCCCAGCCGATAAGATTATCATGACGGGAAATCCGGTACGTCAGAACCTGACAAAAGATATGCCGTCCAAAGAGGACGCACTACGTTCTTTCCATCTGCAACCGGACAAGAAAACGATTCTTATCGTAGGTGGCAGCTTGGGAGCGCGCACCATCAATAACACGCTGACTGCCGGATTAGCGACAATCAAAGAAAACGGAAACATACAATTTATCTGGCAAACCGGTAAATATTACTATCCGCAAGTGACAGAAGCCGTGAAAGCGGCAGGCGCACTTCCCAATCTATATGTAACGGATTTTATCAAGGATATGGCAGCTGCCTATTCAGCGGCCGACCTTGTTATCTCCCGTGCAGGAGCAGGCTCCATCTCCGAGTTCTGCCTATTGCATAAACCTGTCATTCTGGTACCTTCCCCCAATGTGGCCGAAGACCATCAGACTAAGAATGCCCTAGCACTGGTAGACAAACAGGCAGCTATCTACGTCAAAGACAGCGAAGCGGAAAAGACATTGATAGATGTGGCTTTAGCCACCGTCAATGATGAGCGGAGATTAAAAGAATTAAGCGAGAATATAGCCAAGCTGGCTTTACCCGATTCTGCGAAAATCATCGCGCAGGAAGTGATAAAACTGGCGGAAGCAAAGAACTAATCGATTCATACAAATACTAAAGATAGAAGAAATGAATATCGAAACTATAAAATCAGTCTATTTCGTAGGTGCCGGCGGTATCGGTATGAGTGCCCTTGTACGCTACTTCCTCTTCAAAGGCAAGGTAGTAGCCGGATATGACCGTACTCCCACTCCATTGACTGACGCTCTGATTGCCGAAGGCGCACAGATACATTACGAAGAAAATGTGGATTTGATTCCGGATGCTTGTAAAGACAAAGAAAGTACGCTCGTCGTATTCACCCCCGCCGTCCCACAGGAACACGAAGAACTGGTTTACTTCCGCAACAACGGATTCGAGATACAAAAACGCGCTCAAGTATTGGGAACGATTACACATTCGAGCAAAGGCTTGTGTGTAGCCGGTACTCATGGCAAGACCACTACATCCACCATGACGGCACACCTGCTCCATCAGTCACACGTAGAATGTACCGCCTTTCTCGGAGGAATCTCGAAAAACTACGGAACAAACCTCTTGCTTTCACAGAAAAGCCCTTACACGGTAATCGAAGCCGACGAATTCGACCGTTCCTTCCATTGGCTGTCCCCGTTTATGTCTGTCATTACAGCTACCGATCCGGATCACTTGGATATTTACGGAACAGAAGCAGCTTATCTGGAAAGTTTCGAACATTACACAACCCTCATCCAGCCGGGCGGCGCATTGATCATCCGCAAAGGCATCTCACTACAGCCCAAAGTGCAACCCGGTGTACGCGTCTACACCTATTCACGTGACGAGGGCGATTTCCATGCAGAGAATATCCGCATCGGAAACGGAGAGATATTTATAGACTTTGTGGCGCCGGATACCCGTATCAATGATATCCAACTCGGAGTGCCGGTGAGTATCAATATAGAAAATGGCGTAGCCGCTATGGCATTGGCACACCTGAACGGAGTAACTGATGAAGAGATTAAAAGAGGCATGGCTAGTTTTCGGGGAGTAGACCGCCGGTTCGACTTTAAGATCAAGAACGACCGGATAGTCTTCCTGAGCGACTATGCCCATCACCCCTCAGAAATCAAGCAGAGTGTACTGTCTATGCGGGAGCTTTACAAAGACAAGAAAATCACAGCTATCTTCCAGCCACACCTTTATACCCGTACGCGCGATTTCTATCAAGACTTTGCCGACAGCCTGTCGCTGCTTGACGAAGTGATTCTGGTAGATATCTATCCGGCACGCGAAGCCCCGATTCCGGGAGTTACCAGCCGGCTGATTTACGACAATCTCCGTCCCGGTATCGAAAAAAGTATGTGCAAAAAGGAAGATATACTGAACATTCTGAAAGATAAAAACATTGAAGTATTAATAACTTTGGGAGCAGGAGATATAGACAACTATGTCCCCGAGATAAAGAAAATACTGGAAAGGAAGAATGATTAATAATTTATGGTAAAGAGAATCCTTCTGTCCATCGTCATGTTGGTGCTCATAGCCTACCTGGTCGTAGCTGTCAGCGCCTTCAACCGCAAGCCTGCCGACCAGACCTGCCGTGACATGGAATTAGTTATTAAGGATACCGCTTATGCCGGTTTCATCACCAAAGACGAACTGAAAGGTATCCTTCAGAAAAAAGGCATCTACCCCATCGGGAAAAAGATGGAACGCATCTCTACCAAGTCATTGGAACGGGAACTGAGTAAACACCCGTTGATTGACGAAGCGGAATGCTACAAGACTCCTAGCGGCAAAGTCTGCGTGGAAGTGACACAACGCATTCCCATCTTACGGGTAATGAGCGCCAATGGTGAGAATTACTACCTTGACAACAAAGGAACCGTCATGCCTCCCGATGCAAAATGCGTCGCTCACCGGGTAATTGTCACCGGAAACGTAGAAAAGTCGTTTGCAATGAAGGATTTATATAAGTTTGGTGTATTTTTGCATAACAATAAGTTCTGGGATGCGCAGATAGAACAGATTCATGTATTGCCCGACCGCAATATCGAATTAGTGCCACGTGTGGGAGACCACCTTGTCTATCTCGGCAAACTGGATGACTTTGAAGACAAACTGGCACGCCTGAAAGAATTCTATAAGAAAGGGCTCAATAAGGTAGGCTGGAACAAATATTCACGCATCAACCTTGAATTCAGCAATCAGATTATCTGTACGAAAAGAGAACGATGAGTGATAAGTGATGAGATATAAGTGACAGATCTCTCCAAATAGTAAATTGTAAACAATTAAATAGTAAATAAAGAGATGGCAACAACAGAATTTATCGCCGCTATTGAACTTGGTTCATCGAAGATAACCGGTGTGGCCGGAAGAAAGAACAGTGACGGAAGTATGCAGATACTGGCGTATGCACAGGAAGACTCTTCTACGTTCATCCGTAAAGGAGTTATCTTTAACCTGGACAAGACGGCACAAAGTCTGACTTCTATCATCAACAGACTGGAAGGTGAGTTGAAAAACTCAATTGCTAAAGTATATGTAGGTATTGGCGGTCAATCACTTCGCACAGTACGCAACGTGGTAAGCCGCGATCTGGAAGAAGAAGCCATCATATCGGAGGAACTTGTCAGCGCTATCGGCGACGAGAACATCGCCATCCCGGTGGTAGACATGGACATACTGGACGTAGCGCCACAGGAATATAAGGTGGGAAATAACCTGCAAGCCAATCCGGTGGGTCTGGTAGGAAGCCATATCGAAGGCCGTTTCCTCAATATTGTCGCCCGTGCTTCCGTGCGGAAGAATTTGGAGCATTGCTTCCAACAGGCAAAAATAGATATAGCCGAACAACTGATTGCCCCGCTCGTGACAGCCAACGCGGTATTGACAGAAAGCGAACGCCGTTCGGGCTGCGCTTTGGTCGACTTCGGTGCAGATACGACTACCATCTCCGTTTACAAAAACAATATCCTCCGCTTCCTGACTGTGCTGCCGCTAGGAGGTAACAGTATCACACGAGATATCACCACCTTGCAGATGGAAGAGGAAGAAGCAGAACGTTTGAAGAAAACCTACGGTGACGCTCTTTATGAAGAAGAGCCCGAACAAGAAGAGGCTACTTGCAAACTGGACGATGACAGTCGTACCATTAAAGTAGCCGACCTCAACAATATCATCGAAGCCCGTGCCGAAGAAATCATTGCCAATGTATGGAATCAGATACAACTCTCCGGCTTTGACGACAAACTGCTGGCAGGAATTATCATGACAGGAGGAGCTGCCAACCTAAAGAACCTGGAAGAGATGTTGCGCAAACGTAGCAAAATAGAGAAAATCAGAATGGCAAGACTTCCACGTAATACCGTTCATGCCCCTAGCGATATCCTGAAAAAAGACGGCTCGCAGAATACGTTATTCGGGCTTCTGTTTGAAGGGAACCAGAATTGCTGCCTGATAGAAACAGTTTCTCAACCTGCTCCGGCCACTCCTAAACCGGAAGCGGAAGTTCTCAAGACAGGCGATATATTCGAAAACGACCAGGAACTGAAAGAACAAGCCCGCATCGCCCGACTCAAGAAAGAGGAAGAGGAACGAGAAGCCAAACTGGCTGCCAAAGAAGCCGAGAAACTTCGCAAGCAGAAAGAAAAGGAGGAGAAAGAAAGGCGGAAAAGAGAAGCTAAGCCCGGTTGGTTCACAACAAAAATGAAGAAAACGATTGAGGAAATGACCAACATCTTCAATGAAGATGATGAAATGAAATAACTTCCGGAGACATAGCTTGTAATTTGTAAATAGTAACTAGTAATTAGCATAAGATTATGGACGAGATAGTACAATTCGATTTCCCGACAGATTCACCGAAGATCATCAAAGTGATTGGTGTAGGTGGTGGTGGTGGTAACGCTGTAAACCACATGTACCGGGAAGGTATTCATGATGTAACGTTCGTTCTTTGCAACACGGACAACCAGGCATTGGCCGAATCACCGGTTCCGGTGAAACTGCAACTGGGCCGTAGCATCACACAAGGTCTTGGAGCCGGCAACCGTCCCGAACGGGCACGCGATGCCGCCGAAGAAAGTATAGAAGACATTAGAAACCAACTGAACGACGGCACCAAGATGGTATTCATCACTGCCGGAATGGGTGGTGGAACAGGAACCGGCGCAGCCCCTGTCATTGCCCGCATCGCAAAGGAGATGGATATTCTGACAGTCGGTATCGTTACCATCCCCTTTATCTTCGAAGGGGAAAAGAAAATTATCCAAGCGTTGGACGGTGTGGAACGTATCGCTCAACACGTTGACGCTTTATTGGTTATCAACAACGAACGCTTGCGCGAAATATATGCCGACCTTACCTTTATGAATGCATTCGGCAAGGCCGATGATACACTCTCCATCGCTGCCAAAAGTATTGCCGAGATTATCACCATGCGCGGTACGGTCAATCTGGACTTTGCCGATGTGAAGACTATCTTGAAAGATGGTGGAGTAGCCATCATGAGTACCGGATTCGGTGAAGGAGAAAATCGGGTAACCAAAGCAATCGATGATGCGCTGCATTCTCCGCTACTCAACAACAACGATATCTTCAACGCCAAAAAGGTGATGTTGAACGTTTCCTTCTGTCCGTCATCCGAATTGATGATGGAAGAGATGAACGAGATACATGAATTCATGAGTAAGTTCCGCGAAGGTGTGGAGGTTATCTGGGGTGTCGCCATCGACAACTCTTTGGAAACAAAAGTGAAGATTACCGTACTTGCAACCGGATTCGGAGTAGAGGATGTTCCCGGCATGGACAGCCTGCACGCTGCGCGCAGCCAGGAAGAAGAGGAACGCCAACTGCAACTGGAAGAAGAGAAAGAGAAAAACAAAGAACGCATCCGCAAAGCATACGGAGAAAGCGCCAGCAATATCGGAAGCAAGAGCCTGCGCAAACGTCGTCACATCTACCTCTTCAATATGGAAGACCTGGACAACGACGACATCATCGCTATGGTAGAGGATTCTCCCACATATATGCGCGATAAGACAACCCTCACCAAGATACGGACCAAAGCCGCTCTGGAGGAGGAAGTCGCAACGGAAGAAGCAACAGACGAGAATGGCGTGATTACGTTCTAAACAAAGAACTAAGAACGAAGATTATAAACTCGCAGAATCAGGCTTCGGTTATAATTCTTAATCTTTAATTTTTAAATATAATAGTATGGATTTATTTGATAAAGTCAGCGAAGACATAAAAAACGCAATGAAGGCAAAGGACAAAGTAGCCTTAGAGACTTTGAGAAACGTTAAGAAGTTTTTCCTTGAAGCAAAGACTGCTCCGGGAGCTAACGATACACTGACAGATGATGCGGCACTTAAAATCATCCAGAAACTCGTAAAACAAGGAAAGGACTCTGCCGAGATCTATATCGGACAAGGCCGTCAGGACTTGGCTGACGCAGAGCTAGGACAGGTAGCCGTTATGGAGAAGTATCTGCCGAAACAAATGTCTGCCGAAGAACTGGAAGCGGCATTAAAGGAAATCATTGCCGAAGTGGGTGCCACCAGCGGAAAAGACATGGGTAAAGTAATGGGAGTAGCTTCCAAGAAATTGGCAGGACTTGCCGAAGGCCGTGCCATATCAGCAAAAGTAAAAGAGCTTTTGGGATAATTCATCCACTCTCTACTGAGAAGTTTTTACTTTCGATCTCTCATCTCTCATAAGTCAGAGATAAAAGATTAAATATCAGCAACATACTTTATGAGAGATAACTCACGATGAGTTATCTCTCATCATTTCTCCCAGTATCTCTCATCATTTCCTCAAAACATCTCTCATCATCCTTCAAGTACCGGCATTCATCTATCAAAGTACCGGCATCCATCTATCAAAGCACTGGCATAAGTTTACAAAACTACCGACATTGTTCTGTTAAAACACCGACATAATTAATTCGTCACGGCCGTGACGAGATCTCTTCATGGCTGTGGTAGGATCTCGTCACATCCGTGAGAAGAAGTCACCACAGCCGTGACGAATCATCTATATCGGCATCCGATATGAACAATGCAGGGAATAAACACATTGTATCCCTACTTCTTTCATCTACTAAATCAGTGCCTATCAGCCGAAAAGAGCTAATCAAACAGTTCTTTCAACACTTCTAATGATTTCAATACCGGGAAGTCCGGCAAATGCAGACTATAATAATCATTGATAGTCGTCAGACAGCGAGTACGTTCGGCACGACTCATACCGAAAAGATGCATAGTCTCATAATTCATACGCATCAATTGCCGAAGACGTCCCGCATCTTCAGGATTGATATAGGATGAATGCAGCTGGGGACGAGTAGAAGTAAAACAAGCATTCAGCAAATCGAAGTAATCACCGGCATGATAGTCTTCCAGATTGGGATAAAGGCCCAAAAAACGGGAAAGACGCATTAGAAAAACAAGATGGAAATTAGAGAATCCTTCCCTGCACTCATCCAACCAAATGATGGAATGCTGCAAATAAGCAAACAGCGGACGGTTCTCAGCCTCCTCCCGAATAGCCCGATAAAGGAATTCCGATAGAAAAAGCGCCATCGCAGATTTATAAGGATCATAGGGAATGGAAGAAAAAGGATAAAAGGATTTCGCCTCTTTCACCCGATAAAGAGTCGCATTCGGTCTGTAATCCGCCTCAAATTCAATAAAAGACAACGGCTGGAAAAGAACGGATTTCACCGCTGCTTTTCGTGAACGGGGAACCGCCACAAGAAAAGAAGCCCTGCCGGAAAGCTCCGTGTATATATCTACAATGATAGAAGTATCATTGTACTTTAATGTATGAAGAACGATTCCTTTCGTTTTTTGCAGCATAACCAATCACAAATTTCCATTCCGGAACAAAACTACAAAAAATCTTCTAAATAAGAATCCCGTTGACTGCCGAATAAAAGAAAATAAGCGATTCCGTTCGCAGAGAGAAAGAAGACGAAAAGAGCACCCTTTATATATAATAAGGTATAGGCAAAAGTACATCCGATATTGGCAAAAGGAAAAATGAAGTTTTCTCACGAGAAACAGAGAAGTATAATCACCTGAATATCAGGAAGAAAAGAAAGCTAAAAGAAGGCAACCGGAAAATTTATACTATTTTTTTCAGCAAATTGTTTGTCAGTTTCAAAAAAGTTCCTACCTTTGCATCCGCAATCGAGAAACAAACACAGATTCGAGAAAGCAAAA
>ERZ772818.352-NODE-352-length-49841-cov-4.463423_pt1 | contig 49841 bp, 33 predicted proteins | sample MGYA00580837_ERZ772818 | MGnify/ENA primary metagenome ERZ772818 (study PRJEB29015, sample SAMEA2737671) | human gut metagenome | biome: human gut; feature: human-associated habitat; material: faeces | place: China | collected 2012 ...
CTTCGCCATTATCAACAAACCGCTGCGTGGGGCCGTCGCGGCGGCCGGTGGAGCGCTGCTGGCGCTGTTTGGGGTGATCCACGCGCCGGTGGTGGGCTTTGCCGAGGGCAGTTCCCTGATGTTTGTCACGGCCTACCTGATGATGGGCGGGATGTTTGTGGTGAAGCATGTGCTGGATACCTCTGTTAATCCCCCTCTCCCTGTGGGAGAGGGCCGGGGTGAGGGCACCAGAACGCACCTTCTAAAGGAAACAAAATGAAAGAGCTTATGGTCGTCGCCATCGGCGGCAACAGCATTATCAAAGATAACGCCAGCCAGTCGATTGAGCATCAGGCGCAGGCGGTCAAAGCGGTGGCTGAGTCGGTACTCGAAATGCTGGCCTCGGACTATGACATCGTGCTCACCCACGGCAATGGCCCGCAGGTGGGGCTGGATCTGCGCCGCGCCGAAATCGCCCACGAGCGGGAAGGGCTGCCGCTGACCCCGCTGGCAAACTGCGTGGCGGATACCCAGGGCGGCATCGGCTACCTGATCCAGCAGGCGCTCAACAACCGCCTGGCGGCGCGTGGCGAGCAAAAGGCGGTCACGGTCGTCACCCAGGTGGAGGTGGATAAAAACGATCCCGGGTTTACGCACCCGACAAAACCGATCGGCGCGTTCTTCAGCGAGGCGCAGCGCGACGAGCTACAGCTCGCGCACCCGGACTGGCATTTTGTTGAGGATTCAGGCCGGGGCTATCGCCGCGTGGTGGCCTCGCCCCAGCCGCGGCGCATCGTCGAGGCGGATGCGATTAAGGCACTAACGCAGAAAGGTTTTGTGGTCATCGGCGCGGGCGGTGGAGGCATTCCCGTGGTGCGCAGTGAACAGGGCGATTACCAGAGCGTGGATGCGGTTATCGATAAAGATCTCTCCACCGCGCTGCTGGCGCGCGAGATCCGCGCCGACGTGCTGGTGATCACCACCGGCGTGGAGAAAGTGTGCGTGAACTTCGGCAAGCCGAACCAGCAGGCGCTGGATACCGTCAACGTGGCGCAGATGACGCGCTACATGGATGAAGGCCACTTCCCGGCAGGTAGCATGTTGCCAAAAATCGTCGCTTCGCTGGAATTTTTACGCCATGGCGGCAGGCGCGTAATCATCACCTCGCCGGACTGCCTGCCCGCAGCGCTGCGCGGTGAAACGGGTACCCATATTATTAATGAAGGAAGATAAGATGAGTGAGAATAAAAGCCGCCGCGAGTTTATCAGCCAGAGCGGCAAAATGGTTACTGCCTGCGCGCTGTTTGGCGCCACGGGTTCCGTCGCGTATGCTGCCGATTCTGTAAAGGCAACCTGCGAGACGGGTAAACCGATGAACATCACCGCAAAACATTACTATCTCGACAACGTGCTGCTGGAAGCCGGGTTTAACTTCGACGGCAGCGTGGCGACAAGTACCCGCACCGAGCTGAAAACGCTGGAAATCAAAGACGGGAAAATCGTCGCCCTGCGCGATAACGGCAGCCACGCCGACGCGACCCTGCCGCACTACGACGCGGGTAAAAAGCTGATGCTTCCGGCGATGCGCGACATGCACATTCACCTGGATAAAACCTTCTACGGCGGCCCGTGGCGCTCCCTGAACCGTCCGGCGGGCACCACCATTCAGGACATGATCCGCCTGGAGCAGAAGCTGCTGCCGGAGTTACAGCCCTACACGCAAGAACGCGCCGAAAAGCTGATCGACCTGATCCAGTCCAAAGGGTCCACCATCGCCCGCAGCCACTGCAACATAGAGCCGGTTTCCGGCCTGAAAAACCTGGAAAATTTGCAGGCGGTACTGGCGCGCCGGGGCGCAGGCTTTGACTGCGAAATCGTTGCCTTCCCGCAGCACGGCCTGCTGCTGTCGAATTCTGAAAAGCTGATGCGCGAGGCGATGCAGGCGGGGGCGCATTATGTGGGCGGGCTGGACCCAACCAGCGTCGACGGCGCGATGGAGAAATCGCTAGATACCATGTTCCAGATTGCGCTGGATTACGACAAAGGGGTGGATATTCACCTGCATGAAACCAGCCCGGCGGGCGTGGCGGCGGTGAACTACATGGTAGAAACCGTGGAGAAAACGCCGGCGCTGAAGGGGAAGCTGACCATCAGCCACGCCTTCGCGCTGGCCACGCTTAACGAACAGCAGGTGGATGAGATCGCCACCCGCATGGCGGCACAGCAGGTAACCATCGCCTCGACCGTGCCGATTGGCACCCTGCACATGCCGCTGAAGCAGTTACGTGATAAAGGCGTGTTTGTCATGACCGGAACCGACAGCGTGATCGACCACTGGTCGCCGTACGGTCTGGGGGACATGCTGGAGAAAGCCAACCTCTACGCCCAGCTCTATATTCGCCCGAACGAGCAGACGCTTTCGCGGGCGCTGGGCATCGCCACCGGCGACGTGCTGCCGCTGAACGACAAAGGTGAGCGCGTGTGGCCTAAAGCGCAGGACGACGCCAGCTTTGTGCTGGTTGACGCCTCCTGTTCCGCCGAGGCGGTGGCGCGCATTTCTCCGCGCACCGCGACGTTCCACAAGGGGAATCTGGTCTGGGGCACGGTCGCCTGACGCCACGTTGGGGTATCGCTACAGGTGATACCCCGACAATCGCAACTCACGGTCAATCCACTCGACGAACTGCTGGATCTTCCACGCGCGTTCGTTCATGTGCGGCATCACCAGATGGTGCGCGTTGATGGCGATACCCATTTCATCAGGCAGCACCTGCACCAGCGAGCCATCCTTCAGGTGATCGGTAGCCATCATTTTGCTCTCCAGAATAAACCCAAGCCCCATGCGCGCCGCTTCAAAGCTCATGTAGGAGCGGTCGAAGCTGAGGCTGAAATTAAGCCAGGGCCTGTCGATATTGTGCCAGGCGAACCATTTCTCCCAGTTCACCAGAGTGCTGGTGGACGAGATAAGCGACTGTTGCAGCAGATCGGCGGGCGTGCTGATGGGATGCTCTTCTGCATAGTCCGGCGAGGCCAATACCACCAGCGTGTCGTTTTTAATGGTCATCACCCGGTAGGCGTCCCAGTCCGGAATACCGTGACGGATATCAATGTCGATATTATCTCTGGCGAACTGTAGGTTCTCATAGGAGCAGGTGAGATTGATGGTGATATCAGGATATTCGGCGCGGAATCTGCCCAGACGGCGCAACAGCCAGGACAGCCCGAAGGTGGGGGAAGAGTGCACGCGAAGCACAGCATTGTCTTTTTCTTTCACGATTTGATCGGTGGCGCGCCCGATGGCGCTCATCGCCGCCGAGACCTCCCGCAGATATTGTTCTCCCGTCGGGGTGAGTTGAACCCCTTTGCCGCTGCGGATAAATAATTTCTTGCCCAGCCACGATTCCAGCGACGCGATCTGGTGGCTTACCGCCGAAGGCGTGACGTTGAGCTGTTCCGCCGCCTGATGGATGCTCAGGGCGTTAGCAACGGCGATAAACGCCTGCAAATTTCTGAGCGAGGGCAGCGATAACGTCTGGCGATCCTGCGCGGACATGGCCTACTCCTTACACGATAATTGATAAAAAACATAACATTGAGACTGCGAGCGGGCAATTTTATCCCGATGTTATTTTTTTGAGCTGTATCGCGAATCAAATTTATCTCAGCAATAAATGAGCTTTATTGAATGGCGTTTCATGGGTGAGCCGATATATTGACGTTGAACGCAATAATAAAACGACTCACGGTGTTCGAATAATGAGGTAAGTTATGTCTCGTATAGAACAAGCTGTCCCCTACATAAAGACTAAAAAAACCAATTACCGTTTCGTTGTGCTGGCATTAATTTTTATTGTTTATGCCATTAACTATGCTGACCGAACAAATATTGGTGCAGTACTGCCGTTTATCATTGACGAATTTCATATCAATAATTTCGAAGCCGGTGCCATCGCCAGCATGTTTTTTTTGGGATACGCCCTGAGCCAAATTCCTGCGGGCTTTTTTATTGCCAAAAAGGGAATTCGCGGCATGGTGGCACTGTCGATATTCGGCTTCTCTGCCTTTACCTGGCTGATGGGCACCGCAACCTCGGTTCTGGGCCTGAAGTGTATCCGCCTGGGGCTGGGGTTAACAGAGGGGCCGTGCCCGGTCGGGCTGGCCTCCACCATCAATAACTGGTTTCCGCCAAAGGAGAAGGCCACGGCCACGGGCGTCTACATCGCCGCCACCATGTTCGCGCCCATCCTCGTGCCGCCGCTGGCAGTGTGGATCGCCATGACCTGGGGCTGGCGCTGGGTCTTCTTCTCCTTTGCGATCCCCGGTCTGGTCATTGCCGTCCTGTGGTATCTGCTGGTACGCACCAGGCCGTCCGAGAGCGCATTCGTCTCGAAAGCGGAGCTGGAGACCATTACCGCCGGTCAGGAGACCCCGGACGCCAGACGGGAAAATATCGTGATTTCACCAGGCTTTGCACGCCTCGATCGGCTGATCCGCGTGCGGGAATTAGCCCCGGTAAGCACGGTGAAAGGGCTGTTTACCTCGAAGAATATTCTCGGCGACTGCCTGGCCTATTTTATGATGGTCAGCGTGCTGTACGGACTGTTGACGTGGATCCCGCTCTATCTGGTGAAAGAGAAAGGCTTTACGTTTATGAGCATGGGGCTGGTCGCCAGCATGCCGTGCATCGGTGGATTTATCGGTGCGATTTTTGGCGGCTACGTCTCCGACAAACTGCTCGGCCGCCGACGTAAACCGACCATGATGTTTACAGCCATCAGCACCGTTTTAATGATGGTTATTATGCTGAATATTCCGCAAAGCACCGTCGCGGTTTGCGTCGGGTTATTTTTTGTCGGCCTCTGTCTGAATATCGGCTGGCCCGCTTTTACGGCTTATGGAATGGCTGTTGCGGACAGTAAAACCTATCCGATTGCCGCGTCCATTATCAATAGCGGCGGTAATCTCGGCGGATTTGTTTCCCCGATGCTGGCAGGTTATCTGCTGGATAAAACAGGTAGTTTTAATTCCGTGTTTATTTATTTCGGTATTTGCGCAGCCATTGGCTTAATAATGATTATGCTGCTGGAAGAGCCGAAATAAAACATTAAATCTCTCTTGTCCTAATGGAGTAAATGTATGCTACTGAAAAATAAAGTCGCCGTTATTACCGGCGCGGCTTCCGTACGCGGTTTGGGTTTCGCTACGGCGAAATTATATGCTGAGCAGGGTGCGAAAGTGGTGATTATCGATTTAAACGCTGAAGCCAGCCGGGCTGCCGCCGCGAGCCTTGGCGACGAACATCTGGGCCTTGCGGCGAACGTCAGCAATGAATTACAGGTTAATGCCGCCATTGAGCAGGTGCTGGGGAAATACGGGCGCATCGATATTCTGGTGAATAACGCCGGCATAACTCAGCCGATCAAGCTGATGGATATCAAACGCGAAAATTACGATGCGGTGCTTGACGTCAGCCTGCGCGGCACGCTGCTAATGTCCCAGGCGGTTATTCCCACTATGCGCGCGCAAAAGTCGGGCAGCATCGTCTGCATTTCATCGGTATCGGCCCAGCGCGGCGGCGGCATCTTTGGCGGCCCACACTACAGCGCTGCAAAAGCGGGTGTGCTGGGGCTGGCAAAAGCCATGGCGCGTGAGCTGGGGCCCGACAATGTGCGCGTAAACTGCATCACGCCGGGTCTTATCCAGACGGACATTACCGCAGGCAAGCTGAGCGATGAGATGAAAACGTCCATTCTGGCGGGCATTCCGCTTAACCGCCTCGGAGACGCGCAGGATATTGCCCGCGCCGCGCTGTTCCTCGGCAGCGACCTCTCTTCTTACTCCACCGGTATCACGCTCGACGTGAACGGCGGGATGCTGATCCATTAAGGAGATACGACGATGACGGATACCACAGTTCAACAGGTTGCCGCCGCGGCCTGGCGCATTCGCCGCTACGCGCTGCGCATGGGCGAAGTGCAGGGGCAGGGCTACATCGGGCAGGCGCTGGGCTATGCCGATGTGCTGGCCACCGCGTTTGCCCACGGGATGAACCTTAAGCCGGGCGAGCCGGAGTGGGAGGGGCGTGACCGTTTTTTGCTCTCTCACGGCCACTACGCCATTGCCTGTTACGCCGCCCTGATTGAAGCGGGGATCGTTCCTGAAGAGGAGCTGGAGACCTACGGCGCGGACGACAGCCGCCTGCCGATGTCCGGCATGGCAACCTACACGCCGGGCATGGAGATCTCCGGCGGTTCGCTGGGGCAGGGCTTAAGCATTGGCGTTGGCATGGCGCTGGGGCTGAAGCGCAAGCAGAGCGCGGCATGGGTCGTTAACTCCATGTCGGACGGCGAGCTGGACGAAGGGTCAACCTGGGAAGCTGCGATGTCGGCGGCACATCACGGCCTGTCGAACCTGATCGTGCTGGTGGACATTAACCGCCAGCAGGCGGATGGCAACTCGCACGCGATCCTCGGCTTTGAGCCGCTGGAAGATAAATGGACCTCCTTCGGCTGGTACGTGCAGCGCGTCAACGGCAACGATGTCCCTTCACTGGTAACGGCGTTTGATAACGCCAAACGCTACCCGGAAAACCAGCCGCGCGTCATTTTGTGCGACACGCTGATGGGCAAGGGCGTGCCGTTCCTCGAAAAGCGTGACAAGAACCATTTTATTCGCGTGGATGCTGACGAGTGGCAAAAGGCACTCGCTGTGCTGGATGCCAACAAACCTGAAGGAGTGCTGTAATGAGCCAGACCACGGAGAAAAAACCGCGTTTAACCACGTCGGCGATGATTGCCTCTATCGCGGAAGAGGGCCAGGAGACGCGAGCCGCACCGTTCGGCCACGCGCTGGTGAAGCTGGCGGAACAGCGACCGGAGGTCGTCGGCATGACTGCGGATCTGTCGAAGTACACCGATCTGCATATTTTCGCTCAGGCCTACCCGGAACGCTTCTTTCAGATGGGCATGGCCGAGCAGTTGTTAATGGGGGCCGCGGGCGGCATGGCGAAAGAGGGTTTTATTCCTTTCGCCACCACCTATGCCGTCTTCGCCACCCGCCGCGCCTACGATTTTATCCATCAGGTGATTGCTGAAGAGCACCTGAACGTGAAGATCTGCGCGGCGCTGCCGGGGCTAACCACCGGTTACGGGCCGAGCCACCAGGCGACGGAAGATATTGCGATTATGCGCGGTATTCCGGGCATGACGATTATCGATCCCTGTGACGCAATCGACACCGAACAGGCGGTGCCGGCGATGGCAGCGCACGATGGCCCTGTCTATATGCGCCTGCTGCGCGGCAAGGTGCCGGTGGTGCTGGACCAGTACAACTACCAGTTTAAGATTGGCAAAGCTGCGCTGCTGGAAGAGGGGAACGATGTCCTGATCGTCGCCTCAGGCCTGATGACCATGCGTGCGCTGGAGGCGGCGAAGCAGCTGCGTAAGGATAACGTCAGCGTGGCGGTGCTGCACTCGCCCACCATTAAGCCGCTGGACGAAGAGACGATCCTGGCGCAGGCTGCGAAGCCGGGACGGCTGGTCATCGTGGCGGAAAACCACAGCAGCGTAGGCGGGTTGTGCGAAGCCGTCGCGTCGCTGTTGATGCGCAACCGCGTGAACGTGGATTTCGATACCGTCGCGCTGCCGGACGCGTTCCTTGATGCGGGCGCGCTGCCCACCCTCCATGACCGCTACGGGATCTCAACCACAGCCATGGTGGAGAAAATCCGGCGCAGGCTGTGATTTATAAGACGGATACGTTGTCAACGGGGATCAAGGCCGGATTGACGATAAGCGAAGTCAATGAGTGGGGACCAACGCAGACGCAGGTTGACGCCTGGCCCGCGCTGGCCGAAGAGGCGGAACGCCCGATGCTGGTGCTGATCGCCGCCCGTAAGGCTTAATAGCCGACTTTATATACCCGCCCGCTCTGTACCCCTTCCACGCTGCGGCGGTAGGCCTGCGCAACGGTCGCAGCGGGAACGCTTTCAAAGCCCGGGAAGAAGCCATCATATGCTTCGACGGATTCCGTCAGCACCGTCGGGCTGATCAGGTTAATGCGGATCCCGCGCGGCAGTTCACAGGCCGCGGTGCGCACAAACCCTTCCAGCGCCGCATTCACCGTGGTGGCATTGACGCCCTGAGCAATCGGCTCGTGAGCCACAATGCCGCTTATCAGCGTAATCGAGCCGCCTTCGTTCAGGTAGTGCTGGCCGGTCAGCGCCAGACGAATCTGCCCCAGCAGCTTATCCTGCAAGCCCCGGTTGAATTCGCTGTCGGTCATGGTTGCGAGCGGGCCGAAGTGTACCCCACCGCTGGCGGAGACAATCGCATCCACCGGGCCGATCTTTTCGAACAGCGCCTGTACGCTCGCCTGCGAGGTGATATCCACCTGATGGTCGCCCTGCGTGCGACCCACGCTGATCACCTCGTGACGACGGCTTAGCTCTTCTGTCACAGCACGACCGACCGTACCGCTGGCACCAATAATGACGATTTTCATAGCAGACTCCTTATGTTGTGAGCCTTCATTCTTTAATAAATAAAAATTCAGATAAACTGGGTTGATGTTAGAAGATTGCTAACCAGAGGTTCGGAATATGGATAAGCTTCGCGGCATGGAGACGTTCATCGCGGTGGTGGAAAGCGGCAGCTTTACCGGCGCGGCGGCCCGGCTGGAGATGTCGGCGGTGATGGTCGGGAAGTATATTACGCAGCTGGAATCGCAGCTCGGTACGCGGCTGCTGGAGCGCAACACCCGTCGCCAGAGCCTGACGGATGCCGGACGCGTTTATTTCGAAGAGGCCAGGCGCGTGCTGGAGCAGGTCTCGATTGCTGAAAACGCGGTTGAGCGCCTGCGAGCCACACCCGCCGGCACCCTGCGCGTGACAGCGCCCACCTCGTTTGGCGGCTGCGTTATCGCGCCTCTGACGGCCACGTTTTTGCAGCGTTACCCGGAAGTGCGCATCGAACTGGATCTCACCAACCGAATGGTTGATCTGGTCGAGGAAGGGGTCGATCTGGCCATTCGTATCGGTGAGATCCGTAATGAGGACCTGGTGGCGAAATATCTGTGTCCCTACAACATGACGATCTGCGCCGCGCCGGATTATCTGGCGCGTCACGGTACGCCGCAAACGCCAGCCGATCTGGTGGATCACCTGTGCCTGTCGCACACGGTATGGACGGCGCGTAACGAGTGGCGGCTGCCGGGTGTGGAAGGCGAAGTGCGCTGGAAGCGTGATGCCGTCTTACGATGCAATGACGGCTACGGCTTACGCATGGCGGCGCGAGCCGGGGCGGGACTTCTGCTGCAACCGGAAGTGCTGGTGGCGGAAGAGCTGGCGAGCGGCAGGCTGGTTCGGGTTCTGGAAGCGTTTACGCCCGCGCCGAGGCCGGTGCATTTACTGTGGCGCCAGGATTTGCGGCCGCTGCCTAAGCTAACGGAATTTATTGCCCATATTCTGCTAAGATTGGGCACAATATAAAAAAAGAAGGTAAGTAAAGAATGTCTGCAAACAAACTCGCCAGCAGCGCGCAGGGCCTGCAATCCTCTGCCATCCGTGAATTATTAAAACATAGCAAAATGGCAGGCGTGATTTCGCTGGGTGGCGGTATTCCAAATCCGGACCTGTTCGATCATGAAGGTTTAAAAATCGCCGCTGATGCCGTGCTGTCTCAGCATTTTGGCGAAGCATTCCAGTACGGTCTGACGGAAGGCGTCCCGGGGCTGCGCGAAGAGATCCAACGCATCTCTGAAGGTCGCGGCATCGCCTGTAAAGCCGATGATGTGGTAATTACTTCCGGCTCGCAACAGTCGCTTGACGTGCTGGCGCGGGCGTTAATCAACCCGGGCGATACGGTCGTCGTGGAGCGGCCTACCTACCTCGCCGCGTTGCAGGTCTTTGGCCTGGCGCAGGCGAAATTTGAATCCGTCGGTACCGACGGCGACGGCATGAAAGTGGATGAACTTGAAGCGCTGGTGGCAACTAAAACCATCAAAGCGGTTTATATCGTGCCAACCTTTGGTAACCCGGGCGGCGTGACGCTCTCCGAAGCGCGTCGTAAACAGCTGGTGGAATTATCGAAGCGCTATGACTTCGTGATTATCGAAGACGACCCGTACAGCGAGATCAACTACACCGACGAAGCGTTCCGCCCGCTGATTGCTCATGCCAAAGATATCGGCAATGAGGATAACGTGGTGTACACCTCCACCTTCTCTAAAATCCTCGCGCCGGGCACCCGCGTGGGCTGGGTGCTGGTGCCGGAGTGGCTAAAGCGCGCGGTAGTGAACCTCAAGCAAACCACCGATCTGCACACCAGCACGCTGTCGCAGCTGATGACGTACGAATATCTGAAAACCGGTCGTCTGGCGAATCAGATTAAAATGATCCGCGAAGCCTATCGCCAGAAATACCAGACCTTTGCCAGTGAACTGGAAGCGGAGCTGGGCGATGTGATGTCGTTCCACAAGCCAAAGGGCGGCATGTTCCTGTGGGCGAAAATGAATAACGGCATCAATACGACGAAATGGCTGGAAAAAACGTTGAGCAACGGCGTCGTGTTTGTGCCGGGTGAGTTCTTCTACTGCAACGAGCCGGACCACACCACGCTGCGCATGTCTTTCGTTACCCCAACGGATGAGCAGCTTAAAGAAGCGGTTCGACGCCTGAGAATTTCCCTGTAACCGGATGCGCATAATGGCAGATGCCGTTATGCGCCGTTCCCGTGTCGGGTAAGCGTATTGCGTGGCGCGAGCGGATCAGGCAACGTCCGGCTTACCGGATTTTCGCTTCGCCATGACTTCCGCAACGGTTTTTATCCGGCTTAACTCCTCCTGCGTGCGGGAGTTAGATTGCGCTTCCCAGATATCAACGTTTAGCTGTAAGTTCAGCCAAAATTCAATAGTGGTATTAAAGGCTTTTGCCAGTTTGATCGCCATATCGGCAGTAAGTTTGCGATTGTTATTGACCAACGCGCTTACGGTATTGCGGTGTACATTTAGCATCTCTGCCAGATCGTTGATTTTCAGATTGAGCGGTTCAAGATACTCATACTGCAACACCTCGCCCGGCGTGGTGGGTTTGCGGAGTGCCTGTTGAAGTGTCATAGGTGATGCCTCACTTGTGTTGCGTGTACTTGTGTGGAGAGAGATAGAGATCGTCTGCTTTTCCCTCTGACCAGCGAAATACAAGCCTGTATTGTCTGTTTACCCGGATAGAGGAGTATCCCTTCAACGGAGGACTCAATGCTTCATACATATTGCCCGGTGGCGATCGTAAATCCAGGTGCGACATAGCCGCATTGATGATGTCGAGCTTTCTTGCAAGCGCTGTTTCCAGATTCAAAGGAATAACATTGCTCGATCTCCCATAGAGAAAAAAATCCTCAAGCCATTGATCCCGAAAATGATTAATCATAATGCTGGTAAGCTCCAGTCCTTGAAGCTGAGTGGATAGTAATGCACTCCTGCACTGTGCGCAAGTGCGTTTTGTCTGCGAGTAATATTACCCTGGTCATGGCTGAAGGGAAGTGTGATGCATGACTAAAGGTTAATTCTTCGAGGCGGATTCCACGTCTTGCGTGCGGATTAATGCCCGGCGGCGCTGCGCTTGCGCGGGCCTGCGAGAATGTAGGCCGGGTAAGGCGAAGCCGCCACCCGGCGTTTGACTACCGCTCCCTCAGCGCCTCCTTCGCCCGGTTAAACGGTTTGATCATATAATCCAGCACCGTTTTCTCTCCGGTCTTAATATCCACCGTCGCTATCATCCCCGGCACAATCGAAAAGTGCCTGCCCGCCTTGTTCACCAGATAATCCTGGCTGGTGCGAATGAATACACGGTAGTAGAACACCTCCGGCTTCGCTTCGTCCTGAATGGTGTCCGGCGAAATGGTCTCCACCACCCCGTGCAGCCCGCCGTAAATCGCGTAATCGTAGGCGGTGATTTTCACCAGCGCCTCCTGATTAGGATGGATAAAGGCGATATCCCGCGGCGAGAGGCGGGTTTCAATCAGCAGGTGATCGTCCACCGGCACAATTTCCATTAACTCGCCGTTGGGCGGTATGACGCCGCCGATGGTGGTCACCTTGATGTTTTTCACGATCCCGCGCACCGGAGACTTCACCGTCAGGCGGGTAACGGAATCCTCGCGGCCTTTCAGGATCGCTGACACCATATCCACCTCGGCGTTGGCCTTCGACAGCGCTTCACGGGCCTGCACGTAATACTGGGAACGGACGTCGGTGAGCTTCAGCTCCAGGTCGCTTTTCTGCCGTTGCAGGCGCAGCACTTCCACGTGGCTGGCGGCCCCGGTTTTCACCAGCCGCTGGGTGATCGCCAGCTCTTTATTGGCGAGCACCAGGGCGGAGCGCAGCTCACGCTGCGTGTCCTCCAGCTGCGCGCGCCGCGAGTTGTAGAGCCGCGTTTCGGCGGCGGTCAGGTCGGTCCATTTCTCCAGGGACGGCGGGAATTTGAGCGGCAGATCGTTCACCTCGGCATACAGACGCGCGCTGGAGGCCAGCGACGCGCGGTAACGCGCCGCGCTTTCGCCGACGTTAGATTCCGAGCGGGTAGGATCCAGCCGCGCCAGCACCTGTCCGGCCTGCACCTGATCCCCTTCGTGCACGTTCAGCTCGGTGAGGATCCCCCCATCCAGCGACTGCAACACCTGCTCGCGTGAGCTGGGGATCACTTTTCCGGTGCCGGTTGAGACTTCGTCCAGCACGCCGAACCACGCCCAGACGCCGAGCACCACAAACATCACCAGGGAGAAGAAAACAATGCGCCGGGCGCCGGTATAACCGCTTTCGGAGTCGAGCGCGTTATCCAGATCTTCTACTGCGGCAACGTCACGCTGACTGATTTTCATTTTTCCACTCCCGTCCGGTTGCCTGCTGCTGTTGCTGCATACGGCTGTTGTTCAGCGCCTGGGCTTTTGGCGCGTCCATCACCAGCATGCCATCTTTGAGTACCACCACGCGCTCCACCAGCTCCAGCACCGGCACGCGGTGGGTCGCGACAACCAGCGTGCGGTTGCCGAGCCACGCCCCGAGACGTTGAATAAATTCCCGCTCGGTATGTTCATCAAGGGAGGCGGTCGGTTCATCCATCAGCACGATATTCGGGTCGCGCAGCAGCATCCGCGCCAGCAGAATAGACTGCCGCTGCCCGCCGGACAGCCCGACGCCGTTCTCCATAATCGGGTAATCCAGCCCCTTTGGCAGCTTCTGCACAAAGCTGGCCGCGCCGCACATCTCCAGCACCTCGAAGATCTCTTTATCGGTGGCGCGCGGCATGCCGAGCGTAATGTTCTCGCGCAGGGTGCCATAAAACAGCCGGGCGTTTTGGGTCATAAAGCCGACGTTTCTCCGCACGTCAGCCACGTCCAGATGCGGCAGGCTGAGGTTGTCGAGCCGCAGTTCACCGCCCGCCAGATCCATCCCGCCCGCCATCGCCTGCAACAGGGTTGATTTGCCCGCGCCGTTGCGCCCGAGGATCGCCACTTTTTCGCCCGCTTTGATCTCCAGGCGGTTAATGCGTAGCGCCATGCGGGGATCTTCCGGGTGATAGCGGAACTGCGCCTGCTCGAAAAGATAGTGGCCGCGCAACACGTCCTGGCGGATTGGCGTCTCTTCGCGCTGGTTCTCGGTCGGCAGCTGCATAATGCTGTCCAGCCCCTCTTTGGCCGCCTTCACCTGCTGCCAGCGGGCCAGCACGCCGCACAGCGTCGCCATCGGGGCGATCATCCGTGAGGCGAGCATCGAGGCGGCCACCACCGAACCGGTGGTTAAGGTGCCGTCAATCACCATCGGCGCGCCCACCACGATCACCCCGGCATAGACCAGGCTCTGAATAGTCATCCCCCAGCTGATCAGGTTCTGCGTCAGTTCGCGGGTGCGCAGGCCGGATTCGGCGGTGATCTGGATATAGCTGTTCCACTGCTGCAAAAAGCGGTTCTCTGCCTGCATCAGCTTGATGTCCTCCAGCCCCTGCACGCTTTCCACCAGCACCGCGTTGCGCAGGGTTGATTCATGCGCCGACTGCTTCGCCAGCTCCGCCAGCTTCTTTTGCAGCAGCAGGCCAGGCAGGACCATGATCACCGCCGCTACCGGAGCGATCCACGCCAGCTGCGGGGCGATGATCGCCAGCACAATCACAAACAGGATAAAAAACGGCAGATCGACGATGGTGGAGATGGTGGAGGAGGTGACCATCTCGCGGATCTGCTCCAGCTCGCGCAGCTGGGAGATAAAGCTGCCGGTGGATCGCGGAATGGCGCTGTGGCGCAGCCGCAGCGCGTGGCCGAACACCCGATCCGAGACGCGCAGATCCGAGCGTTTGCCCAGCAGATCCATAATGTGTCCGCGCGCCACGCGCAGCACAAAGCCAAACAGCGTGGCGATCAGCACCCCGATAGTCAGCACATAGAGCGTCGGATAGGACTGGGCGGGGATCACTCGGTCATACACCTGCATGGAAAAGACGATGCCCGAGAGGGAGAGCACGTTAATGAACAGTGCAGCCAGCATCACCCAGCTGTAAGGGCGAAGGTCGCGCATTACCAGCCGGTAGAGCCAGTCCGGGCGGTATTTTGATATATAGGCATCCACGCGGCTGTCCTTCAGCGCCGCCAGCGGACGCAGGGCGATGACGTGGCGGATGGCAGGCAGCATCGCGCTCATCGACAGGCGGTTGGTGTGCGTGCTGTCGTCGAAAAAGCTGACCTCAAGCGTATCCTCGCCGTCGAAATTGTCGATGACGCCGATTTTACCGTCGTTCAGCTCCACCACCACCGGCAGACGCCAGCTGTTGATAGCGTGCTGTTCGGCCGTCAGCAACTGGAATGTCAGCCCGGCTTCACGGGCGAGCTGCGTCAGCGCGGGCACCATCGGTTTGCCTTTCAGCCACGGCGCGCCTGCGACGAGCGAGCCTGGCGAGCAGGCAACGCGATAGCGCGTCGCCACGTAGCCAAACGCCTGCGCCCACTGCTCTAGCGCCTGATCCGTCATGTTTTCACCCTGCGGGATATCGCGTTGCTTCATGGCTGGATCTCCACGGTCTGGATGGTGCGGTTTTCAAGATCGAACGCGTGACGCAGGCGCCCGGTGTTGTACAGACAGTTGAGCTGAAGCTGATGCAGCTGTCCGGCGGTTTGCTGTTGGGTAAAGCGCGCCTGATACACCTCCTGCTCGGCGTTGAGCACGTCGAGCAGCGGGCGGGAACCAAGATCGAGATACTGCTGCTGATACAGCTCGCGGGTGCGGGCGCTGAGCGCTTCCTGACGGCCCTGGATCTGAAGCGTGCTCATCAGGCTCATCACCTGGCTGCGCGCTTCCAGCAGTTTTTGCCGCACCTCAAGACGGGTGCGCTGGATGGTGGACTGGGCGGATTCCACCGCGTGTCCGGCGGCGTTACGCCGGGCGGTGAGGCCGCCACCCTGATAGAGCGGCATTTGCACTTTAACCCACGCGGAGTACTGGGTGCGGTCCCGCGTTTCGTTGCCCGCGTAGCGGTCGTTCAGGTAGTGACGAACTTCCGGCTCCAGAGAAACGGTAGGGGTCATTTGCGCGTTGGCATAATCGAGATTTGCCTGCGCGACGTTGGCCTGCGCCCAGGCCGCTAATACCGAGGGCACCAGACGATCGTCCGGCTCGGCGATGTCGCAGCTGCGGGCCAGGCTTTGCGGAAAGTCATTGCTGACCGCGTTCAGGCTGTCCCAGCCCAGCAAGCTCATCAGCGTGGCGCGCGAGCTGTCGAGGCTCGCCTGATACTGCATCAGCTGCGCACGCGCCCCTTCGATACGGGCATCGGTCTGCACCACGTCAGAGAGTGACGTTGCGCCTTCATCATTACGTTGTTTCGTCAGGGTGCCGATGGAGGACAGGGCATCCAGCTGTTCTTTGGCGGTCTCGACCATCTGCTGCCAGGTCTGCACCTGCACCATGGCGATGGCGGTATCGTGGGCGATGGTGTCGATGCTTACCAGCACGTTGGCCTGCTGCTGGGCGACGCCCGCGTTTTCGGCGCGCACCTGGCTTGCGACTTTGCCGAAGTCGTACAGCATTTGCGAAAGAGAAAGCACCAGCGAGGGGGTAAAGCCATTATCGTCGCCGTCGTGGCTATAGCCGTTATCCATGCCAGCGTTAATTTGCGGATAATATTTCGATTTGGCGACGTCCACATTTTCGCTCTGCTGATAAAGTTTGCCGACGGCTTCACTGATGGCCGGATGCCAGGTCACGGCGCGGTTAACCGCTTCATTCAGCTGTAGCGTGCCGGGGGCGGCTTTGCTGGCTACGGGCGCCACGCGGCCATTTAAAGAGGGGAGTTCCTGCGTTTCGCTTAATTGTCCGGTATTAATCATCGCCGCAGGGTTTGCCGCGATAGCGGGCACAGATATCAGGCAGCACGAGAGCCACCAGTAAGGCATCTTCTTTCCCATGTCTTGTCCCTAATAAAAAAGTACTGCTTTTTTGTTTATGCCCGGGCGCTGCGCGCGCCCGGGTCATTTCTTGCAGGTGCTATCAGGTAATGATGTGTTGCTGGTTTACAAGCTCGTCGTAGGTGGTCTGAACATTGTCCAGCGTAACGAGTGTAGATTTAGTGTAGGCGGCTCCCGTGCCGTCACGGTCGATGGAGATCACAGTATTGTTACCGCTTTGTGAAACAGAGACATAGTTCCCCAGCGTCGACGCGCTACCGTTCCACCCCACCAGCAGATCGCCAATGTCGATCTTGTCTCCCTGCGTGAGGGAGAAGTTCGTCCAGTGGTCGCCCGTGCTGTTACCTGCGGTGGCGTTACCCGCCGTGTTGTTCAACACCTGATAAATCAACGTGTCGCCGTAGGCCGTACCGCTAATCACATCGTTATGCTCCGAACTGACAAATTTCGGCGCCATGTCAATGGTCAGCGACGCGGTATCTTTAACACCGTTGGCATCGGTCAGGGTGTAGTTAAAGACCTCCTTGCTGGTAATGGTAGAGAGCGAAATACCCGGGTTGAGGGTGTAGGTGTAACTGCCGTCAGCGGCAATCGCCAGCGTCCCGTAGTGGCCCGTGATGTTTGACATCGTGCTGCCGGTGTACGGATCCAGCGTAGTGGTAACGCCGTCGTAGCCGGTAATGCTCACGCGGGTATCAACCGAGTGGAGCTGGTCCATCGCCCCTGCGGAGTCGGTGCCGTCGAAGATATTGCCGTCAACGGTGTGGGTACCCGTCGCGTCGAACTGCGACAGCGAGTAGCTGGTGCCGGTCACGCTTGGGGTGATGGTGATATTTCCTACCCCCAATGGCCCCATTTTGCCCGTATAGCTCAGCGTATAGGTTCCCGCCTCCAGATCGAGACCCGTCAGGTTGATGGTCGCCGTGCCGCCCAGCAGTAACCCACCGTTAAACGAGCCGGTTCTGACGGTGGTTGCGCCGTTGGACAGCGTCCAGTCCACCGTTAACCCGGTAAGCGTCAGCAGCGAGGCGACGTTAAACGACAGAACCACGTTATGCAGCGCGGTATTAGGATCCACCACGAAGGTCCCGCTCCCGCTGCCCTGGGTTGAGGCAAGCAGCGCAGCGTTCCAGCTCGCCGACCCGACCGTCGTATCGGAATAGGCGGCCGTATGGTGAACCGACGTGACGTCCATCGCGGTGCTGACATCGTTTACCGCATCCATTGGGCGCGCGGTTGGGGTGATGTTCAACGATGCCGTGTCTTTCGAGCCGTCAGGCGCGGTGATGGTGTAAACGAAGGTATCCGGCGTGCTGATATGGTCCGCGCCGACCCCGCTGTTCAGGGTGTAGGTGTACTCTCCGGCCGCGTTGATCCGCAGCGTACCGTACTCGCCGGTGATCTCCGTCAGACCGCTGCTGTTCACCGCCACGCCGTTAACGTCGGAGACTACGGTACCCGCTGGCGCAATATCATCCGCCAGCACATCGCCGGTGGTGCTCTCGCTCACGCTTGCCACGCTGTAGACATGATCCTGCAAGACGTTCAGCGTGTAGGCCGTCAGCGCGGTGATCCCCGCCGCCGTATTGAGCAGGAACAGGTACTCACCGGCGGGCAGATTCAGCGTCAGCTGCGGGGAGGTGCCGCCCAGCAGCGGCGCGCGCAGCCAGCCGGGTTCAACGCGCATCTGCTCGAAGGTCTGCGTCGCATTGTTGAACTTATAGATGTAAAGGTCGAACACCGAGGCCAGCGCGACGCCGCCCACGGACGCCTGAACGGTCATGGTACGGGTGGTGCCTTCTTCCACGTTATAGATGATCGGGTTGGCCAGATCGTCCAGCAGGTTCAGCCCCAGCGTATTGCCAAGGTTGATCCCCACCAGGGTAAAGCCGCCCTGCGACGAGGTGCCGTTGTTGATCGCCTCCACGGTGGTATCGAAGGTCAGCGAGGCGGTATCGTCCACGGCCACGATACCGCTGCTGCTGGTGCCTTCGCCCAGCGACAGCACCAGATTTGCCGAGGCGCTGGTGCCGTTGTGGGTGATGGTGTAGGTAAAGTTCTCCGTGCGGCCAATGACGGCGGCGCTGGTGTTGGTCAGGTTATAGGTATAGCTGCCGTCCAGGTTGATGGTCAGCGTGCCGTACTGCCCCTGAATCACTGTGCCGTCAGCCGTAACGCTGGTGGTGGTGCCCTGGGCGTTGGTGACCGCAGTGACGGTGGTGCCCGCCGGGGCGTTGTCGCTGCCTGCGGTTGGATCCACGTCGGTGATGACGTTACCGACAATGTTGGTTTCGCCGGACACGGTGCCTGCGCTGGTCTCTTTCACCGCCACATCGAGGCTGGTGTAAGAACCGGTTGCCAGCAGGTTAGTGTTGTAGCTCAGGACGCGATACTGACCATCCGCCAGACCGGTCAGGTTCAGCGACACCCCCGTCGCGCCGAGGGTCAGCAGGTCAGCGAACTGCGGCTGTCCGGTATCGACCACGGTGGTCCAGGTGTTGTTGGCGGCGTCAAAGCGCTGTACCACCAGCTCAAGGGTATTGAGCAGGGAAAGAACGGCACCCGTGGCGTTGGCGTTCACGGCAATATCCGCACTGCCGCCGTTGCCGACGGTGAAACCTACCTGCGCGGTGTCGTTGCCGAGCAGCGTCAGCACGTTACCTACGGCGCCCACCAGCAGGAAACCATAGTCGCTGTACTGCGAGTTGGTCACCGTTGCGGTGGTCGTCAGCGCCAGCTCTTCAACGTTGGTGCTGGCAGAGAGCGGCACCACCGGCGCAAGGGCTGAGCCGGGCAGCGAGACGTTCCCTGCCGCATCGGTGGCGGTGATTTGCAGCGTCTGGCCTTCCGTCTGTTTATTGAGGAAGGTGTAGCTCCAGGATCCGTTGCTGTCTGCCGTGGCGGTGACCGTTGAATTGTCCGCCAGACGGATGGTGACGGTGCTGCCCGCTTCGGCGCTACCGGTCAGTACGCTGCCGTCTGCGTTGAAGGTCCCGGTTGGAGCCGTTGGCGCAGTGAGATCGACAATGACGGTGGTCGACGTGGAAATCGGGCTGGTGCCCGAGCCGTTGCTCGCCGTGGCGGTGAAGGCATGTGGCCCTTCGCTCAGCACCGGCGTGGTGAAGCTCCAGTTGCCGCTGGCATTCGCGGTGACCGTGCCCATCAGCACCCCGTTGTTATAGAGGGTGATGGTCGCGTTCGGCTGCGCCGTGCCGCTCAGGGTTGGCGTGGTGTCATCGGTGGTTTTCCCGTTGGTCAGGTTGCCCGTCACCGTGCCGACGTTATCGTCGATGTTAGCGATAACCGGCGCGTTCGGGATCGTGGTGATCGGGGCAATCACGGAGGTGGTGATACCCGCGTTACCGGCCTTATCGGTAGCAAAGACAATCAGTGACTCCCCGCCGGTCTGTGGAGGGGTGAGGGTGACGCTGAAGTTTCCGCTGCCGTCCGCAACGGCTGTGCCAAGCACGGTTCCGGTGCTGCTGGTGATGGTGACGGTACTTCCCGCTTCCGCCGTACCGGTAACCTGCGTCCCGTTGGTGATCACCGCCAGCCCGGTTGGGGCTGCTGGCGGCGTCAGGTCAACGTTGATCGTGATAATCGGCGATGGCGCGCTGGTATTGCCCGCGGCATCGGTGGCGGTGGCGGTGAAGCTATGCGCGCCTTCGATCAGCGTGGTGCTGGTTTGCGGCAGCGTCCAGTTGCCGTTGGCATCGGCGGTAACGGTTCCCACCAGCGTCGTGCCGTCGTAAATACGTACGGTGGCATTGGCTTCCGCCGTGCCGTTTAAGGTCGGACGGGTGTCGTTGGTTGGGTTGGTGCCGGTGACAGGGCCGGTGACGGTTCCCACATCATCCACAATCGAGGTGATTGCCGGTGCGACAGGGGCGGTGGCATCCACATTGATGGTGTAACCCCCGGTCTGCGCGCTGGCGTTGCCCACGGCGTCGGTGGCGGAGAAGGTCAGATTATGCGGCCCGTCAGCCAGCGGGGTGGACGGCGTAAAGCTCCACGCGCCGCCGGTGGCGACCGCGGTGCCAATCTGTACCCCATTGTCGTAGATGGTTACCGTCGCGCCGGCTTCTGCCGTACCGGTGAGCGTTGGTCGTGCATCGTTGGTTAACCCGCCGTTGGCGACAGGCGTCGCAGCATTACCGACGTCGTCGGTGACACTGGTCAGCACCGGTAGGGCTGGCGGCGTGGTGTCAATGATCAGGCTGAAGTCGGAGGACGGCGCGCCGGTGTTACCCGCCTGATCCGTTGCTTCTGCGGTAAAGGTGTGTGACCCGGTGCCCAGCGGCACGGTGATATCGACGGTCCAGTTGCCGTTAGCATCGGCAGTACCGGTGCCCACCAGCGTAGTGCCCTCGTAGATATTCACGGTGGCCAGCGGCTCGCTGGTCCCCACCAGCCGCGGGAGAGGATCGTTCGTGGTCTGGCCGGAGCCAATCGCCCCGGTGATGGTGCCAACATCGTCTATCGCCTGGGTGATAACCGGCGCGGCAGGCACAGTTGTATCCACAACCAGCGTAAAGCCCGGTGAGGCAGGACTGATGTTGCCCGCGGCATCGGTTGCCGTGGCGGTCCAGGTGTGGCTGCCGTTTGCCAGCGTGCCGGTGGTGAAGCTCCATACGCCGTTGGCATCCGCCACGGCGGTGCCCACCTGCTGACCATTCTCATAGATGGTGATGGTCGCGTTGGCTGCCGCGGTGCCGTTCAGCGTTGGCGTGGTGTCGTCTGTGCTTTGTCCCGAGGCGACCGGGCCCAGCACGGGACCGGCATTGTCGGTGGCGGGGGTAAAGACCGGTGCTTCGGGCACCGTCGTATCCACCGTCAGGTTGAACGGTGGCGAGGTGACCCCGGTATTGCCTGCGGCATCGGTGGCGTTAAAGGTAATGGTATGCGGCCCTTCACCCAGCGCGGTGGTCGGCGTGAAGGTCCAGTTACCCTGGGCGTTGACGACCGCCGTGCCGATTTCCACATCATCGACAATAACGTGCACCGTTGCGCCCACTTCCCCCGTACCGTTGAAGGTTGGACGGGTGTCGTTGGTGGAACCGTTGCTGGCGATGATTCCCGTTCCCGGGCTGACATCGTCTATCACCGTGGTGACCACCGGGGCCGCAGGGCCAGTGGTATCCACCGTAAAGGCGAACACTGGCGAGTTGGCGGAGACGTTTCCAACATCATCGCTGGCGTTTACGCGCAGGTTATACGTCCCGTCCGTCAGGACCGGATCCGGCGTAAAGGTCCAGTTACCGTTGCCGTCGACCGTAGTGGTACCAATCTCCACGCCGTTATTCAGAACGTGAATAGTGGTGCCCGCCTGGCCGGTGCCGCTCAGGGTTGGCGTGGTGTCATTGGTCACCTGCCCGGCGGTAAGCGGGCCGGTTACACCACCCGGGGCGTTGTCGCTGACCGTAACGATCGTCGGCACCTGTGGCGCAGTAAGATCGATTTCGACGCTCCAGGCGTTGGACGGCTGGCTGACGTTGCCCTGCGGATCCGTGGCTCTGACGGTAAAGTCATGCGTCCCTTCGCCGAGGGCGGTTTCAGGAGTAAATGTCCAGACGCCGGTACCGTCTGCTGCCACGGTACCAATCTGCGTGGTGCCATCAAAAATGGCGACGACGCTGTTCGGCTCAGCGGTACCGGTCAGGGTTGGCGTGGTGTCGTTGGTTGGATCGCCGCTTGGAACAGGCGTTGCCGCATTGCCTGCGTTATCCGTCACGCTGGTAATCACCGGCGTGGTGGAGACGGTGTCGACCACAATGGTGATCCCGGCCGACGGGGTGCTCTCATTGCCTGCCGGATCGGTGGCGGTCACGGTCAGGGTGTGGCTGCCGTCGTCCAGCGCAGGCGGCGTGTAGCTCCAGGTACCAGTCGGACCGACAATAACGGTGCCCAGCGGGTCGCCGTCATCGTACACCGTAATGGTGTCCCCGGCCGTGCCTGTCCCGGTCAGGGTAGGACGGTTATCGTTGGTGCTCTGCCCGTCGGCGATTGGCCCGGTGATCGGACCTACGTCATCGGTCACCGCACCGATGGCTGGCGCTGTCGGGGCGGTAAGGTCGACGGTGACGGTCGCGACAGGCGACTGCCCGCTGGTCGCGCCGGTGGTAGTGTTTGTAGCGGTCACGGCGAAGGTGTGTGGCCCTTCCGTCAGCGGCAACAGAGGCGTGTAGCTCCAGTTGCCGTTTGCATCCGCAACAACGTTGGTCAGCGGAACCAGCACCCCATCCTGATAAATGGCGATCACGCTGCCCGGATCGGCGGTGCCGGTAAGGCTAGGCGTGGTGTCATTGGTGGTTTTATCTTTCACGTCGCCAGTGACAGGATCGACGTCATCGTTGATCGCCGTAATCACCGGCACCGCAGGCAGCTCGAGCGGAGAGTCCGGCACGTCAAAGGTGGTTGACGGGCTGGCATTGCCTGCGGGGTCCGTGGCGATCAGCGTCAGCGTCGCGGCATCCAACTGGGCCGGGGAGAGGGCAATGGAGAAGGAGCCTCCCGTCGCGACCCCGGTCCCGATGATATTGCCGTTGGCGTCACGAACCGTCACCGTGGTTCCGTCATCCGCCGTCCCGGTCAGCGGGGTGCCCTCCGCGGCAATGGTCATATTCGTTGGCGTTGCAGGCGGCAGGGTATCCACCGTCACGCTGAGATCGCCGGAGCTGGCGGAGGTATTCCCCGCCGCGTCACTCGCGACCACTGAGAAGGTATGCGGCCCCTCGGTGAGCGCAGGGTCGGCGGTCCAGGACCATGTCCCGTTCGGCTGAACCTCCACGACCACCGGCGAGGCGACACCATCAACGGAGACGGTGACGCTCGAACCCGGCTCGCCAATCCCGGTGAGGGTTGGCGTACCGTCGCGGGTGTAAAGCACGCTGTTGGTCAGCTGGCTGTCAGAGACGGCGTCAATTTGCGGCACGGTTGGCGCCTGCGTATCAACCTCCACCGTAAACACCGGACTTACCGGGCTAACGTTACCGGCATCGTCCACCGCGGCGACGGTGATATTCAGCGGGCCGTCGGTTTGTGTCGGCAGGGTATAGGACCATTCATTATTGACGACTTCTACGCGCGCGACTTCCACGCCGTTGTTGTAGATGATCACCGTCTCGCCGGTGGTGCCGGTTCCGCCGATGCCTGGCGTAGTGTCGTTGGTAGACTCGCCATTCTGCACGCCACCAATGGCACTGATAACCGGAGTATCCGGGGCGAGGGTATCGACCGTTATCGTGATACCGGCTGATGGCACAGATTCATTCCCGGCTTCATCGGTGGCGGTCGCCGTGTATTCGTGCGTCCCTTCGCCAATGTTGCTCTCAGGACGCCAGCTCCAGTTACCGTTACCGTCCACCGTAACGCTGCCCACGGCCTGCGGCTCGCCTGTACCCACCTGGTCATAGATGGTAATGACGTCATTCGGCGTACCGGTGCCACTCAGGACCGGACGCGGATCGTTGGTGGATTCGCCATCCAGCACGGGTCCGGTGATCTGGCTTACGCTGTCTGTCACCGTTGGGGTTCCCGGTTGGGCAGGCGCGTCAGTATCAATGGTAATGGTCACCGGCGTGGACGGCGCGCTTTCGTTCCCGGCGCTGTCCTGGTTAGTGACCGTCAGGGAGAGATCGTAGGTGCCGTCAGGGAGCGGATCATCCGGCGTCCAGCTCCAGTTACCGTCGCCATCGATCTCGGCTTCACCAATTTTAGTAGCGCCATCGTAAATGTTCACGATATCCCCCGGCGTGCCCGAGCCGCTCAGGGTTGGCGTGGTATCCCGGGTGGTCTCCCCTGGATTCAGGGCCGTCCCCGGCGTGCCGCCGTCCGGGTTGACGGTGATCTCAGGAATATCCGGCGTTGCAGGCGCGGTCGTGTCGATCGCCAGTTCAAACGGCGGCGAAATGGTGGTGTTACCCGCCTCATCCGTTGCGTGGACCGTCAGCGAGTGCGGGCCGTCCGTCAGCGGCGTGGTTGGCGTAAAGCTCCAGCCGCCGCTGCCGTCGAGCACCGCCGTGCCGAGCAGGGTGGTTCCGTCATAGATCGTGATGGTGGTGCCGTCCGGTGCGGTTCCCTGCAACTGCGGCAGCGTGTCGTCGGTGGTGTCCCCGCTGTTAAGCGGAAGCTGCACGGGCCCCACGTTATCGGAGACGGTGTCAATGGTGGCCGCTGGTGGCGGGGTGGTATCGACGGTAAGGGTAAAGCCGGCTGATGGTGCGCTGGCGTTACCGGCCGCATCGCTCGCGACGACGGTGAACGTATGCTGCCCGTTCACTAATGGGGTAGCAGGTGTGAAGGTCCATGCGCCACCGCTGTTAACAACGGCAGTACCAATATCCTGTCCGTCCAGGCGGATCGTCACGGTGGAGCCCGGCTCACCGGTACCGTTCAGCGTCGGGAGCGTGTCGTTGGTAGTTTCATTGGTGTCGAGCGCACCCGTGCGGCCCGGTACGTCATCAATGACCTGCGTAATGGCCGGCGCGCCCGGCGCGGCGGTATCCACCGTGATGCTCCAGGTGTTCGATGTCCCGCTGAGGTTATTATTGGCGTCAACCGCCGTCGCCGTCAGCACGTGCCCGCCGTCCGGTAGCGCGGTTTCCAGCGTGATGGACCACTGACCGTTCGCCGAAACCAGCGCGGTGCCAAGCACGGTAGTACCGCTGTAGAGGGTGATGGTGGTGCCAGGCTCGCCCGTTCCGTTGATGGTTGGCGTGTTGTCGTTGGTGAGACCGTTCTGGCTGACAGGACCGGTGACGCCTGGGGCATCATCCACCACGCCCGTGATGACAGGGGTTTGTGCCGCGGTGATGTCCGGCGCGTCAAACGGCGCGGTCGGGCCGGTGTTTCCGGCGGTATCGGTGGCATCGGCGGTCAGGGCTTCGCCGTTGGCTTTCGGCGGGATCAGTTCAACGCTGAAATTCCCCTGATCGTCGGCGACCGCTTCCCCGACCTTCACGCCATTTTCACGAATGGTGACGGTACTGCCCGGCTCGGCTGTACCGGTTACGGTGGTGCCGTCGGCAGAGATCACCACGTTTTCCGGCGCCAGCGGTGGGGTGCTGTCTGGCGCGTCGGCAAAGCCAGACGGGCTGGTGTTACCGCTGCCGTCGGTGGCCGTCACTTCAAGGGCTTCGCCGTTGGTCTGGGCTGGCGAAATCGGGATGGTGAAGGTGCCGTCCGGGCCGGCGGTGGCCTGGCCGATGATCGTACCGTCCGGCGCTTTAATGATAATCGTGCTGTTTGGCTCGGCGGTTCCGCTGACGCTGGCCCCGTCTTCCGCCACCACCAGGTTGCCCGGTGCGGCAGGTGGGGTGATATCCGCTGCGTTGACCAGCGCCGGTGAGCTCTGGTTGCCTGCGGCATCGGAGGCGACCACGGAGATAATCTCGCCGTTGGTCTGCGCAGGGTTCAGGTTGACGACATAGTTGCCGTTGCTGTCGGCAGTGGCGGTCCCGATTTGCAGCCCGGCATTGTTGGTGATGACGATTTTACTGCCCGGCTCGGCGGTACCGGTGATCTGGGTGCCTGCGGAGTTGAGCGTCGCAACCGGCATGTCTGGCGGCGTAAGATCGACGGTAAAGTTGATCGGCTGAGACAGACCGCTCTGGTTGCCTGCCGCATCGGTTTCCCGCAGGGTAATCGAGTGTGCGCCTTCTGCCAGTGGACTCGTCGGCGTGATGCTCCAGGTGCCGTTCGGCAGAACGGTGGTGGTGCCGATAACAACGCCGTTATCGTAAACCGTGATCGTGCTGCCCGGTTCGCCTCTGCCCGTCAGACGTGGCTCTGAGGCATCGGTAAACTGCCCGGCACCGATCGCTCCTTTCAGTACGCCCGTGTCGTCGTTAATGATAAACCCGGAAGGCGTTTGCGGCGCGGTGACATCTACCGTTACGGTAAAGACCGGCGAGGCCGGGCCAGTGTTACCGGCGACGTCGGTGGCGCGCACGGTAAGCTGGTGGCTGCCTTCGCTCAGGTTCACCGAGGGCGTAAAGCTCCAGCTTCCGTTGCTGCCCACAATCGCTGTGCCAATGGCAATGCCGTTATCATAGATGGTGACCGTCGAGCCCGCTTCCGCCGTACCGGTGAGCTGTGGCCGTGGGTCGTTGGTGCTGCTTCCACTCCCGAGTGTGCCGGTGCCAGGCGCAACATCATCGGTGATGCTGACGATCGCTGGCGCGCCAGGCGCGACGGTATCGACCACGAAGCTTACCGCCGTGGACGCCGGGCTAGTATTGCCTGCGGCATCGGTCGCGGTGGTGGTAATGGCGTGGTTGCCTTCAGACAGGTTGGTCGACGGGGTAAAGCTCCATTTCCCTGTGGCATCGGCTGTGGCGGTGCCAATCGGTTTCCCGTTGTCATAGAAGGTAATGACGGTGCCGGCTTCACTGATGCCGCTGAAGGTCGGGCGGGCATCGTCCGTGCGTTGTCCGTTGCTCAGCGGGCCTGTTTCGGCGCCTACGTTATCATTGACGGTGACAATCTCCGGTGCATCCGGCGCGGTTAAATCCGGTGCCGCGACCTGAACGCCCGGGCTGGTATTGCCTGACGGATCGGTGGCGGTAGCGGTGATCTGTTCCCCGTTGGTGAGCGGCGTACCCAGATCAATCGTAAATTTCCCGTCGCTACCCGCTTTGCCCGTTCCGATGGTGTTGCCATCGGCATCTTTCAGGGTAATCGTGCTGCCCGGCTCAGCGGTACCGGTGACGGTTTTGCCGTCAGGTGAGACCTGTAGATTGGTGGGGGCATCCGGAGGCGTGGTATCTGGCTCGGAAGGATTTCCCGGATTGCCCGGATTCGGGCTGTTGTTATCGTCATCTCCGCCACCTCCACCGCCGGTTCCCGCCGCAATGGCAATCCCACCTGCGACGGCCAGGCCACCCAGCACCCAGGGCCACGCTGCGGCGCCGCCGGTATCACTCCCTGACGCCGCCAGTAGGGCGTCCGTGGAGGCGATGGATTCATAGGTTGCGGCACCGGTTGGATCTTCAATCCACCACAGCGCACCGTCGCTCTCCTCAAGCACCAGCTGGCTCACGCCCTGCGCGTCGGTGACGTAGAAATTCTTGAGGGTAATCACTTCGCCCGAGTTGAGGGTAATCACCAGATCGTTTCCGCTGCGGGAGTAACCTGAGATGTCGGCGCGATCCACGTTAAGTTTAACGATTGAGGAGTGATCGAGTGTTATCTGTGTCCCTTCCGTGGTCGTTTCCACGCCAGTTAATTTAGATATAACAGATATTTGGCTCATACAATTATTACTCCAGCTGAGTGATTGGTTACGGCGTGTAAAACAAAGCCATCGTTTCTGAAGAGACGAACGCGCTCCCGGCGAAAATACTGTTTAATAAACAGGATTTACCGTTACTTTCTTTAGCGCGACCGATGCCCGCCAGGATTAAAAGTGGCAACCTCAGGGCAAAGCTAATTATTTACACAGGAAATAGTTGTTTATTTATATGTTTGCGATTTATAAGCCTTATTATTTGTGCAGGTATTGATTTATTTCGTTATGAAAATGATATAGCTATAAATGTCTGAATATGCAAATTAAGTGTTCGTAAACCCAGTACGGCTATTGCAGGGGCGATTAATTGATAGCGTTAATATATTTCGTTAGCTATGAGGGCACGTGGGTCAAGGGTTTTGGCGTTAAAGGTGCAACCCTTAAAACGCTGCTGGTGGGGCGATAATAATAATTAAAATGTGCGGTAAATATTTAATTTTGGTTATGTTTAATTTCTGCTTAATAGTAATTTAAGTTAGGGTAAAATTTCTGGTGTATGATATATTTTAAATTCTCTCATTTATAAAATATATTTTTGCGTGCGGGTTAATTTCTGCTACTCCAAAAATAACGTGATTTCTTCTCATGTTTTATAAATAAAAGGCCGCAAGCGTGGCCTTTCAGAGGCAATCGGTATTAGTCTAAAGAAATTAAGCCGATTTCCACGAGGGCGGCTAATGTCAAAAGAATAAAAAGGATAACAACTATTGGTCTGTACATTTTTAAGGTTCCATCCTTGTGTGAAGTCCTGCCCATCGTGTCCGTTGTCATTTTCCATGGTAATGACGTGCTGTCGTTGATGCTCATCAAAGGGACGCAGCAGATTGAGGAAAATCTGCATTCAGGGTTGGAACCATTCAACGCTGTGTGGGTTGCGTGGCGGGGAGCTGTCGCCACTGGCGGATGTGCTCGATCAGGGCTCTGAGCTTGGGGGCCATATTGTGGCGCTGGGGAAAATAGAGATAAAAACCAGGAAAAGATGGAAGAAACGCATCCAGTAAGGAAACCAGCTGTCCTGATTCAATGTACGGTGTGAAGGTGTCCTCGGTGGCAAAGGTTATACCACCGCCGGCCAGCGCGAGGCTGAGCATAAGACGCAGATCGTTAGTGGTGATTTGTGGTTCAATTGCCACATCGAAAGGGACGCCTGCTTCCTCAAACTCCCAGCGATAGGGGGCAACGTCCGGGGAAGGGCGCCAGCCGATACACCGATGAGCGACCAGCTCACGGGGATGCGCCGGTGCGCTGTGTGTCGCCAGATAGGAAGGTGAAGCCACCACCCGTTCACGCTGCTGGCCCGTAAGGGGAATCGCGATCATGTCTTTTTCGATAACTTCGCCCAGTCTCACCCCAGCATCATAGCCCGCTGCCACGATATCGAATTCCTCATCTGACACGAAGACATCAAGCGATACCGCAGGATGCGCGGCCGTAAACGAGGCGAGCAGTGGGCCCGAAAGAAACGCTTCCGCTATTGAGGTGACAGCGATCCTGAGCTGTCCGCGCGGCATGCTGTCCGAGGTGACATCGTCAAAGGCCGCCTCAATGTTGGCGATGGGCCCCAGCAACGATTTATGCAACCGTTCACCCGCTTCGGTGAGCCTTACCGAGCGCGTGGTGCGCATCACCAGCAGGGTCTGAAACCCATCTTCGAGACGTCTTATCCCCTGGCTGACAGCGGAACGGGTGATGCCCAGCCGCCCGGCGGCCGCGCTGAAGCTGCGCTCTTCGGCGACCGCCAGAAAAAGCGGTAACAAATTAAGATCAATTTTCATTGTTTAACATCGCTAACCAGTGAGTCCAGTAAAGGCAGGATACAAGAAACAATGTTGAGACTCTATGATTGCTTTGAACTCAACTGCAGGAGCAAAACATGAACAAAGTGATCTTAATTACCGGGGCCTCCAGCGGTATTGGAGAAGGTATTGCCAGAGAGCTGGGAAAGGCAGGCGCAAAAGTTTTCCTGGGGGCACGCAGGCTGGAGCGCATCCACGCCCTGGCTGATGAAATCCGCAGCGCAGGAGGAGAGGCAGAGGCTCAGGTATTAGACGTTACCAGCCGCCAGTCGATGGCCGCCTTCGTTGAGGCAGCACGGGAAAAGTGGGGCCGCATTGACGTTCTTATTAACAATGCGGGCATTATGCCTCTGTCTCCGCTTTCGGCTGGCAAGCAGGATGAGTGGGAACGCACCATTGACGTGAATATTAAGGGGGTACTGTGGGGAATTGGCGCGGTTCTGCCGATTATGGAAGCCCAGAACTCGGGGCAGATCATTAATATTGGCTCGATCGGTGCCTTGTCCGTCGTGCCCACGGCCGCAGTTTATTGTGCGACCAAATTTGCGGTCCGGGCCATTTCCGATGGTTTGCGTCAGGAAAGTTCAAACATCCGCGTGACCTGCGTCAACCCCGGAGTGGTGGAAAGCGAACTGGCCTCGACCATTACGCACGAAGAAACCATGGCGGTGATGGATGCGTACCGGGCTATTGCTCTCAAACCAGCTGATATCGCTCGCGCCGTGCGCCACATCATCGAGGCGCCTGAGAGTGTCGATACCACCGAAATCACCATCAGACCTACGGCCTCCGCAAACTAACGTAGCGTGTCAGGCATCAGCCTGACCCGCTTCACTCTCTTACCACGGCTGTTCGGGCGGCATAATAAACAGCTCTGCCACGTTCACATGTTCCGGTTCCTGCAACACGTAAGGAATCGAGTCGGCGACATCATCGGCTTTCAGGAACGTCATCTTTTCCTTCAGCTGTTCCATCTGTGCACGATAATTTTTGTCACTGATATGCTCGAATAATTCACTTTCAACGGCACCCGGCTGAAGCGAGGTGACGCGAATGTTGAACTTAGGCGCCAGCTCCACGGACGGGGGGGGTTATATGCCGCTGCCAATGGTCGAGGAAGATTTCGCAGCGGGAAAACGGGTTACGCTGAACGTGCAGATGCAGCCCGACGTCGGGACCGGTTTTTCCATGCGGGCAGTGCACCTGGAAGAACATCCGCCCGGCCAGGCCATGTGCTGGTTCGTTAACACGCTTAAAGGCTGACATGCCGGGTATCAATAGCATCGTTGGGTAACCAGCATTCATTGCTCAGGAGGGCTTTCCACTCTCTCATTGCGCTGGTTGGAACCCACGGTGTTACCGGCGCGATCCGAAATATCATACTCAATGGTAACGTTATGCCTGGTGGTCGGTGTGACGGTGATGTCCTTGATCCTGCTGCCCGAATCGGGGGGAAGCGTGAGGCTTGTATTGCCTTTAGCCAGCACCCGACCATTTTGCTTCACCTGCCACTTCAGACGACACGCCTCACAGGCGGACCAGGTGTCATTGATCGCCCACAGGCGAACCGTTGCTTCGCTTCCCTGACGCCACACCGCCGTCACGGGTTCAATCGACGGCAGAATAGGCTGATAGGCTTTTTGCAGGGCGTAGTAGCCCGCTTTCGGCTTACGCAGATAATCCACGACGCCCCAGTTGATGGAGGGCCAGGTTTCTACAAACATAAAGTGGAAGAGGGCAGTTACCGGCTGGTAGCGCTGCCGACGATAGCTCTCTGCCGCCATTGCCACCAGCTCTGCCTGGTAACGCTGGGTGTTGGCAATCATCTCCTGAATGGTATTGCCCCGCGGAATATTGGCAAATTTAAAGGTCTGGAAGGGCTGGAAGTTATGGTATTTCCAGTGCGTCCAGCCGGGATCGTCGGCGGCGGTGCTTTTCGGCCACATCAGGCGGGCGGGAATGATGGTTTTCAGGGTTGAGAGTCGCGGTAGCGCCTGAGCGCCAAACTCCGTGATGATCGCGGTTTTGGCGGGGCCAAGAAGATCGCGCATGGTGCCAAAGTACCATCCGGCCCAGTAGTGTTCTTCCACCGCAGAAAAACGATGCACTATGCGCGAGGTATCTTGCGAAAGCGCGTCTCCGACGCGTTTCGTCAGCGTCTGGTTCAGGTTTTTATTCCAGTCGGGAAAGCGTTTTTCCATCCACGGTGAATTCCATGGCGGCTCGTTATGACCGCCCCAGACGATAATGGCCGGGGAATTACCAAACTGTTCAACCATCTCGCGGGTCTGTCGCGCGGCATTATCCGCGAAGGCGTCGCTGTTATTGTAACCCCATTGCAGGGGGACATCCTGCCAGATCATCAGCCCCATTTCGTCAGCCACATCGTAAAGTGCCCGGCCTGCCACATGCGAGTGAACGCGTATCGCGTTGGCGTTCATTGCCTGCACCAGCCTGAAATCGCGGCGATATTTTTTGCGTGTCATGGTGCTAAGCCACGGGGAGCCGATGTAATTACTCCCTTTGATAAACAGGCGTTTGTCATTAAAGAGCCAGCCCTTGTTGTCAGGCTGCTTCACTATCTTGCGTAACCCGGTACGGGCAACTGCGGTATCCATCACTCCTTGCTTATCCGTCAGGGTTGCGCGCACTCGGTACAGGTTTGGCCTGCCATAGCCCACTGGCCACCAGAGCCTGGCGCCTTGCATTGGCAGCGTGACGCGAAGCGATTGCGGCTTTCCGTCCGTTCTCGCAAGGTTTACAGGGAATTCCTGCTTTACAGGCGGGCCCGTAAAATTGTCTGGCGTGGCCGACAGGCGCAAAGTTACGTCACCGGCAGACAACGCCCGGTAGCGGATCTCGGCGTGCAGCGCTGGTTTGCTTAGCCCTTCACGCCAGTCCGGACGCAGTATTACCTCGTCGATGGTCACTCCGCGGCTCAAATGTAGCTTTACCGGCGACCAGATCCCCCCGGAGTTGGCATCCTGGCCGTCCTCTGACCAGGCCCCGCCAGGGCGGGTATCGTGCTGGTTAAGTACGCCTTTAACCATCGTTTTATGCAGCGGCCAGATTGTTTTCGGATCTTCCCAGGGACTGTCCACCCGCACGGCGAGCTTATTGTGTCGCTGCAAAGCATCGCTTATGTCTACCGAGAAGCGCTGAAAATACCCCTCGTGATGGGCAAGATGCCTGCCGTTGAGCGTGACGTCGGCAAAATAGTCCACGCCATCAAAGACCAGGGTGGCCATGGTATCGGGCGCGCGCCTGGGCAGGGTAAATTCGTGCCGATACCAGAGGGCACCCTGATGATCGTATCCGGCGCTGTACCAGTTGGCCGGAACCGCAATCGATCGCCAGTCGCGGTCAGGCGCGCTGGCGCCATCAAAGGTGCTGAGGTTGGCGTCATGCACGCGCCACATTCCGGCCAGTGACCAGGTTACGGGCTGGCTGGCCTGGGCCAGCAGAGGGCTAATTGCCAGCAGCAGAAGAAGCCTGATCATCTTTAACCTCCTGTGCTCTGCGGCGCAGCCAGGCCGCAGAGCGTCTGGCCTCCTCGATAAGCTCGCCATGTAAAACGCTCAGCCCCGTCTGGTTCAGCGAGACCGCCTGACTCTCCAATTGCTGGAGCACTTCTGAAAGACGAATGAAACCGAGGGTGACGGCTTCGCCGCGAAGCTTATGAGCGGCTCGCCGTAGGGCATCGCGGTCATTATGCGCAATGTTCAGCGCCATGGCTGCCACCGCCTCGTCAAGACCGTTGCCGAACAGCGCCAGCAATTCATTAACCAGTTCAGGATCGTCCGCGCACTGTTTTAACAGCTGTGCCTCATCCGGCAGACCCTTATCTTCTCCGGCGAGAACATGGGCTATCTCCTCCCTGAGCGCCTCCTGACTTACCGGCTTGGCAATATAGCCGTCGAAGCCCATTGCCAGACAGCGCGCCTTGTCACCCTGCATGGCATGGGCGGTCATCGCGATGGCGGGCTGGTGGCTACGCCCCCGCGTCAGTGTCTCCTCACGAAGCAGGCGAATGGCCGTTTCACCGTCCATTTCTGGCATTTGCAAGTCAACCAACATCAAATCCCAGGACTGTTCACGCCAGCGTTCGAGGGCCTCACGGCCATTGGATACCACTTCGCAACGGTGGCCGAGCTGCTCCAGCAGGCGTCTGGCGACTTTCTGATTCACCAGGTTGTCCTCGGCCAGCAGGATACGCAGACTGGCCTGCGCAGTAACGGGCGCAGAAGCGGGCACAGCCGCGGGAGAGGTAAGGGGAGCGGGTGCCAGGACGCTGGCTATGGTTTGATAGAGTTCACGTTGGGCAACCGGCTTATGCAAATAGTGGGCAACCCCGATGCGCTTGAGCATATTGGCATCGAAATGGCGGCTCATGGAACTGAGCATAATGATGTGGCTTTGCTCGGCCTGCGGCATAACAGAGAGCTCAATGGCCAGCGATACACCGTCCATATCCGGCATCTGGGCATCCAGCAGGATCAGCGGCCAGTATCCCCTTTTTGCGGTCAGGTTTAACGCTTCCCCGGCGTTGTTAACACAGGTCGGTGTCAGACCCATCTGGCGAAGCATGGTGTCCAGCAGCCGCAGGTTGGTACTGTTGTCGTCTACCACCAGTACCGATTCGCCGTTAAAGCGTGCTACAGGAGCATCGGTTGCTGAGACAGCCAACTGACCTTCCAGTGGCAACGTAAAAGCAAATTCGCTGCCTTCACCCGGCTCGCTCTGAACCGTTAGCTCTCCGCCCATCAGACTTACCAGGCGAGCAGAAATGGTCAGCCCGAGGCCAGTACCGCCGTAGCGGCGGGTGGTAGAGCTATCGGCCTGGCTGAACGCCTCGAAAATGGCTTTTTGTTTCTCCATCGGGATGCCAATGCCGCTGTCGCGTATGCGAAAACGCCAGTGCCCTTCACTTTCTGTAGGCTCTATTGCCAGCATAACCTCACCGTGATGGGTGAACTTCAGCGCGTTGCCCAGGAGATTAGTCAGAATTTGACGTAGTCGGGGACCATCAACGATGAGCACTTCCGGCACCCCCGGAGCGATATCCACCAGCAGTTCAATGCCTTTTTCGCTGGCGGAGGGCATATGCGGGCGGATGAGCGACTGCACAAAGGGGCGGATTTCCAGCGGCTCTGTATCGACGGTCATCTTACCTGACTCAATGCGTGAGAAATCGAGAATGTCATTGATGATATGCAGTAGTGACTGCGCTGAACTCATCACCAGAGAAAGATATTCACGCTGTTCGGGGGTGAGCTGTGTATCGAGGCAGAGCTGAGTCATGCCCAGAATGCCGTTCATCGGGGTGCGAATTTCGTGGCTCATGTTGGCGAGAAATGCACTCTTCGCCTCGTTGGCCTCCCGGGCCACTTTCGCCGCTTCAATGGCTAACAACTCGGCCTCCTTGCGGCGGGTGATGTCCTGTAGGGTGCCGATCACCCGTTCGGCCTGCTGCTGCATACTGAGGGTGACCACCTGTCCCGAAACCAGCATCCAGCGCCAGCCCTGCGTCGCGTGTTGCACGCGAATCTCACTTTCAAACACCGGCATGTGCTCCTGCCTGGAGGCGATCATCGCGTTGCGCAGGACGGCACGATCCTCTTCATGGACCAGATTCAGTAAAAAGCGCAGCGGGTAGTGCAGCTGCGTACGCGACTGACCCACCATCGCCAGCAACGTATCGTTCACCTCCAGGCTGTCGTGAGAGACCTGCCAGTTCCAGATGCCGATCTGAATGGACTCTGCGGTCAGTAAAAAATCATCGTGCAGCTGCTGGCGCGAGCGCTGGGCGTCGTCAAGCTCGGTAATATCGGTATGCAGGCTGAGAATGCCGCCATCGGCGAGACGCTGATGCTGCACGTAGAGCCGCCGGTTTCCCGACTGCCGCACCTCTCGATGGCTTGACTGACGGCAGTTGCGAACGATCGCTTCACGCAGGGTCCGGCGGCGGGTGGAGTCGATGTTATAACCCGCATCAATAAATTTCTCCGCCAGGCTCTCGAGGGAAGCGCCGGCGATCAGCCAGGGGGCGATCACCGGGTAAAAGCGCGATATCTGGTCATTCCAGGCCAGCAGATGCTCGGCGGGATCGTAAATCATCACCCCCACAGGCAGCGCGTTGAGATCGAAACGGGATGTGGCTCGCATGGTTACTCACCTCTGGCCTTATAGTGCAGCTCCGCCTGGCGGCGCAGATACTCCAGCCCGGGGGCAATTGCCATCGCCCAGGCTGTGAGGATCTCTTCATCGCAAAGTGGATCGCAGGCGCGCACGGTCCTGAGCATTGCCTCCCGCCAGAGGCCGAAAAATCGCGGTGGCAGGCCTAGTCCTTCATCACTCTGCTCCCGCGCCAGGCGTTCCAGAAAATCGGGTACAAACAGCGCACCGTCAACGGCAAGCATGGCGAAAAAGCTCTTGAAGATCGTCTGCTGGCCATCTCCGCCCTGGTCCCGGGCAAAGTGCTGTTCTGTCTCCGGTGACATATGGATAAACGTTTCCCAGAACGTTTCAAAAAAGTGCCGTTTATCATTCTCCGGCAGGACGCGGTTCAGGCTGGCGTCAAAGAGATCGCGATAAAATTTCATGGTGCGGCCCTCAAGGCACGTTCGCCGGGCAGGCAGAGGCCGGGCGGATTGAAAGGATCCGACGTGCGGCGGGCAAAATAGCCATCATTCTTCACAAGGCCGTTTTCAAACAGCGGTCCGGCGTTGTGTTTGTACAGCAGCGCTTCCAGCACCATGGCGTTCGTCGAGAGGGTTAGCGTCGGGTTGATATCGCCGGTGGCCTCAACGCGGCCCTCAAACCAGCCCTGTTGCGGGTTATTCAGGTGTCGGGTTATAGCCATCAGGGCATCGGTATATTCGTTTTCCCACAGCGTCCAGAGCATGAAGACCGCTTTGGTGGTCACCTGTGCCAGCCGGGGATAGCTTTTACCGTCATCGCCCAACGTATTCCAGGCGTAACCATTCCCCCAGACGGTGTCCTCGACGTGCCATGGCGCCTGAGAGAGGTAAAAATCGGCGCGTGCGGTGAGTATGCCGTCGTGCTCCCAGCGCGTTTTTTGGCTGAGCCATACTCCTTCGGCCCGGGCGCGCAGCCTTTTTTGAATATCGACGGCCACTCCGGGGGCCTGCCAGCCAAACTCCAGACCCGGGAGCATCGCGGGGAGGGTGGAGAGCAGCGATGGCTGCCAGGTTGTTCTTGGATCGCGCGCGTCAACGGCGAGGCTGCGCTGGTACATGATGACGTTCTGGGAAGGCGGGGAAAATGCCTTGCCCGCCGGGAATCCCCACAGCCGAAACGCGCTGGCGGCATATTCGCTTTCACCCAGCCGCAGTTCGTCGCGTACCAACAGCTGTTCGTTCTGCTCGGACGCAGACCACAGCTCCCCGTCTTTATCCATCACCGGACAAAAATTCCAGCGCAGGATGATTTTTTCCAGATATTCGCGGTACTCAGGTGCTCGCTCGGCAGTGAGACGCAGGGCCAGCATCAGCCGCGCCATATCTTTCGCCGACCATCCGCGCTGCGCCGGTTTTCCTGTGAAATCGATGGGCGTGGCCGTACGGCTGGAATAGAGTCTGCCTGGCGTGCGGGTTTCGGTCAGCGTCAGGCGATTGAGTGTTCCGAGCAGGCGCGTCAGCCGTGCATCAAACTCGGCCGCCTGGATCAGACCCAGCTCGCGGGCTGCCAGCAGGGCGATAAGCGTATCGCCCATTTGCCACAGCGTAACGCGTGGCTGTTTATCGCTACCGTTGACCAGCCCTGTCTGAGGTTGGGTGTTATTCTCAAAATAGCGCCAGGCGATACCCGCCCACTCCCGCTCCTGTGGGGTCAGGCTACTGATGCGAGCGGTGGTGTGCCAGCCGCCTTTGGTCAGCCAGCGCCACCCTGCGCTTTCGCAGCTGAACAGGGCGAAGGCGATAATAAGAATGAGGACGGCGGCAGCCAGCCAGCGGGCTAAGGTCTTAAGCATTGTGCGGTCACCGGCGGCAGTTTCACAGGCTCGTCCGTATTACAGGTAGCACATTGACAGGCCTGGCAAGCGGGTTTGGTGCGCAGAGTGGTCCCGGTTTGTTCACACCATGTCTTCACTGCGGGCGTACTGTTCAGGAATGGACGGTTGCGCGAGGCATTATTAGGCTCAAAGAGATCCACCAGCTTTTTTTCCCACAGGGAAGGGGCAAAGTGGGGATCTTTGGGATTATCGCTGTTGAACTGCATCAGCTTGCCCTCTTTTTTGAACAGCAATGCTTCAAGCATGATGCCGTTGTTATTGGCCGTGAATTCTTTGATGGGGCCGTCGCCGTTTTCGTACAGCCCTTCATAGTAGCCTTTGCCCGCCTCGTTGGCGTTTTCAATGGCGTCCAGCAGGCGGTCGGTATAAGGCGAATTCCAGAGAACCCACATCCCGAGCGCCGCTTTCAGAGAGACGGCGGCCGTATTGGGAACGTACACGCCTTTATCGGTGATGGTGTTCCAGTTGAAGCCGTCGCTAAAGACGGTGTCGTAGACGAAGTAGGGTGACTGATCGAGTTGATGCTCAGAGCGAGCAGATAAAATACCGGTGATGGCGTAGCGATTCTCCTGAGCCTGGTAAACCCTGTCGGCGAAGTTTTTCATCCACGGATGGGTGTAGTCACGCGGGCTGTTTTCCCTGTCCGTCGGTTTGTCGAAACCAAATTCGAGGCCGTAAAGCACATAGGATTCGGTTACGACGTAATTATGCTGGCTGGTAAGGCGCGGATCGCGCGAGTCATAAGGCACCATTACGCAGTAGATCTCAGCCAGCTCGTAGGGCTGAGGCTGGCTGGCCTGACAGGTGCCAAAGCCCCACAGCGCAAAGCCCGCTGCACCATACTCTTCGTAGCCCAGCCGCCCCTCCTGCACGTACTTTGGCTGGCCATTTTCCAGGTAGGCTCCGTACATCATTCCACAGGGGTTGATGACGTTGGTGAAGTTCCATCCCAGCAGCACGTTATCAATGCTGTTGCCGTATTCCGGATAGCGCTCCTTAATGACCTTCAGCCAGATCAACATCCTGCCGATGTCCAGCGCCGAGAAGCCAATCTCGCCAGGTTTGTTCTGGTAGTTAACCTTCTGACCTGTGATGGTGTTATAGGCTTTATTGGGCAGTTCGTTGCGGAATAAATCCAGTTTGTTCAGGGTAGCGAGTAATTTCAGCATTCTGCGATCGAACTCAGCTTTATCAATAATCCCCAGCTCCCTTGCGGCCGTCATCGCGGCCATATAAGAGGCGCTGTCCCACATAGTGGTTGAGGGGTATTTATTAACGGCATTTACCAGGCCGGTTGTGGGCTGATAGTTAGCAACGAAATATTGCCAGGCGTTTTTGGCAATAGCCATCTCGCGAGGCGTGAGTTCGCCGCTACGCGGTGGGTAATCAGAAGCGGGAAGTCCAGCCGCTGCCTGTGCCGCAGAGAGTGAGAGCCAGCACGCCACAAGCCCGGCCAGAAGAGGAAAAAAGAGTATTGATTTCAGCTTCATGGCTTCGCTCCTGCTGAAGAGGTTTGGGGAGTGGCGGGGCCAGGGCAGGCCAGACAAAGCATCTGACCGTGCGCAATGTACGCCAGGCTTTCGAGGACGACCGCATTGGTATCGGCATCAACGATCTCGTTCACGCTGCTGTTGAGGTTAAGCCCGCGCTGCCAGCCCTTGCCTGGTACCTGTAGCTTTTGCACCTGCTGGCGCAGTGCTTCGCTCCAGCCGTTGCGGAACAGGGCGTACCAGGCAAAGGCGGTGCGGGTCGAAGTCATCGCCGTTTGCTCCGGCGTGGCGTCAAGCAGAGCGCTATTTTGCAGCGGCTGGCGATTGCGCAGATCGTTGACGTAATCCGGCGCGGGCTCGGCGTAATCGGTGCTGATCGGCGGCTTGCGGACCCGAAGGCTATGTCGACGCTGTTGGATCTGCATTATGCGCCATGTGATTTCTGCGCTCTGCGCATCAAAACCCAGCTCAAGCCCCGTTAATAAATAGGGAAGGCTGATAAGCGAAGGTTGGCGACCCCACGGCGTACGCAGCCCCTCGTCGGGCACCATTATTCCGTCGATGTCGATCATCTGCTGCCCTTCTGGTGGATTCGTCACTGCCAGTCCCGCCGCGCTGTCGATCAGCCGAAGCGTATGGCTTGCATAAAGACGATAGCCGAAGCTGTTTCTCGGCTCGTCCGTCGCCAGCGCCCAATGGTGGAGCGGGACCGCGGCCTGGCTGGTGGTGTTATTGGCAATCAGGGCGCCCATCTTCCAGCGATCGAGCAGATTGCGTACGGCGCCAGCGTGCTGAGGATAACGCCACAGCAGCGTTTGCAGGGCGTTAAGCAGGCGGCCCATGCCGATAGCCGAGGCGTCCGGTTTGCCCAGGGTCTCAAGTGTGTCGGCATGGTAATAGGCGGCGGGCAGCCCCTGAGGATTGAGTGGAAGGCTTGCGAGGGCCGCCAGTGCGGCCGCGATGCGTTCATCAAACTCCTCGGAAGTAAGAACGTTGAGCTGCCTGGCGGCTGCAACCGCAAAAAGATAGCTGCCGGTGCTCCACAGGCTGAGCCAGGGTTCGCCGTCGTGCGCGTTGGCCAGGCCATTCGGCTGCGTGTTGTTCACATAATATTGCCAGGCCACCCGCGCCCAGATGGCTTCTTCGAATGTCAGTTCACGCGGAGCGGGCAAGGGTGGGAAATCGTTACTCAGCGATATCCCTGCGCTGCTCTCAACGCGTGTCGGCATCTGTTTTTCAACCCAGACGACAATAGCGAATCCCAGCAGAAAGCCGAGCAGAATGGTGAGGTAGCTGCGGGCTGACAAAAGTGCGTCGCGTTTTCTCATTCGCTCACCTCTTCTTCAGCCGGGGTCCACATGGCGGCGAAGATCAGCGGCAGCATGGCGGCAATGTTGACTGCACCCCAGAAGATATTGATAACGTAGCCGGACGGATCGTCAACCTGCCCACGTGCAACCTGAATACCGCCCCAAATCAGCCCCGCCAGCGTGAGCACGACGATGGCGATTTGCGGTTTCACCAGGTATAGAAACCGTCCCGTCAGCCTCTCTTTGGGGGTAACGTGGAATTTGATCTGCTCTCCGCGCAGGACTGTGTTGAGCGCGCGCAAATTCATGGAGAAGAATGAGAGATACGATGCTCTGCCATCCCAGGCTGATATTCCCCAGGTGCCGAACATAAACGCCAGCTCCGAAACAATAAAAAAGGGCAAAAAATGAAGATAAAAGGGTTCAGACCAGGCTGATACAGGCGGAATGCCGGTAAACAGGTAAACAATGGGCGATATCAGGAAAACAGTGTTCCACACGCAGGCCAGATAGGACCAGAAGGTGGTGGCGTACATCAGCGTTTGCGGCAAAGAGAGCTTAAAACGGCGGCGGCTGAAAATATTGTCATGGAACAGAATATCCAGTGAACCCGCGGCATATTTGAAGCGCTGGATCATCCACGTCAGCATATCCTGCGGTGAGAGCATTTTCGATTCGATCCGCGGGTGCATTACCGAGCGCCAGCGGCGGGCGGCATCGCCGTGGAGCAGGATGGAGGTATAAATATCTTCTGAAACGTGAAATTTATAGGGCGTGAGTTCCGTGTCGAAGGCCACGTGGGGACGCATGGCGTCCTGAAGGGTTTCACGCATGACGGGATCGCGAATGTCCCGCGTGTGGCGATCGATCTCTTCTTCTATCGTCCAGACGTAGCTGCGCAGCGCTGCCTGCATTACCGCTTCGCGCCTGTGTACAGAGGCCGCACCGCAGCAGAAGGCGGCGTTGGCCCAGTTTCGCCGTCGCAGAATGACGTCATAAAACATGCGCGGATCGTTAAAAAAGGGATCGCGGCCGATGGTTACTGGCCCGATGAACTTCTGGGCGAGCCATCCCAGCCCGTATCCCGTTTTGCCTGCTTTTCGCCCAAGCCAGCGCGCGAGGTTTTCCCCCTCCGGCAGGTCGAAGAACCACTGCGGTGTCTGAACCCAGGCCACGTCAGGGTCACGAAAGTAGCCCAGCGTGTGGCTGAGCAGAGTGGGGAAGACCCGGGTATCGGCATCGCAAATGATCAGGAAATCACCGTCGGTTTGCTCAAGTCCGTTTCGCAAGTTACCGGCCTTAAAGCCAATATTGGTCTGGCGGGAGATGTAGTTTGCGCCTTCCTGATCGCAGACGGCTTTCATCTCCGGACGCCGGCCATCATCGAGCACGTGCACCTTGTAGTCCAGCGGGCCGGGGTAATCCATCTTCATGGCGTCCCGAATTGAAAGCCTGACCAGCTCAACATCTTCTGAATAGGTTGCGATAAAAAGATCGACCTTGATGGGTCTTGAGGCTTCCGCGTCTTCGGAGCGCAGGCAATCATTGATCTCAATCGGGGGCGGATTTTGCGGCGGATCGTCTTCTTTCCACAGGTTTATGGTGAATAGGACTGTGCCGATCCAGGCCAGGGTTTCAGCCAGCACTAATGGAATGGCATACCACAGCGCGTCGGTATTTAAGGAAGCTGTCCAGCGCCAGTAAATATAATTAGCGCCTAAAATCAGCGAGGCAACCGCCAATACCTGCCATGTTAACATGACCCATCGCGGTGTCTTAAGCGGTTCAGGCGGCTGGCGATGTTCAAAACGGGTAAAATAAAAATCCATAGAGAAGGATATCCTGTTTCCACGATAGTTATTAATTACAGACCCGTTACTGACAGGGAGCGCAAAACGGAAAATAACGTCCGTAAACAAAAAGTAAAGTAAGTGTAGATGGCGGAGGAAATAATTCCAGAGAGGTTAAAACTCGATTGTTTACACGCGCTAAAATAACTGTTAACTACGCTTAATAATATTTGAAGCGTTATCAAAAATTGCCAGATGCTTTTGTTTACGCTATCTAAATAAAATACAAGAAACTTTTTAGCATGGAGAACGCGACGCCCCATGAGCCAGATTGCGCCTGTGCTTATAAATAACGACGTTGAAAAACCAACGACATGGCGTTACATCGCGTCGGATAAACGTGATTTACGTATTGATTTTATGCGCGGTATCGCCTTAGTGATGATGGTGGTGGCGCACACGGAAGTGATGTCGATATTTAATATATTTACCTGGGAAAGGTTTGGTCTGGTCACCGGCGCTGAGGGTTTTGTGATCCTTTCAGGATTTATGCTGGGAATGTTAAACCGTGTAAGATTGCAAAAAGCAGTATTGTTGACTATATCCTGGGGGCTTTATCTGCGTGCATGGAAAATATATCGCGTAAATATCATCATTATTCTTTCATTTTTACTGTTAGGATATCTGCCGTTTATTAACGTCTTTGAGGTGACCCATTTTACCGATCGTTACTCAGGTACAACCTGGTCACTGTATCCGGTGACGCCGCAAATTAAAGAAACCTGGTTTAACATTGTCCTCTACCTGCAAATTGGCCCTCATCAAACGCAAATCCTTGGGCTCTATATTTTTCTTCTGCTGTTAAGCCCCCTGTTTTTGGGGATGCTCCAGAAAGGATACGTCTACTGGCTGCTGGGTTTATCGTTGCTCGTCTACGGCGGCTGGCAGATGTGGCCGGTACGCGCTACGCCGTCTCAGTTTGAATTCGCGTTTCCGCTGCTGGCCTGGCAGTTTATTTTCGTGCTGGGTATGTGCAGCGGTTGGTACAAAGAGGATTTGATCTCTTTTGCCCGTACGCCCGCCGGTAAGGTCGTGCTCGTGGCGCTGGTGATAATTGCGCTGCTTCTTGGCTTTATCGCCCAGAACCATACCAACCCGTTTATGCCGCCCGCACTGCTAATGCACAGCCTCTCGCCGGAGGACTTCAACGCTTTTTATCATACCTGGGCGGCAAAAAATGGCCTTGGGCCCGTCAGGGTACTTAACGATATCTGTCTGATGGTGACCGTCTATTTGGTGCTGACCTGGTGCTGGCTGCCCCTGTATCGCCTCGCAGGCTGGTTTCTTATCCCGCTGGGTCAACATTCGCTTTATACCTTTATTTTGCATGTCTACGTCGTATTTCTGGTAAGCCAGTTCGTCACGTTCGATCTGTGGCGCCAGGACTGGATAGTGAACACCTTCATTCACGCTGCGGCGCTGGGCGTGCTGTGGCTGATGGCGAAATATAACGTCGCCGCGCGCTGGATACCTAACTAAGGAAGGGCTGATGCGGGATAAATTTTTGCTGACCTGCGCACTGCTGTGCGTTGCCACTGGCGCAGAGTCGGCGCCGAAGGACGATGCGGATTCACTACGTGACAAGAACGGCGAGCCGGTGCAGGCTGGCGTGTTCACCAGCCGCTGGGGTCGCCTGTTCTCCGGTAATGAAGACGTCTTCTCTGGCGCGCTGAGCTTTAGTTCGGGACTAAAAGAGCAGTGGATGACTATCCCTAACAGCTCGGACACCGCAGAGCAGAAACGTAAATACAACCAGACGCTTAATCTCAGCCTGCAATACTCACCCTACAGTTACTGGTTTGCGAACGTGACATCGCGTTTGCCAGTGACGGACACCAGCCGCTACACGGCCGATTTTCGTTACAGTTTTGGCTATGATGACTGGCATGCCAACACTTTCAGCCTGGTGTACAGCAATTACGGGGATAACCGCTTCTGGACGTCAGGAAACCGTCGCCACACCTATTTTGAGCAGGGGGCCGTGACGCTGGCGTATAAATTTTCACTGCCGAAACCGATAGAGAATACGCTCCTGATTAACAAAGGCGACTCTATCATTTGCCAGATGGGCTACAGCTGGGTTCCGCGTTATTACGATCTGGACAGCAACGATATCCGCAAAAACAAGAACGTGGTATTGGGCGGGTGTGGTTATACCTTTAAGCAGCACTTCTTCGTGCGCGCCACGGCGTTCTGGTTTCCGGACAGCAGCCAGCAACAGCCCTGGAACGGCGACTACAGCTATAGTTTTGGCTATGCGGGTTATACGCCAGGTTCATTCTCTGTTCAGTATGCTAACTACTCCGGCACCCGTTACCCCGGTCACCAGAGCGGCAGCGGTAAATTCCGGGAAGGCACCGTCAGCGTCATCTGGTTCTTACCGCTTTAGGAGGGCGTATGTTGTCACAGCACGTCCTGATAGTTGAAGACTCACTGGTTTATCGTCGCCTGCTTAGCCGAATGCTGACGCAGTGGGGGTATACCGTCTACGAGGCGGAGAACGGCGTTGCCGCGCTTGAGATCCTCGAAAACCAGCCAGTCAGCCTGGTGATCAGCGACTGGGATATGCCGGAAATGGATGGCCTGACGTTGTGCCGGGAGGTTCGCAGCCGTCAGTTCGGACATTATGTTTATTTAATTTTGCTTACCGCACGCGAAGAGCCGGGCGATCTGACGGTGGGGTTTGACGCCGGTGCGGATGATTTTCTCAACAAGCCGGTCGAGCAGAGTGAGCTGCGGGCGCGATTGCACGCGGGGGCACGGGTTCTGTCCCTTGAGGCCACGCTTGCTACGCGTAATGCACGTCTCAGTGAGGCGTTAAGGCAGATAGAGCAAGACCTTGAAGTGGCGGCGCGGATCCAGCAGTCGGTTCTGCCTGCGCATCAGTTGCGTTACCGGGATTACTTTGCAGACTGGATTTTTTTGCCGTCAGCCTGGGTGTCCGGCGATATTTTCAATGTCTTCCCGCTGGACAATCACCTGGGATTCTACTGTGTAGATGTGTCGGGGCACGGCGTTGGTGCGGCGATGATGTCACTTGCCGTGGCCCGTCAGTTTCTGCATGGCAGGGCGGTAGAGCGTTTTCTGTTTGCGGACGATAGAGACGTTGCCTCCCCTGCGGAAGTCGTTCGGATCCTGAATGGTCGCTTTTGCAGCGAAGAGGTTGAGATAATGAGTTATTTCACCATGATTTACGGTGTTATCGACCTGACAACAGGTGAAGGCAAGCTTTGCCAGGCCGGGCATCCTACGCCGTTCATTGTGAACCCTGGCGGCGAGGTCAGGACGGTAGGTGAAGGCGGCGCGCCGGTAGGATTGATGCCGGATCTCAGCTGGTCAGACGTAAGGTTCTCGCTGGCGCCGGGTGAGCGCCTCTGCCTGTTTAGCGATGGCATCACCGAGTGTGAAAATCCTGACAACGAACAGTTTGGTCAGGCTCGTTTGCAGCGTCGGCTTCAGGATGACGCCACGCTCGCACTGGAACGGCTCTTACCGCAGTTTGCGCAGCATCTTATACGCTGGCGCAGCGGAAAATACCGTGAACAGCAGGCCATGGCGGACGATGTTTCCTTATTAGTGATTGAGCGTACAGGAGTAAACGATGAACATTGATACAGACCGACTGGACGACGTAAACATTATGACGCCTTCGGTGCGCCGACTGGACGCCTCGGTGGCGGCGGTATTTAAGGAAGCTATTGCCCGGGAGATTGGGGTGGATCGTAAAGCCCTGATAGTCGATTTCAGCAAAATCGATTTTATCGACAGCAGCGGCCTTGGCGCACTGGTTTCCCTGCTGAAGATGATGAATGGTAAAGGTGAAATGATGCTGTGTGCGCTGAACCCCGGTATACGCAACATGTTCACCCTGACCCGTATGGATCGCATATTTCGCATTTGCCCGGATCGCGCTACGGCACTTTCGCATCTAAATCAGTGAGTTGACTGTGGCTAACGACATTACTTTTCCCGCCACGTTAACCTCCGTCTCGCCGCTTGCGGCATGGCTTGAGCGTCAGATGGCTTCGCTGTCCGTTAGCGATGACTGGCGCTTTGCGCTCGATCTCGCCGCCTGTGAAACGGCTACCAACATTATTCGTCATGCGCTACATGAGGATCCGGAACGTTGCTTCACCGTGGAGTTCATCGTTACCGTCTCGGACGCGGCGCTGCGTTTTACGGACGATGGCGATAAATTTCCCGCTGAACGTCTCGCGGCGGTGCGTGACGACGCGACGTTCGATGCCTCTCTTTTGGCTGAAAGCGGCAGAGGACTGAAACTCATTTTGTTGTATGTGGATAATTTCACGGTAGAAAATATTGCAGGGAAAAATATCACCGTTCTGGAGAAGAGGATGGTCGGATAATTGTGACGTTTAAGAAGGTCCGATCAGGGCTGTATGTGGGTATTCACAATGGCGCAGTGATCAATCTGCGCCAGTATCGTGATGACGAGCACAAGCCCAGTCAGGCCTCCGCCTGCCATTTTGCCAGTATCGCACCGGCCCGACGGGCCGTGGCTGGCAGGATGTCGGCATCCGCCACGTAGCCATCAGGATCGAGACAGCGATTGTGTTCTCTCGCCTCGTGCAGAATCGCCTCGTCCCAGTAGAGGCGCTTACGCTGATCGCCCCGGGTCGTCAGAATAAACTCCACATTGCCATCAACCGAGCGGTAGCGGCGCCAGCTGTTTGCCGGAATGGAGATCACCGAACGTTCCGGGGCGATAATGCTGACTTCCTTACCCGCCTCGTTCCAGGTCACCTCCAGCTGGCCTTTAAAGACCATGATCACCTGAATATCCGGGCAGAGATGGCGACCGACAATGTGGTCGTCAGCAAGACGCAACCATTCGACGGAAAAACCGTGCGGGCTCAGGATAGCGGGAGCGGAATCCCGATCCTGTGAAATGCCGAAACCGATAACCGGCGCAATTTCGCCGCCGTGTCCCGGCAGCACCGAATCCAGCAGTCCCTGTGCTGACCAGCGGCGGTCATCGCCGGTTACCGCACGCTGGCGCATCTCCTCAACGCTGTAGTCACGCAGACTGGCAATATATTGCTCTGACAGCGGCGTCAGCAGCGCGGCGGGATCGGGCGTTGGTTCACCTGGCTCCTGCGCAATCAGCATATTATCCTTGCTGAGATACATACCGTACTCGCTGGCGGCCGCCAGCACTGACGGGTGCCAGATGATGCCGCCCGTGTTGTCCCCGCCGAGCACGGTAAATACCATGCCGCAGGTATCTTCTTTACTGACGTTGGTGAAACCGCGGAAGATCCAGGTCGGTATTGAGAGGATGGTGGGCGCGCTAAATTCAGCTTCATGCTCGCCGTTGGCGCCCCAGCGAAAACGCCACGTCCCTTCATGGATCAGGAACACTTCTGCGGTGAAATGCAGATGCAGGTTATTCGTCACCCCTTTTGGCATAGCCGCCGCGCCAATGTTAAAGCCGTGCGGCTCGGGAATATTGACGACCTGCTCGCTGGACTGGGTTACACCCGGGCCGATGAAGGAATAGTTTTGTTTGAGATGCGAGCCGGGCAGCTTGCAATCAATAAAAGCAAGATTGCAGGAGACCATATCGTCGGGGGCGATTAACCGTGTTCGTGCCTGGCTCTGGGTAAGATGGATAGTTTTCATCATTTCTCCTTTTAATAACCGGATGCACCGGTGGTAGGGATGGCGTTGCCGCGGGCGAGGGCAATGGCTTCACGTGAGGCGCGACCCAGCTGCATAACGTCGTTTGCAGGGGTAACAAACTGGAAACCCTGAGCAATACGCGCTGCCGCGGCCGCGCCGGAAGTGCAGAAAATACCGGCAATCTTTTGCTGCTGGCGGCAGCAGTGAATCACCCGCTCAATAGCAGCAAGCATTTCGGGATGTTGGGATTCGGCGCTGGCACTGCCGGTCAGCGTCAGCGAGAGATCGTTGGGGCCAATAAACACACCGTCCAGCCCTTCGGTATCAAGGATGGCGTCAAGATCCGCCAGCCCTTGGCGGGTTTCGATCATTGCCAGCGTCAGGATCTCGTCGTTGGCGTGCTGTGGATAATCGCTGCCGCCATAGAGTAGACCTCTGGCCGGACCAAAGGAGCGAACCCCCAGCGGTGGATAGCGACAGGCCGCGACAAAACGGCGAGCCTGTTCCGCGCTGGAGATCATCGGGCAGATTACGCCGTAGGCTCCTGCGTCTAATACGCGCATGATTTGCGCCGGATCGTTATCTGCCACCCGCACCAGCGGCACGGCAGGCGTGGCCGATAGCGCCTGTAGCATCGACAACGCGCTGGCAAAATCAATCATGCCGTGCTGCAAATCGACGGTGACGGCGTCGTAACCCTGATGGCCCATAATTTCCGCGCTATACCCGGAGGGGATTGCCAGCCAGCCGTTAACGATCGGGGTATTTTCCAGAAATGCGGTCTTTAAACTGTTTTTGCGCACTGTATGCACTCCGTTATCCACTGACGCAGCAGCGGCGCGATCTCATCCGGGGTTTCCAGCGGAATAAAATGCCCGCCAGCCTCCACCGTATGCCTGGTCACGTTCGCATTGCCTGCTGCCAGTAGTTGATGATGATGAGGCGTGCAGATAACGTCCTGCGCGCCGTTTAGAAGTAATGTGGGGCAGGCGAGGGCGTTAAACGCAGTCCGGTTGTCCTGCCGGTGAATGGCCATTTCCGTTTGCCCGGCAAAGGTCTCAATGCCGCACTCTTGCGCCATTCGGCAAATAGTCTCTTGCAGGATCCGATCGGACAGACGTGACGGGGCGACATAGCTCTGCCACAGCGAGGAGACCAGCCAGTCGGCCAGGCCATGCGCCTGGGCGGTGTGTACCGCTTCCCGGCGTGAAGCGAGGGTGTCTGGCGCAACGGGCAACGGATTAACGGAAATCAGCGTCAGCCCGTTCACTCTTTCTGGCGCGTCGGCGGCCATTTGCAGCGCGACAATCGCGCCGAGCGAAAAGCCCGCCAGCAGAAAGCGCGGCGGCAGAACCTTTAATAACCGCCGTGACGCCTGCGGCGCGGACTCTGCGCCCGTCAGCGTGATGCACAGCACCGCTGAGATGTTCAGCCTTTCAATGACGGGCTGCCAGAGCCGGACGTTACACAGGGTGCCACCAAGCAGCACCAGCGGCAGATCGGTATTGTCCAGAAGCGGATATTCCATTGCATCCCTCACGTAGCCGTCCAGCCGCCGTCAACCATCAGGGCACTGCCGGTGATCAGCCCGGCGGCGTCTGAGGCGAGGAACACCACCGGCCCCATAATGTCCTCCAGCCTGCCTGGCCGGCGCAGTTTGATGTTGTCCAGCACATAGCGGCGAAATGCCGGGTCGGCGAGTGACGAACGCGTCAGGTCGGTTTCAATGAAGGTCGGGCACAGCGTATTGACACGGATCCCCGCATCGCCCAGCTCCAGCGCCATCGTTCGGGTTAACCCTTCAAGCGCGAATTTGGAGGCACAGTACACGCTACGCTCGGGGCCACCAACGTGTCCCATTTGCGATGAGATGTGAATAATCGATCCCCCCTTACCGCCCGCCCGCATTCTGCGGGCCACGTGCTGGCTGATAAAAAAGGTGGCGCGCAGGTTAAGCGCCATCACCGCATCGAAATTTTCCTCGTTTACCTCAAGAAACGGCTGGT